>Ga0214544_1007818_pt1 | contig 18413 bp, 17 predicted proteins | sample CNSS3metaG_FD_160074 | JGI IMG/M metagenome (GOLD analysis project Ga0214544, IMG submission 160074) | Root nodule microbial communities from cowpea collected in UCLA plant growth center, Los Angeles, California, USA - CNSS3 | ecosystem: Host-associated > Plants > Roots > Nodule | place: USA... | reverse complement strand
CCCCGCTCCTCCCTCGCAACCCCGGCCCAGCCGGTCGGATCGGGGGCTGCCGTCAGCGCCAGCGGAGATGCCGAGTGTCGCATTTCTAACTGGCTGGCGCCGCCGCATCTCTAATCAGCTTTGACATTCGATGTAGCCGGGTGGGTTCAAGGATGAAGTGCGACTTGCGATAAATACCAATGGGTTATCACGCGCAAGGAATGGCTCATGAGATGCACCTACTCCCAGATCGATATGGATGAACGTCGCAGGATCGCTCGCTGGCGAGCGGCCGGCCTCAGCGCTACCGTTATCGCCGAGAAGCTCGGCCGGCATCGTTCGACGATTTTCCGGGAGCTCAAGCGCAATGCTTTTGAGGATCCGCAGATGCCGGATCTGAGCGGCTACTATTGCGTCACCGCCAACGAGATGGCACGCGAGCGCAGAGCCAAGCTGCGCAAGCTCGCCCGGTTCTCCTATGTGCGCCAATCGGTCATCGAGCGGATCATGCATGGCTGGTCGCCACAGCAGATCGCCGGCCGCATGCGGCTGGAGCGCCATCCGATCTGCGTCAGTTATGAGACGATCTACAAGTTCGCCTATTCCGCAGACGGTCAGGCCATCAAGCTGTGGCGGCACCTGCCGGAGCGTCGAGCGAGACGACGACCGCGGCATGCCCGCCGGCGTCACGGGCGCCGCTTCAGCCCGGAACTCAACATTCTCCACCGTCCTGATGCCGTCGCCGAACGCAAGCAGTTCCGCCATTGGGAGTGCGATCTCATTCAGTTCCGCAAGAAGTTCGGCAAGGCCAACGTGACCTCACTGGTCGAGCGGGTCAGCCGCTTTGCGGTCTTCCTGCGCAACAACGACAGGCAATCGAAGCCGATTATGGACGGGCTGATTGAGGTGCTCCAGCCCCTGCCCCACGCTGCTCGACGCTCCATCACCTTCGATCGCCGCACTGAGTTCAGCGAATGGCCCTATCTGCAGGCTGGCATCGGAACGCAGACATGGTTCTGTGACCCGCAGTCGCCCTGGCAGAAAGGCACGGTCGAGAACACCAATGGCCGGGTTCGCAAATGGCTTTCGCGAGAGGTCGATCCCCTGTCGATCAGCGACGGCGAACTGAAGGACATCTGCGATCGGCTCAACTCGACACCGCGGAAGTGCCTCGGCTACCGAACGCCGGCGGAAGTCTTCCGCAAGAAACTGCTCGCGCAAATGCGGCGTGTCGGCTAGCTTCACACGCTTAAGTCGCAGTTCGGCATGAACTTACACGGATTTTAGAGATGCGACATATGAGCCAGTTAGAGATGCGACAGTCGTCGCCTCTTGGGGATGCTGGTCAAACGTCAACGTTTGGAAGGAAGACTGGCGACGTGAAGCGTGGTTGAGACCATGAGCGTTCGGAGTCGTCATGTCTTGTTTGATCACCATGTCGCAGAAGGAATTGCATCGTCTTGAACTCATCCAGCGGATTCGCGGTGGCAGCCTGACCGTCGTCGAGGCGGCCGCGTTGCTTCGTCTCAGCCGCAGTCAGGTGCACCGGCTGTTGCAGGCCTATGACCAGGCCGGCGCCGACGGTCTCGTCTCGAAGAAGCGCGGCCGGCCGAGCAACCGGCGCCACAGCGAGGACTTCCGCAACCTGGTGCTCGACCTGGTGCGTGAGCATTACGCGGATTTTGGACCAACGTTGGCGGCCGAGAAGCTGCTCGAACGCCACCGGATTGCCGTCAGCAAGGAGACGCTGCGTCAATGGATGATGGAAGCCGGCATCTGGGTGTCGCGACGCGAGCGCAAGAAGCGGGTCTTCCAGCCGCGCGGCCGGCGCGATTGTTTCGGCGAACTCGTTCAGATCGACGGCTCGCTTCATTGGTGGTTCGAGAACCGCGGACCCAAATGCGCCCTGCTCGTCTATATCGACGATGCCACCGGCAAGCTGTTGCATCTGCGCTTCGCCGGATCGGAGAACACCTTCGACTATCTGCACGCGACGAAGGCCTACCTGCAGCAGTGGGGCAAGCCGATTGCCTTCTACAGCGACAAGCATGGCATCTTCCGCACCACCCATGCTTCCAAGAAGGACAGAACCAGTGGCCTGACGCAGTTCGGGCGGGCTCTTTATGAGCTCAACATCGACATCATCTGCGCCAATACCCCGCAGGCCAAGGGGCGCGTCGAGCGCGCCAACCAGACGCTGCAGGATCGGCTGGTCAAGGAGCTGCGGCTGCGCGGCATCGACACGATCGCGGCCGCCAATGCCTATGCGCCGGAGTTCATGGCCGACTTCAATCGCCGCTTTGGCAAGGCGCCGCGCAATCCGAAGGACATGCATCGGCCGTTTGCCGCGCATGAGAACCTTGATGGCGCCATGTGCCGCAAGGAGATCCGCAAGCTGTCGCAGTCGCTGACGCTGCGCTATGACAAGGTGATGTTCATCCTCGATCCGACCGACCTCGCCACGGCGCTGGCCGGCAAGAAGGTCATCGTCTGCGACTATCCCGACGGTCGCCTTGAGGTCACCCATGAGGGCACGTCCCTGCCCTACAGAACCTTCGACACGCTGCGCTCGGTGCACCGCTGCGAGGTGGTTGAGAACAAGCGCCTTGATGACATGCTGGCGGTGGTGGCCGAGATGCAGGCCGGACGAGAGCAACAGCGCAGCAAGGGCGGGCCGCGCCGCACTGGCCAGACGGACCATATGTTCGGCATTCCCGACGGCAGCCAGAGCAATGGCTACCAGAAGCGCGGCACCAAGCCCGGCCGGAGGGCGGATTTTACCAAGGATCCCGTGGTCATCGCCAAGCGCCAGCAAGCCCTTGCGCAGCTGAAAGCGGCCGAGTGATCGGGGTGTCAAAGCTAAAGTTTATCTTGCAGCTGGAGCCATCCGCCGCCGACCGGCCTGCGCAACCCTGACCAGCTCCACCCGGCCGGCGGCTAGCGTCTGCGTACTGTGTAAATATAGCAACTTGCAAACAAAGTAATAAGGGATAGGATGACGTCGCATTTCTAAGTTGACTACTTTGTCTCATCTTTAAATAGCTGTGACATCTCATGTAGTTGGGTACATTCTATTTCCAAATGCGACATGCCAATAAAAACAATGGCTTCGCCTTGGAGAATTCTGGATGTCGCATCGCTATTCACAGCTCACCCTTCTCGATCGCCGACGACTTCATCAGCTGATGGAGCGCAAGGTTCCTGTCGGTGAGATCGCCCGGCAACTCGGGCGCCATCGCTCAACGATCTATCGCGAGCTGAAGCGCAATACCTTTCACGATGCCGAGTTTCCGGAATACAGCGGTTATTACAGCGGCATCGCCAATGACATCTCCAAGGAGCGTCGCCGGCGGTTGCGCAAGCTCAGGCGCCATCCGCAGTTGCGCGACCTGGTGATCGATCGGCTGAAGGCACATTGGTCGCCGGAACAGATCGCCGGCCGTCTGCTCGCGGACGGCGTGAGTACCGTCCGCGTCTGCCCGGAGACGATCTATCGCTTCATTTACTGCAAGGAGGATTACGCGCTGGAGCTCTATCGGCATCTAGCGGAAGGCCGTCGCAAACGCCGGCGCCGTGGATCTCGCAAGCCCCGCGACGGCTTTATCCCGTTTGACTGCAGGATCGGCCAACGTCCTGATTTTGTTGCCGATCGCTCGCAGTTCGGACATTGGGAGGGCGATCTCCTGATCTTTCGGCGCGACCTCGGTGAAGCCAATGTCACCTCGCTCGTCGAGCGCAAGAGCCGCTACACGGTGATGATCAAGAATGGCAGCCGGCACTCGCGACCGATAATGGATCAGATCGTCCACGCCTTCTCACCGTTGCCGGCTTTGGCCCGACAGAGCTTCACCTTCGACCGCGGTACCGAGTTTAGCGGCTTCAGGGCTTTGGAAGACGGGATCGGTGCCCGGAGCTGGTTGTCTGATCGCGCTTTGCAAGTCAAGCCCGAGTGGATACGTGCGATGAGCTCCGGGCGCCGTTGTCGGCACGGATTCGGGAGTCTTGATTTAGCGCGTTCTCAGCGTTCGCTCACGGCTTCGTTTTAACGTGAGGGCAATCGTATGTCGGGAGCATGGTTGTCTCCGCGGTCGGTACAAGACCGCCGCATGTTGGTCTTCGCAGGCAAGGGTCTTCCTATGTTCTGCGCGCAGTCTTCGGGGGCTGCCGCCAGCTTCACGGAATGACCTGACCTACGTCCACGACAGGGACGCCTCGTCGCGTCAGAAGATAACGCGCTGAAAGTGATTGTCTGTCAGGCCTTCATTATGCGCTGGCGCCGGCCGATGGGTTGAAGACTTCTCCCGTTTTGAGCATGGCATGCATAATGACCGAGAGCTTGCGGGCGACGGCCACGGTGGCCCGCTTGAAGCCAAGCCGGTCGCGTAACTTCAGCCCCCAGTCTTTAAGACGGCTTTCATTCCTGGCGCTGGTTCGCGTAAGCATCGCTGTCGCCGCTTCGTAAAGCAGCCCGCGCAGACGGCTGTCCCCTCTTCGTGAGATATGACCGTCATAATCGACTTCACCCGACTGATAGCGGCGTGTGGTGAGACCGAGCCAGGCGCCAACGGAGCGCGAAGTTCGGAAGTTGTCTGGATCCTCGATTGCGGCGACATAGGAGACCGCAGTGATGGCGCCTATGCCTGGAGTTGTCATCAACAGCTTTGTGGCCGCGCTTTGCCGCGCCGTTGCAATGAGTTGACGGTCAAGAATGGCCGCACGCTTGCGGATGTCGCGCCACGCGTCAAGCAAGGGCAAAATGATTTCTGCCAGAGAAGTCTGCTTGTCCAGAAGCTCTCGAACATTGGCGTCAAACACCCGACCTGTCCCCTTAGGCACGATAAGGCCGAACGTCTTCATGACACCCCTGATCTGATTGCCAAGTTGGGTTGAGAGGGTCAGGAGCTGGTTGCGGGCCGCCACCAAAGCGCGGATCATCATAGCTTCAAACGACTTGACGCGAACCGCTTTGTAAAAGCCGGCTTCAGCGAGCTGGGCCAGGCCATCCGCATCATTGGCATCGGTCTTGTTGAGTGTCTCGTTCAATACCTTTTGCGCGTGCCGCGCTTCAATACAGATCGCCGGCACTCCCTCGGTCGTCAGCGCATGATAGAACCACGTCGCCAGTGGCCCTGTTTCGAAGACGACGCGCCTGGCGTGCGGCGCGCGCTTGCGGATAATCTCCGCCAGAAGCTTTGGGTCCGAAGGGCACTTCCCCCGCCAGATCTGCTTCCCGCTCTCTCGAACCGAGATCGCCGTATCTTTCAATGAAACATCAAGCCCAATATGCTGGTCCATGGTTGCTCTCCGTTTGATGTTTTGGGCCCGGTTCCAATCGTGAGCCCGTTTTCCCATCTTATCGGGGGCAACCACCCCCGCCAGCATCATGTTAGGAAAGTGCTTGGGGCGATCGCGCCGCGATTACTCCATGTTCTGCGATCCGAATTCACCGTGGCAGAAAGGCGCGGTCGAGAACACCAACAAGCGCATCCGTCGCTTCATGCCCGGCGATACCGATCTGTCCGCGGTCAGCCAGCAACAGCTCGTCGCCCTCGCGCATCATTTGAACTCGCTGCCCAGGAAGTGCCTCGGTTATCGAACACCGGCGGAGGTCTTCATGGCGCATTTGCGCGAATGTGGGTAATACCCTACCCTGCACACGTCATTGTTGCACTTGGTTTAGATTCTCCAGGGCTATTTAGTAATGCGACAGTTGGGCCAGTTAGAGATGCGACAGTCTCGCCTCTCGAAGTGCTGGTCAATGGTAACGTTGGGAGCAAGGATGACGACCCTCAGCCTAGTCGAGGCCACGTGCGGTCGGAGCCGTTATGTCCTGTTTGATCACCATGTAGACGACTGGCCGCGTTGTCCTTACCCTTGACGAACCAAGATGGTTCACTAATATTAACGGTGAACCAACGAGGTTAAGACAATGACCGCTGCTTTCACTGTGCGCGTGCAAGACGAAATTGCTGAAAAGCTTGACAGGATAGCCGCGCTTTCTGATCGCTCCCGTGCCTATTTAGCCGCCCAGGCCATTGAGGACTATGTGGCAAGAGAGGAATGGCAGTTGGCCGAGATCCAAGCTGGGATAGATGAGGCCGATCGCGGCGAGTTTGCCAGCGCGAACGAGTTGGCCAGTGTAGTGGCAAAGCACGTAAAGGCCGCTCGCAAAGCATGAGCAGCCACGCATTGCGCTGGACGCGCAGAGCTGTCCGAAGGCTCGACCAAATTGGTAGCTATATCGCGAAGGACGATCCCGAGGCTGCCGCCCGCGTCGTCGCACGCATCGTTTCGGCCGTAGACAATCTAGCGAGTCAGCCGGCCATGGGACGTGTCGGACGTATTAAGGGTACCCGCGAGTATGTCTTTGCGGATATTCCCTATATTGTCGCCTACCGGGTGAGGCCCGACGTCGTCGAAATCGTGACCGTTCTTCATGGGGCTCAGCGATGGCCGCTTAAGTTGGACTAAGCGGCCGTCGCGACCACCCTCCTGCTTCGATCGGTTGCCGTGTGGCGGCGCAAAGTGACATTTCTACTTTGCGCAACGGCGGACATTTCAACCTGGCCGCTACATCTCGTGTACCTTTGATGTCATGTCAGCCCAATCGGCGACAATTCCTTTTCTAAGAAATTCTCGTCGACAACTCCCGCACCAGGGCAATGTTCTGGTCTCCGGTCGCTCGATCGGCAGGGGCAAGCGTCATCTCCCTGCCGGGCTGCGAATCCTACCTCGTCTCGCAGGCCTCGAGGCGGTTCCAGAACACTTCCGACGCCTGGACGGATGGCAGCGCAGCTAGCACAAGGGCCCATGCTGACGCTCCGTTGGCAGCGCCAGTTCGCTATGGACGTCGCCCCGCTTGTTCGAGAAATCGTGGAAACGACCATGGGTCTCATTCGTCATTGCAGCGCAATGCCGATAGGCGGCCGCGGTCAAGACGGTCGAGGCCGTAGTCGCGAGCGGGGTTGTTGATCGCCCTCTCAAATCGCTTCAACCGAAGCCTCTAATCGGGAACCAACCTGCGGCACGGTGCGGTAGTCACCGAGATCCGCCTCCTTCAACAACTTCCAATAATCGACCAGACGCCAAGGGCTGTTCGTTACGATTCGCCCTCGGTCGTTGCGGAAGAAGGTGGACATGCCGGCATGGCTCCAGATCATCTGCTGGTGCATTTGTTGGATTTCCAGGTTGTAACGTTGATATACATCTTGCCGGCATTCTACTTCGACAAGCTTCTTCTCGCCCATCTGGCGCAGAACACTCAGCACGTAATCAATTTGGCTCTCGATCGTGAAGATGAAGCTGCCGCGATGGCCGAGCGCCGTATTGGGGCCGTATAGCATGAAGAAATTTGGGAATCCCGCTACAACAGTGCCAAGGTAAGCTTGACAGTCATCATCGTTCCAGACCTCACGTACCGTCCGACTATCGCGTCCGATCACCTGAACCGGAAGTAGATAGCGTGTGGTATCGTAGCCCGAGGCGACGATGATAACGTCTGCCTCATGCGTTTCACCATTAATCGCATGAATCGACCTGCCCTCAACACGCGCAGCAGCTTCGTCTACCAGCGTAACGTGCGGCTTCAGTAAGGTTCTGTACCAACCGTTGTCCAGGAGCATCCGCTTGCCGAATGGCGGGTACGACGGGATGACCTTGGCGAGAAGGTCAGGGCGCCCCGCCAGCTGTCCCTCGATGTATCGTGTGTAAGTCTCGCGGTCGCCGTCGTTAACCGCATTCACGGAACGGTCAGGATGTGGCCAGTCCGGATCCTTCTGCAGGGCCTCATGCACTTCACTGTCGAAAATCCAACTGAGCCGGAGCCTGTACAGCCATTCGTAATGTGGCACCTCGCGGAACAAGTACTGCACCGGTTCCGGAACCGGCTTTTGAAACTTCGGGAAGGGCGCCGCCCATTGGCGTGAGCGCTGGAAGATTGTCAAGGCACCCACCCGATCTGCGATGGCAGGAACAATCTGCATTGCCGAAGCCCCATTACCAATCACGGCCACACGTTTACCGTCGAGCGCGACTTCTGGATCCCATTCCGAGGTGTGCACCACCGGACCGTCGAAGTCGCGCAGGCCCGAAACGTTCGGCCATTTCGGCGTGGTGAAGCCGCCCACGGCCGAGAGGACCACATTGGTCACGACGGTTTCTTCCGCACCGTTGGGCAGGCGTAACCGGGAGTGCCAAGTTAGGGTCTCTTCGTCATAGCGGGTGACCAGGCACTCGGTGCCGTAGCGGATGGAGCTGTCGATCCCAAAGTCGCGGGCAACACGGTTGAAGTAGTCGTCGATTTCCTTTTGCAACGGGAAGAACTTGCTCCAGTCACCGCTCGCAAAAGTGTAGGAGTAGAGATGCCCGGGCGTATCCACTCCGCAGCCAGGATAGTGATGTGAGTGCCAGACTCCGCCGGTGCTGTCTTGCTTTTCGATCTGGATGTAGGGGATGCCCAATTGTCTTAACCGAATCGCGGCTGCGACACCGGACATACCCGCCCCGATGATGAGCACACGAAATCCCTCCGGCAAGGACACCGGATCCGGAATAGCGCCTGAATATCTCCGCAGCTTATGAAGCATCATGTCAGCGTATTCTGGCGGGATAGGCTCGGCCTCCGACACAGTCAGCATGCGGATCAACTCTTCTGCCGACAGGTCCTGCTTGGCGACTTGTGCGCCGCGGCGCCAAGAGATGATGGCGGCCAGTGCTGCATTGCGAATCTCCGTCTGCAATTCGTCCGCGAGCCCTCCTGAGTCGTTGTCACCCCACCCACTCTTCACAGGAATAAGCGGCGGGTTGAGCCAGTACTCGTCTCCTGTGAACTGGTACAGAAGGAGTAGTAGGGTTGGGATATTGGCCGAAGGGAGCGCCTCGGCGATGCGTTGGCGGAACAGGTCGAGGTCCGCAGAGTGAGCCATGATTTAGGTTCCTACTGTTGAATGTATCCGGATCCACCCGCCAGACGCTGCACTTCAATGCAGGTTTTCTGCCTCGGCTTCCGCGTGGTTTCCGCAATTGGCATTAGGGAAGATTCGGCAAGCGAGTTGCCGAATTTCGATCTAAATTGCGCTTGAGCGCGTCGGCATCGATCACTTCTCCCACGCCTGCGGCAAGATTGTAGCGCCCGAAACCCGCTCATGATGCGAGGCGAAGGTCGTGCCGGGGGTTTTCGGCGCCGCCGGTAGCCGGGGCACGACAGCGGAACATGCGCCTGCGCTGCCTCAGCTCGACAGGCGCGAACAGCCAGTTTATTTCTGCATCTGAATCGATCCGCTCCTTGATGATCGGAAGTTGGGAACCATTGTGCTGGCATGTCGATATCTCCGCGCGATAAGTCGGTCCGTGGCGTGTCCTACAAATGCCAGAAGCAAGACGCGCGCCAAAGGAAGAACTCTTTCTAATACAACGAAATGGCTCAAACGGGCGGTCTCGCATGTCCAGCATTGTCGTACATCGGACGAGCCTCAACGCGACATTGACCTACCGCAGCCTGACGCACTCCGCGCCCAGGGCCCTGTTCGATGACGGCCGATGTTGGCGGCGAGCGTCTCGACCGTGGACGAATCGCGATTTTTGAGGCGCTGCAGCCTTCGCCGTCGTGCCGGTTGGAGTGAGTGGACATAAATGCGACATAGGCCTGCGCGAAACCGTGGTGGGCTCCAAGCATCTGGCGAAATCGGGGCCGACAGAATTGTCGGATATCGCTCAAAGGCGCTTAGCGTGGTCGGACCCGCCTGTATGAATTAACGCTGTCGGAGCAACTGCGATGATGCGAGCGCCATCGCCGAACGACGAGTGGCGGACGATTGTGACCGTTTCTGGGTTTGACCTGCAAACGGAAAGTGGACGGAAACCAATACCAGCGGGCGGAGATAATCACCGATGCGCCTATTCACGGAGTCCCAGGCACATGATTTTCCACGGTTGATCGACGAGCTTGTTCCAAGCGGCGCAGCAATGGGCCCATGGGTTCTGCTTAATGAGGGTTGGTTCTCTACATTTGGCTGCTGCGTCAAGAATTTTAGTTCGCGTTGTCTTTGTCCAATTCGGCTGAAACATAACAAGCGTCCCATGGTTCTCCTCGGTGTACGATCTGTCCTTGTGCGTCACCACTATCCCGGGCTTTTCACTTCTCATCCAGGTGGCCAATGCAGTGTATTAAACGCGGTATTTGATCCGCATCCAACTGTCTCGCATTCGTCCGTCCCGGTACGGTCGCTTCACCTCATGGACTCTGAGGACTTTGTCTGCGAACGAACTTCACGATCCCGGTTTCTAAAAAGCATTGCCGCTCGGCGCGGCACGGAGTTCGTGGTAGAGCCAAGGCGTCATCGATCCTGTCTCAAGGCCGACTTTCACAAGATGACCTTTCCATCTCTTCAGCCACTCCGCGATCATGGAAGGTTGCGTATCCGCGCTCCCGCGCCACACCACCCGCCGATCCGATAGCGGTGGCAGAGATCGGTCAGGATCTCGTCGGAGGCAGTATCGTAGATCCGCTGAAGACCAGCCATGTATCCGACCATATGATCGGCTATGGCTGGCCCCTTGATGCCTTGCGCTTCCAGTTGGCGCACCCGGAGGTCTATGGCAGCGGCGACCTGGCGAATTTCCTGCATAGCCTTCCTTCTCCCTGCATCAGTCTTGGTGATTGGAGGGCAAACACCATCGCTCGCCGGTATCATATTCATCGCCTCGACGTAACTCTCCTGTCTGTCCCTGTCCCGTCCTTCGGACCAGGCTCTATTCCGCCGCGGCCTTGCCGCAACTCCACGGAACCTCTGACGCGTTTCCGCCGCTTCGGTAACGATCCTTCGTGTGAGCGGCGAGATGATCTCGCCCGGAATAGATGCGCCACCAGGCGCGAAATCCTCTTGCCTTAGAGGGGGCCGAGGGCTTCGCCCTTCTCTCCCCCAAACAGCCTTCCGCCCACCTTCCTGCACTGCGCTTTCGCTCCGTGCAGGCGGTTGTTCATCATTGTCAAGTCTTTCGGTTCCCTCAAATTTCGGCAAGATCAAACGTCGATTTGAGTCCGTTGCCGAATCGGCATCACGATGTGGCAGCGCCCAATTAGCGCTGGGTCAATCCATTCATAGCTGTGGGTGTCTTTTTCGACCGCCAATACGTGCAGGCGTGCGGTATGAGTGAAGGCGTATTTGCCAAGCACAGGGTATGATTTCGAAATCTCCTGCCCTGAGCACCGCGCGACATCGCTCGACACTGCGGCCAGGGCAAGTGCCTCTGTCTGGGACAACGTGCGCGTCCCACGAAAGGCTAGATTGGTGGCAATTAGGGTATGGTCCGTTATTCCGCATCGTTCGCCTAACCCGTTGATGCTCACCGAAACCCAGTCGACACCTGCGTCTATCGCCGCGAGGGTGTTGGCGATCGCCAGACCGCGGTCATTATGAAAATGCACTTCTAGTTCGGCGTCTGGGTACTGACGCCTGAACCGCGTGATAACATCAGTCACGGATTGTGGTTCCATGATGCCGACACTATCGGCAAAGCACAGCCGGTCGGCGCCGGCCGCTACCGCGCGACTGTAGACCTCTATCATTCGATGCCAATCGGTCCGGCTGCTGTCCTCGATTGTAAACCGGACCAGTAGGCCTAAAGACTTAGCGTAAGAAACCGAGTCCTCAATGAGATCGATCAACTCTTCGAAGGACCGTCCGCCAAGTCGGGCATTTCGACTGATTTCATTCACACCAATGAATATACCAACCCATTCTGCATGACTTTCCGCAACTGCAAGAATGTCGGGGCGACTGGCTCTAGCATGTGCTAGAACTGGCACATTCAACTGCATGTCGACTACACTGCGTGTGTGATGCATTGCCTCGTCTGAGATATAGGGATGACCCACCTCGATCATCTCGGCGCCGCATTGTACGACTTGTTTGGCAATCCGCGTGACGTCTCCGGCAGTAAAGATGGTGCCCGCTGCCTGAAAGCCTTCGCGAAGGGTAGCATCAATTAGGCGGCAGCGTTGCGGTGCAATATCCGACATGGCGGTAGAACCTTACTACGAGAAAGTTACTCAGAGGACAAAACTGTCATAGGTGCGCGCTTCGCGAAAGCTGGACAGTTATATTATTTCCCGGACACAGCCTTCGGTATGCGGCGTCTCCGCCCCATTGATTTCCCGGTTGCAACGGTGATGTCGATCGCTTGCGGAAGGTCCTGTGAGCACGTCGGGGAGTCCCGGACGAGCTCATTGTGAGGCGCTGATCCGTTGCGCATAGGCCCAGGGCATCAAGGCGTCGATGTCTTTGGCGAGGTGGCCGTTGGCGAGGCTGATGAAGAGATCGCGCAGGTAGGCGTAGGGTTCAACGCCGTTCATCTTGCATGTGGCGATCAGGCTGGCAAATCGGGCCCAGTTGCGGTATGGCCGGCAAAGAGAGCATTGCGGCGGTTCATGGCCGGACTTCTGATCGCGTTTTCGACGAGGTTGGAGGCGATGTCGACGCGGCCGTCGTCCAGGAACAGCCGGAAGCCGGCCTGGCGTTTCAGCATATAGGCCATGGCCTCGCCGAGGTCGGACTTACGCGAGACGCGCGCGGCCTGAGCGGTCAGCCAGGTGAAGAACTCGTCCACCAGCGGGCGGGACAGGTTCTGGCGGACCGCCCGGCGATGATCGGGATCACAACCGCGGATGCTGTCCTCGATCTTGTAGAGGGCGGCGATGCGCAACAACGCCTCGTCGACGATGGGCGACCCCTTCTTCGGCTGGGACTTGATCAGTTTTCTGCGGCCATGCGCCCAACAGAAGGCCAGCCTCAACGGATCGCCGCCCGTGCGTTTTGGCGTGGCGAGGTGGGAGTAGCCGCCATAGGCATCGACCTGGATCGTGCCGTTGAAGCCGTCGAGGATTTCTGCGGCATATTCGCCTTTACGCCCAGGCCGATAATGGAACACCACGCCCGGCGGCGCAGATCCGTTCCAGCCGCGGTCGTCGCGCAGAATAGCCCAAAGATAGCCAGTTTTCGTCTTGCCGCGCCCCGGATCCAACACCGGAGCCGTGGTCTCGTCGACATACACTCGTGAGCTACCCTGTTTCAGGACCATGGCCATGTGATCCACCACCGGCGCGATCACAGCGCCCGTGCGCCCCATCCAAACCGCCAGGACCGAGCGGTCGATCGGCACCCCGTGCCGGGCCATGACCGCGGCCTGCCGGTTGAGCGGCATATGCTCGGAATGCTTGGACACGGCGATCTGCGCCAACAACGCCTCGGTCGGCCAGCTTCCCTCCAGCAAATGCGCCGGCGCTCTGGCCTGAACGACGCCCGTGCGCCCCTTGGGGCAAGCGTATTTCGGGCGGACCGTGACGATCACCTGGTAGCGCGCAGGAACTTGATCGAGCCGTTCCGTCCGATCTTCGCCGATCCGCACCATGTTGCCGCAACCGCAGGGGCAAGCAATGCTATCGGGCTCGATCACCCGCTCGACCCGCGGCAGGCTCTGAGGCAGCGCGCGCGCCTTGCGAGCCTTGCGCGGAGCGGCCTTTTCAGGATCGGTGGCGCTGGCTGCGATCTTTTCCTCGATCGCGGCGATCCGTGCCTGTGTTTCGGCAATCGCCGTCTCAAGATCTTCCAGCGCCAGTTCCATCTGCGCCGGATCGAGCTTTTCCGATTTCGGCCCGAACTTCGTGCGGCGGTAATCTTGCACCTGACCTTCGAGCTTCTCGATCAGTTCCTTCAGCTCGGTGATGAAGGCGTCCTTTTCGGCCACCACCGCCTGCTCGTGCTGGCGTGCCGCACGCTCGACCGACAGCTCGAACTGCACCGCCGCAAAGGCTTTCAATACCTCGGGGGGAAGGTCCGGGAACTGGCTGAGATCAATGGGCTGCGACATGCGCCTTCATAGCAAACCGAAGCAGAAAAGCCTAACAAAACAATGCCAAAACAGTGCGGCTGAGTCATCCTGCCGCAGTCGGTGGCGTCACCCGTTGCGCCATAACCCGTCGCCAATCAAGCCCTTCGAACAAGGCTTCGTATTGAGCCCGCGAAAGACGCATCGTTCCATCCTGCACCTGGGGCCAGGCAAAGTTTCCCTGCTCCAAAACCTTGTAGATCAGCACCATTCCGGTGCCATCCCATACCAGGATTTTCAGGCGATCCCCGCGCTTCGACCGGAAGATCACGGTGACCCCGGAATGCGGATCAAGCTTCAACTCGGTCTGCACCATCAAGGCCAGCGCCTGATGGCCACAGCGGAAGTCCACCGGCCGCGTCGCGATCAGGATCGGTAATCGTTGGCCCGCGACGATCATGCAGTCCCTCGCATCGCCCGCACCAAGGCTGCAACCCGATCAACCGGCACATCGCCGGGAACCCGCAACACCAGGTCTGCGCCTATTTCTACCGTCACGATCCCGGAAATGATCTCAACCGGCTCTGGGATCGGCAATGCATCGGTAGCCGTCTTCGGCTCCGTCGTAATCGCAAGTGGCACAAAGGCGGGTTCGATAGGTCCGTCCGCAAAGGGCGGCACGGCCGTCATCAGTTCAGCAGGCAGTGTCAGAAGACCCTGACGCGCCTGCCGTCGCCAGTCCGAAAGCTGATGCGCCGCGAGATCATAAAGACGCGCAACATCAACAACCCGAGCTCCAGGCTGAAGGCTTTCCGCTACAATCCGGGCCTTCAAATCATTGGGCCATCGCCGGTTTCCGCGACGAGGCTCGACAACTTCGCATCGCCCAACAAATCCCTCACCATCCGCCATCCCAAATCTCCAGCTCTTGCCGAAAACCTTCTGGCAGAAACCTCAATGTTCAGAAACATGCGGAATCAATGGGATGTAGGCGGCGCATACGCCGATCCTGGTCCATAATGCAGATGTGCGTGCTCTTGAGACTGACGTCCAATCCAACGTAATATTCCATCGCTGCTCTCCTTAGGTCTTCGACAAACCAGGGCAGATGTCTCATCCGCCGAGGGGAGCAGCAACCTCATGTATGGGATGAATTACATTAGACCCTCCAGAGCTGTCCAATGACTTTGCCTCACCTGCACCTCCCCTCGGAGGAAGCGTTCCAGGCATGTTTCAGGTTATGGCAGCGGCTGTATCTTCCGGCTGGACACATGACACTGCCGCTGACGAAGAGCATGGTCGTTTTCCTTCGTGATGCGGATGAATAGAAGCCGTTGTCAGTTCACACTCGAGTGTTCCCCGGCTGAAAGGAATTCAAACACAAAAATAGGTTGTTTTATTGCGGCAATAATATAGTGCAGTTCCTGCTGATCCGCTTCCTGCTTCTTACTTTTCTTGCGGCCATCGGCCTTCGATGTTCGCAACATTGTCTCGCGACAACGCTCCTGGTCATTTTTTGTTCTGTTTAATTCACCTTCTCTAACACGTGAATGTCTGAGCCTGCGTTGTCTGAGAGCACATCGATTGACGCAAATCCTGCTTGGTGTGCACATTTTTTGAAAAATAACTCAGAAAAAGAAAACGAGTTCTTTAGATGCAGTCGATCACCGCTTGACAGTATAATCTCTTTACCACCAAGGCGAAAATCCAGATTCCTTTTGACCACCGCGGTGTGTATGACTTGCATGAATTGGTCTTCACCTCTTACATCCGACTGATACTCAAATGCGTCTGGATCGAAGTTAGCGTCGACCGGCAGCTCTGCCTTCATTCTATAGAAGACGTTTAGCTGAAATTCAGGATGCGCTTCATAGTAGGACTTCGCCACATCCCTCCTCAGATCTGAGCCAATTGAGATCGCAACCCAGCACCTCTTGGCACTATTCGATACCTTCTTCAGCGTCTCGACGACCGCCTCCACCGGGGGCGAGTCATTTATCGGGGCGGCAAGATTTCCAAATGTCCGGCCAAACATGACAACAAATGCCGCTTCATCGTCGCAAAAATAGCGTCGCCCAGAGAATATATCGTCGCGTATGAACTCGATTTTCAACCCCAAAGCGGACGGCAAGTGCGCTATGTCCCCGAGGAACTCTTTTGACCGGTCAACGAGTGTGCAACGTGAGGTTTCGCCTCGCAGACCTGTTACAAGGGGAAGCGTTTTCTGTTGGAAGGCTCGCACTGTTCCGGGCCCATACTCCAGAACCGACACTCCTTTACGACATCGTTCGTCCTGGTGATACCATTGAACATAATCTCTCACTCTCTCGTGAAGTTTTTGGGCCAACTTGACTTCAGCATCCACCATATTGGTTTTGCCAGTGACGAGCGCATTGCTGATCCTCTGAGCTTCAGCCTTAGCCCATAATAATGCGCCACTCATTGGATTGCCATCCCGGTCGACTCCAGTGTGGTGAGCGTATTGTTCCGGACCTAAGTCAGGTGCATATTTTTGCTGAAACAGCTGCAAACTCGTTTCAAGAAAGCTCAAACTGATCTCCTCTCGATCGTTTGGCGGCTGGCTCACTTACCGCCGTAAACGAAGGTGGTACGCGTAGTCCGCGTATGCTGTGACCGATCCCAGGAACCCGCCGCTCGTCAGAGCAGAAGCGCAACGCGACCGCCGATAAGCCCGTTGGGTCTATCTTCATGAACCCACAGGAAGGCTACAGGATTGGAAGGAGTAATCCTTGATGTCGATCAAGGGCGACCTGAATTCCGGGACGGTGTACCTTCCGTTTTCGGCTGTCCAGGAATCGCCCACACGATAATCGGACGTACGAAGGAAGCCGTTATAGTATATGCGCAAACGCGGGCGTATTGCATCTTGCAACTTACATGGACGGCGCCTAGAGCGGCCGCAGTGAGCCTGTCGGACAGAACCGAGCCTGAATAGTCAACGTTGGCTCGCACTTAGCCGCGCATTTCACAGCAGAGGAAGATCTGTTCCTCCGGCAGCACGTCGGCACCGCAGGGGCGTCGACGGAGACGTCTCCTGCACGATTGCGAACCCTGCCGCTTGGACCGCCGTACGCAACTCCTCTCACAGATAACGTGAGACCCGGATACTATTTCCGAGGAATAGGACCGGGAAATCGTCCACATCCGAACAAACCCCCAGGAGCGAGCGGATGACGGACACCGTCGTTAGCACGAGGGAATCTCCACTCGTGGAAGCATCAGCAGCGAGAAGAAGGCCGCGACGGCCCGTCACCGGCCGAGGGACCTCGGCCCGCCGGGTCGCAAGTCAGCAAGGTCCAAGGCAATTGGAGATGCGACAGTCGTCGCCTCTCGGGATGCTAGTCAAACGTCAAGGTTCGGCCGAGTTGCTCGGTCTCAGCCGCAGGCAGCGTCCACCGGCTGTTGCAAGCCTATGACCCGGCCGGCGCCGACGGTCTCGTGTCTCGAAGAAGCGCGGGCGTCCGAGCAACGGGCATCACAGCGAAAATTTCAGCAATCTGGTGCTCGACCTAAGCCCTGTCGCTTTCCTGTCGAGATCATTCTGTTGTGCGTGCCCTGGTAAAAATACGGGTCAACTATCGTGATCTCCTATTGTCTCACCCACGAATGTTACCGAAGTTTTGTGCGCTGAGATGGCCGTTTTCTTCTCCTGCCGCGGCGGGAGAAGATGATCGAGGCTGTAGAGGGCCGGCTCGCCGCCGCGGATGAGATCGGTATCGGTGGTACCGCGCTGCACGAGCAGCACGCTCAGCGCCTCCGTGTCGGTCAAGGCCAGCAACGCGAACCAATCGGGCTCACCAATGCCGACCGCCTCAAGCGCGCTTCAGTAAGAAGTCCAGCGGGAGCATCGGCGCCGAGTGCGACGATCCCGGCAGCGGCCGCGCGCACTTCTTCGTCGGAGGCTACCGGTCTGAGATAGCCATGAAGATGTATAATGGATGCCATCTCTCATGCATCATTTACTGAGACTAGCCCAGCCGAACCTTCGGTGTCGACGGCGGCGTCGGACGGCGTGCGACCAGATAGTTTTCGGGGTGGCCCACGAAGTTTGAGCGAGATTTCCCGCCCTAAAGAACGGGAAAAATTCCCCAGATATTATCTGACGCGACCTTCCTCTTCATCACTCCGCTCTCGATCTCGCCGAGGAAGCGCATCACCTTCCGCGGCGCCACAGCCAGCGAAATTGCCTTCGGCGCGCCGAAGCGCTTTCTCGACGGTTCGCCACGGCGCCCGCGACGGCCGAGTTCTCATGGCACGGCCATGACGAAAACTAGCCCGCATGCGGGCGCGGACGGGTTATGCTGGGCACCGCAGGCCTCGTCGGGCACTTCTACATCCACAATACCGATGATTTCAGGTTTCGTTTGCGAACGCAGCTGGTTCTTTTTGAGATCCCGCGAATTTAGCCTGGGACTCGTCAGATTCTCGAAAGGTCGAGCTTCTAACATGAAAGATAGGGGGCTAGAGCAGATCCTGCGATCGATGAATCGATTGTGAAGTGACGGCGCAGGCAGAAGCTGATTCAACATCCACTTTGGAGAGGTGGATGATGGCACGAGCCTTGAGCGATGATCTTCGATTGCGGGTAT
>Ga0214544_1007816_pt1 | contig 18415 bp, 15 predicted proteins | sample CNSS3metaG_FD_160074 | JGI IMG/M metagenome (GOLD analysis project Ga0214544, IMG submission 160074) | Root nodule microbial communities from cowpea collected in UCLA plant growth center, Los Angeles, California, USA - CNSS3 | ecosystem: Host-associated > Plants > Roots > Nodule | place: USA... | reverse complement strand
TCGCTGCTCCGGCGATGCTCGGCTCACCGCGACCCAGACCGCCACCGCAGCGCCGCTGCCGGGAACTAGGAACACCACTGGAGATCCTCGTTTAGTTCCTTTTTTCCCCGCGTCAACGCAGCTCAACCCTAGCACCCCTTCGCACGTGAGTCCTCTACGAGAAACCCTGACTCGCCGGCGGCGAAGCCGCCGGTGACTGCTTCAATTCGTTTTTTCGTTCCGACGGGATGCGTGTAAATGGTGAAGTGGTGGAATGGAGCGTGATTGGGTGATGAAGGTTGCAGTGTCTGGACTTCGTATTTTCATGTGTCTTTTGCAGGTGGAAGATGAGTGTTGTGATGTTAAGGTGGTGTTCTACGAATGGGAATGTTACGGGATTGGACTAGGATGCTGGGGATTGGAATGGAGAATGAGTCTGAGGTGAAAGTGAGGATGTGAATGGAGGGGATTTTCCGGTGGGTTGTGGGTTTTTCTTGGGTCTTTGTTTTGTATTTTTGTACAGGTCAATGATTAAGATGAAAGTGGATGAGAAAAAGGAAAATGCAGCTGAAACTGATGGTTGGCGATGATGGAAACTGATTGGGAAGTCATGAACAGAATGAATGAAGGTGTTGTTTTTCATCTTCAGAGAGCAGAATGAGAAAAAGCCCTCTTTTAGTGAAGAAGGTGAAGGTTTTGAATGAAGGGATCTCTGATGATATTTGTTGTGCCTCTCCTCTGTTCCTTTCCCACCTCGAGACGTGGGATAAGGCTGAAAGCAGATGTTGCTTCCTGCTCCTTCTTTCTTCAGCTATCATGACCCTAAACCATGACCTGCTAGCTCCCACTCATAACCTGCTAGCTCCCACTCATAGCTATCAGAACTATCAGAAACCTTACGTTTACCTTTTGGTCTTCTCTTTCTTTTTCATTTCATTTTTTTTCTTAAATAATAAAAAGTAAAAAAGGAAAATAAAGAAAATTGTAAATAAAATAAAAATAAATAAAATAAGATTAAAACGAAAAAATAAAAATAAAAATAAAAACAAAATAAAATAAAAATATAAAATAAAATAAAATAAAATAAATATAGAATAATAATAAAAAATAATAATAAAAAATAAAAGTAAAATAAGATGAAAAGTAAAATAAGATTATGAGAAAAAAAGGTAAAATACATTATAATCCGGACAAAATTGGGTGTTGACAATGGTTTATCTTTGCTTGTAAATGTACTAATATCCAACCAAATGTCATACATTCAAATCTAGAAGGTAAACTTAAGCGGACACTTTCTTTACAACTTGAACTTTTGCCTTTTCTAAGAGAGATTTTATGCCCCTTCCTGATTGTTGGATCCATTCTTAAAATAGCTATTGAGAAAGGTGTTTTAAAGAGTCACTTTCACCTTCTAAACATTGGTAAATGATGCAAAATTAACAATATGTATCTTAAGTTGCATGTTTTTATCCTTAAAACTTCGATATATACAACGAAAATCATCTCATTGTAGAACGTCAAATGCCTTGTTTCAAGGAAGCTAAAACAAGGCACTCCTTCCGAGTTAAAGATAACCTTTTATGAAACAACTTTTGGCGTTCTATAATGACTTGATCTTCGTTTTGTATATATCGAAGTTTTGTAGTAAGGGTAAAAACACCATGTTACATTCCAACATATAACTTAAGATGTATATTCGTAATCGTATCCCATTTATCAATGCTTAGAAGGTGAAAATGAATCTTTTGAACATCTTTCTCAAAAGTTATTCTAGAGATGCATCCAATAGTCTGAGAAATACAGAAATTCTCTCTTGGTAAAGATGAAAGTTAATGTTATAAAAGAAGTGACTACTTAAGTTCATCCATAATAACATCAAGGGGAAGACTTTTTGTATTTTCCAGAAAAGATGTTGACAGAAAATCTGACATCCTAATCAATAACAGTGTAGAATGTAGCTCCTACTACTGGGAAATGTAGAATGTGATTAATAGTAATGCATTCAACGACTAAAATCCATGGTTATGTAATTGGTAGGAATGAGGAGACTTTTAATCAATAATAATGTAGAATGTAGTTCCTACTACTGGGAAATGTAGAATGCGATTAACACTATTGCATTCAACGACTAAAATCCATGCTTATGTAATTGGTAAGAATGGGGAGACTTTTAGTATTTAAAGCAAAAATATTGACAGATATGCTAACATCGTGATGTGATAAATTACCGTACTCCAAATAATCTATTTTGTTCCATTCTTAACTTTTTAGCGCTAGGATAACCATAAAACAGTCTCCCCATTATTACCGATTACATAAGCATGGATTTTAATCGTTGAATGCATTAGTGTTAATCACATTCTACATTTCCCAATCGTAGGAGCTAAATTCTACATTGTTATTGATTAGGGTGTCAGATTTTCTGTCAACATCTTTTTTGGAATATACTAAAAGTTTTCCCCTTGTTGCTGTAGAGGATATGTAGTTCAACTTTGTTATGTTTCAGTAAACATATACCATGAGGAAGTAAATGTTTTAAAAAAAAGTTGTTCCTTATTTGCCTTCTATAAAGACAAAGATGGTGATGACTTGAACCCTTATCAAGTTTCTTTTAAATTTCAATCCGCACACAGAGGCAAGATGTCCATAAGAAGATGGCTAGTTAATTTTCAGCTTCATGAAGATTCTAGAAAAGTCCCTATGTTCCGAGAAATGAAGAAAGAAACTTACATTAATATGGAATGCAAGATCCTTTACCATACCGAGACTGCGAAAGATTGATGGTTTATCTTTGCTTGTGAATATATTAATATCCAACCAAATGTCACACATTCAAATCTAGAAGGTAAACTTAAGCGGACACTTTCTTTACAACTTGAACCTTTACCATTTCTAAGAGAGATTTTATGCACCTTCCTAATTGTTGGATCCATTCTTAAAATAGCTATTGAGGAAGGTGTTTTCAAGAGTTACTTTCACCTTCTAAACATTGGTAAATGAGTCAAAATTAACAATATCTATCTTAAGTTGCATGTTTTTATCCTTAAAACTTCGATATATACAACGAAAATCAACTCATTGTAGAATGTCAAATGCCTTGTTTCAAGGAAGCTAAAACAAGGCACTCCTTCCGAGTTAAAGATAACCTTTTATGAAACAACTTTTGGCGTTCTATAATGAGTTTATCTTCGTTTTGTATATATCGAAGTTTTGTAGTAAGGGTAAAAATACCATGTTACATTCCAACATATAACTTAAGATGTATATTCGTAATCGTAACCCATTTATCCATGCTTAGAAGCTGAAAGTGACTCTTTTGAACATCTTTCTCAAAAGTTAATCCAGAGATGAATCCAATAGTCTGGGAAATACATAAATTCTCTCTTGGTACAGATGAAAGTTTAAGTTATAAAGGAAGTGACTACTTATGTTCATCTTTTAGGTTTAAAGGTATGACATTTGGTTGGGTATCAGTACCATCACAAATAAAGATAAACTGTAAGACCCGTGGAATTTAGTTAATTAAATAAATAATTAATTAATAAATGCGGGTGGGAAAATCATTTATGACATTAAATTATGATTGGGATGACGTGGAAAAGTACAAGCTCAAGTGGTTGAGAGTACTTTGATTGTGTGAGAGGACTTGGGTTCGAGTCCTATGTATGCCAATTATGTGTTATTATTCGTTATGATTTTAAATATATGATAATCATGCTGTGAAATAATATGATAATTGGATGATGATTGTTAGCATGAAACATGAATAGGCATGATGGTTTGATATTCATGTGGCAATTCCATGGTTATGGGTTAAAGTCTTGGAGAACTCACATTAAACTTTATTTTTGGTATTTTTTTGGCTTTGGCTTGAATATGAAAAGTTGAGGGAAATCCTAGTTGAATGGCAGAATAGGGATGGTTGTAAAACAGCCCATAATGGGACAATGAATGGCAATTAACCACCATTAAGTGGCATTTTTTCGTTTTGGGATTAATAACCTAGCTTTAGGCATCCTTTAAAAAGCAAAATTTGGTTAATAGTTAAGGTTTGGCAAAGCTGAAGTTATACCAGAAAACTAAGCTGAAGTTATACCAGAAAACTAAGCACGAATTTTGAGTGTGGTGAGGCTTGAGTGAGGTTTTGGGGGTTGAATTGAGAGGGAGCCAAAGAGGAGGGCCATAGTTGCTCATTGGAAATTCTCAAGTGTCAAAGTTTTAAAGCAAAAGGACCCAGGTTAGGGGAGTTTCCTACGTTAATTTTGTTGTTTGGTATGAATTGTGTGAAAATCTTATGTAAATCATGCATGATCTGTATCTGTTCTGTGATTCTGTTGAATTCTGGAAATTTTCCAGAAACTGCCTGGCGGACTATACATAGCCGCCAAGCGGCTCATCCATTTTTGCATGTGTTTCTGTGTTCCTGGGTGCAGCGCCTAGCAGTGAATCCCTGTACCGCCAGGCGACTCAAAGCCTATAACTATTCTGGGTTTTTCTGCATGAAGCGCCTGGCGGGATTGGTTGTGACCGCCAGGCGACGCGAGTCTGAGACTCGATTTTGGCTTTCCTATGTGTTTTGGCGTGAGTTGTTTAGAGGGAAAGCAAGGGGTGGGTCTTAGGAGATGATCTGGTGTGAAAATGTTGTGATTTTGAGTGTGATTGATAGTGGAATTCGATGGAACAGTGATAAAGTGATTTAGGGTTGAATAAATGGAGTTTTAATGTCGTGAGGCTTGCGGGTGTGTAAAAAGGCTTTGAAAATGTTGCTAATGGATGTGTGTGTAAATTGAACAGCGGACATTGGTAATTGATCGAGGTGGATAGTGTACATTTTCGAGAATGAGGAATGGATGGAGTCGTGGGTATGGCGATTCTGGTAAATTACCAGAAGAGTAAGCACCGCCCGGCGGCACGGGGCTTTGCCGCCAGGCGCCAGCGCAGTGGCAGTACTGCTGCGTGGTTGTGGTGACGTGCGCTGGCTTGAGTTCAGTTCCAGTTTAATTGGGATTAGAAGATTGGAGTTGCGAGAATTGGGGAAGATTGATGAGGAGGTCCTTGAGCAAGAATTAAAGAGGTTAGGAGTATCTTAGGAGATAAGAGTATTAGTAATTATAGGTCTTGCTATTATTATGTCATAATAGGAAATGTGGACTTGCATGAGTTGGGTACAAGGGGATTAGAGACTTGAACAATTGTTGTGAATGAATGTAACTTCAGGTTAGCAATAGAAATGGGAATGAGTCAAGAGAGGCTACAATGACTAGAACTAAGTAAAGGAATTGGCAATGTGGAATGCATTGTGATGTGGTAGTGCTAAATAAGGTTGAGTATGAGAGAAACCAAGTTTTACCTTCTGTGGTTGAAAATTAATGAAAAGTAGGGAATTGGATAGCAAGTTAGCCACTAGGAAGGCAATACCATAAACTGGAGAAAATAGCTTAATTCGTGAGGATTAGGTTACAGTTCAATCTGTGTAGAGTTGTAAGGAAATCAGTACAGCGGTAGTACTGATATGGCGCTTGGCGGGGACTGGTAGACCGCCAGGCGAGAGCCACAGTGTCAGCAAAGTCTGTTACGAGTCCGCCTGGCGGTGGATGGGGTTACGCTAGGCGATTATGTTGTATTTTGTGAGATCTGAGCGTGGATGAGCCTGGCGGTGTGCACTGTTCCGCTAGGTGGTGTCGTCAACTGTTGATGACTTTGAGGTGCTTGGCGTCTGGCGGTACGTGTCCTCCGATAGGCGGTCTGGAAGTTGTAGTGCCTAACGGTACGTGTCCCCCGCTAGGCGATTTGGCTGCTGTAAGTCCTAGTGGTTGGACTTTATAGGTGTGATCTACAAGGCTTTTGGTGATGCTTCAAAGGTAAGATTACTGGGTTCCTTGAGTTGAGCTCGGAACGTATCCCTTGAGTTGAGCTCGGGATAGGGTTTAAGTACGTACATTCCTTGAGTTGAGCTCGGAATGGCATCCCTCGAGTTGAGCTCGGGATGGCGGATGAACACGAGGAACCCTTGAGTTGAGCTCGGGTTGGCGAGTGTTGCTGGTATGAGTGTGCTGGTTGTGGCTAGTACGGATGGGCCCAGATAGATTGTCCTCCTCAGTAAATCGCTGACGAGTTTGGTAGTCTTGGGACATTATGGACTATGTTCGTATTTGGGAACTCCACATGGCGTTACGGTGTATGATCCGTAGCATTGGTTCCCACACGTGCTCTGTCGGTTGTGGCCGATAAGTTTGGCAGCAAATTACCTTGGGGAAATCACTAGAAGAGGTAGAACACAAACGGTCTGGTTGTGGCCAGATGATAGAGAATAGAGAAAGAGATTGTATTTTTATTCTTTGTATAAAATATATATATATATATATATATATATATATGGTTGGTTATATGTTTATACTATGATGTATGATGATTTCATAAGCTCACCCTATCTGCTTGTGTTTGGCGATGATCATGTACGCGGTACACGGGAGCAGAGGATGTTGATGCAGGTGGTGCCGGTGATGCTTAGATACGGAGCGGGGAATAGCATGGGAGACTTTTTATGTCTTTATGATATTTGTATTTTGAAATAAAATGTAAAATTCTATGAGACCGTTCTAGACTATTCAGTTTTGTAATTCTTGGATTTGAATTTAAATATTGCAATTATAAAAGTTTAAATTTCTCGCGTTTTTGGGAAATGAAGTTTATTCATAAATGTGACATCTTTATGATTTTATTTGTTACATAAACCATTACTCTTAGGCAGTCTCATTGTGGTAGAGGATCTTGCATGCCAAATTAAAGTAAGTTTCTTCCTTGATTTCTTTGAATATAGGAAATTTTTCAGAATTTTCATGAAGTTAGAAATTGAACAACTATTTTCTCAAGCTTATTTATGAGCATCTTATCTTTATGTCAGTGTAGAAATTTACAAGAAACATGATAAGGGTTCAAGTCAAGACCATCTTTGTCTTTATACAAGGCAAATAAAGAACAACTTTTTTAAGACAAAGATGGTGATGACTTGAACCCTTATCAAGTTTCTTTTAAATTTCAATCCGCACACAGAGGCAAGATGTCCATAACAAGATGGCTAGTTAATTTTTCAGCTACATGAAGATTCTAGTAAATTTAATATGTTCTGAGAAATGAAGAAAGAAACTTACATTAATATGGAATGCAAGATCCTTTACCGTACTGAGACTGCGAAAGATTGATGGTTTATCTTTGCTTGTGAATGTACTAATATCCAACCAAATGTCATACATTCAAATCTAGAAGGTAAACTTAAGCGGACACTTTCTTTACAACTTGAACCTTTGCCTTTTCTAAGAGAGATTTTATGCACCTTCCTAATTGTTGGATCCATTCTTAAAATAGCTATTGAGAAAGGTGTTTTAAAGAGTCACTTTCACCTTTTGAACATTGGTAAATGATGCAAAATTAACAATATGTATCTTAAGTTGCATGTTTTTATCCTTAAAACTTCGATATATACAACGAAAATCATCTCATTGTAGAACGTCAAATGCCTTGTTTCAAGGAAGCTAAAACAAGGCACTCCTTCCGAGTTAAAGATAACCTTTTATGAAACAACTTTTGGCATTCTATAATGAGTTGATCTTCGTTTTGTATATATCGAAGTTTTGTAAAAGGGTAAAAACACCATGTTACATTCCAACATATAACTTAAGATGTATATTCGTAATCGTAACCCATTTATCAATGCTTAGAAGGTGAAAATGACTCTTTTGAACATCTTTCTCAAAGGTTATTCTAGAGATGAATCCAATAGTCTGGGAAATACATAAATTCTCTCTTGGTAAAGATGAAAGTTCAAGTTATAAGGGAAGTGACTACTTAAGTTATCTTTTAGGTTTAAAGGTATGACATTTGGTTGGGTATCAGTACCATCACAAACAAAGATAAACCATTGCTCTTAGGCAGTCTCATTATGTGGTAGAGGATCTTGCATGCCAAATTAATATAAGTTTCTTCCTTGATTTCTTTGAATATAGGAAATTTTTAAGAATTTCATGAAATTAGAAAGTGAACAGCTATTTTCTCACGCTTATTTATTAGCATCCTGTCTTTATGTCAATGTTGAAATTTAAAAGAAACTTGATAAGGGTTCAAGTCATCTCCATCTTTGTCTTTATACACGGTAAATAAGGAATAACTTTCTTTTAAAACAACATTTACTTCCTCATTGTATATGTTTACCGAAACATAACAAAGTTGAACTACATCCATAATAATATCAAGGGGAAGACTTTTTGTATTTTCCAGAAAAGATGTGTACAGAAAATCTGACATCCTAATCAATAACAGTGTAGAATGTAGCTCCTACTACTTGGAAATGTAGAATGCGATTAACACTAATGCATTCAACGACTAAAATCCATGCTTATGTAATTGGTAAGAATGGGGAGACTTTTAATCAATAACAATGTAGAATGTAGCTCCTACACCTGGGAAATGTAGAATGCAATTAACACTAATGCATTCAACGACTAAAATTCATGCTTATGTAATTGGTAAGAATGGAGAGACTTTGTCATCTTGTCTTTATGTCAGTGTTGAAATTTAAAAGAAACTTGATAAGAGTCCAAGTCATCACTACCTTTGCCTTTTTTATACAAGGCAAATGAAGAAAAAGTTTTCCTGAAAACAACCTTTACTTCTCCATTGTATGCGTTTTTCGAAACACAACATAGTTGAACTACATCCACAATAACATCAAGGGGAGGAGTTTTAGTATTTCAAGCAAAAATATTGACAGATATGCTAACATCGTTATGTGTGTCATCAATTATTCTAAGATAAATGACCATACTCCAAGTAATCTATTTTGTTCCATTCTTAACTTTTTAGCGCTAGGATAACCATAAAACAAAGTCTCTCCACTCTTACCAATTACATATGCATTGATTTTAGTCATTGAATGCATTAGTGTTAATCGCATTCTACATTTCCCAGTAGTTAGAGCTACATTCTACATTGTTATTGATTAGGATGTCAGATTTTCTGTCAACATCTTTTCTGGAAAATACTAAAAGTCTTCCCTTTGTTGTTGTAGAGGAGATGTAGTTCACCTTTGTTATGTTTCTGTAAACACATACAATGAGGAAGTAAATGTTGTTTTAAAAAAAAGTTGTTCCTTATTTGCCTTGTATAAAGACAAAGATGGTGATGACTTGAACCCTTATCAAGTTCCTTTTAAATTTCAATCCGCACATAGAGGCAAGATGTCCATAAGCAGATGGCTAGTTAATTTTCAACTTCATGAAGATTCTAGTAAATTTCCTATGTTCCGAGAAATGAAGAAAAAAACTTACATTAATATGGAATGCAAGATCCTTTACCATACTGAGACTGCAAAAGATTTATGGTTTATCTTTGCTTGTGAATGTACTAATATTCAATCAAATGTCATACATTCAAATCTAGAAGGTAAACTTAAGCGGGCACTTTCTTTACAACTTGAGCCTTTGCCATTTCTAAGAGAGATTTTATGCACCTTCCTAATTGTTGGATCCATTCTTAAAATAGTTATTGAGAAAGGTGTTTTAAAGAGTCACTTTCACCTTTTGAACATTGGTAAATGAGTCAAAATTAACAATATGTATCTTAAGTTGCATGTTTTTATCCTTAAAACTTCGATATATACAACGAAAATTAACTCATTGTAGAACGTCAAAGGTTGTCTATTGAGAGTCTACCTTTGTTTGAGATTTCTTGAGACTAATATGAATAGCTGCCATGGTAAGAAAAGGACTGACCACAATCATTTTTACATTGGAGAGAAAGTATTATTCTAATTGAGGTCATAAAGTGTATCCTTTTGCCACCAAGTTTTGAGGTGATCAACCTCACCACTAGGTTCAACTTAATAGCATATATACCTAATGATCATCTTTATCTCGAATAAAAGAGGAACTAACTTCCATATACTATTATGTTGAAGAGCTTGCATTTCAAAAATCATAGCTTGTATCGGATCAAGTGCTTTTATTAGACGTGAAGAACAATGTCTTGTTTGAGTCTCCCTGAACTTTCATCGATTAAATTCAATCGCCATATGGTATGACACATGTTACTTTAATTATTGTCGTCACTCATTTAGAGGGTATAACTATTTTCTTAGGATGAATCCAGCAGTTGAGAAAGTAGATAAAGTCTCTCTTAGCAAAACCGAATGTTTTAGTTGTAAACGAAGTTGACACATAACATGTCTTATATGTTTGAACGCATGCCATTTCGTTTGGAATTAGTACCATTCTAGGTGAATATATACCATTGATTATTCGCAACCTCATTGTGGAAAATGATCTTGAATGCCAAATTAGTGTAAGTTTCTTATTTCATTTATCTGAAAACAAGAAATTTACTAGAATCTTCATGAAACTGAAAATTGGGGAGTCATTTTCTCAACTTTGAAGAAACTTGATAAAGATCAAAGTAATCACCATCTTTGCCTTTATACAAAACAATTGAGGAACAACATTTTTTAAAAGCAATATTTACTTACTCATTGTATTTGTTTACCAAAACACTAAAAAGTTGATCAATGAAACTCTAACAATGGCTATGATACCATCACATTCAGATGCTCCAAGTAATTTATTCAACTTCCTTATCAACTTTTCAATGTCAAAGATAACATTAAGCATAAATTATTGTTGTGTCCTCAGAATAATTGATGGTACACATCATGATGTCAGCATGTGTGTAAACCTTTTTGTTGAAAATACTGAAAGTCTCGTTGATGCTGCAGTTGAGGATGTAGTTCAGCTTAGTGTTTTGGAGAACACATAAAATGGGGAAGAAAATGTTGTTTTAATGACGGCTTTGACGACTAGAAAAAAGTTCCACATTTGCTTTTTATAAAGGTAAAGATGATGACGACTTTGACCATTAGAAAATTTCTTCTAAATGGCCTCAATAAATTTGTGCATGATGTTATCTTTGTGAATGTGGTTTCAATAACAATGTTAATCTGAAAATCTATGCTCTATTACTAATGGAAATATAGAATGTAGCTAACACTAGAAGATTCAACTACTACAATCCATGCTTATATAATTGTTAAGGATGAAAAAACCCTTTTTGATGGTTATCATGGCCCTAAAAGTTGAGAAGGAAGCTGAATAAATTACTTGGATTATCTGAATGTGATTTTTTGAGAACGATTATTAGAGTTTCACTGATCAAATTTGTAGTGTTTCATATTTTTTTCTTCTCAATTTGGTCCCTATTTTGAAAAATTTGATCTTAATTTAGTCATTTCCGTTAATGGTATAGTAACAACGTTAAATGGGGTTCCACGTGTCAGTTTATGAATTTTTTGATTTTTTTTGTATTTTTATATTTATATTTATATTTTATTTTTGAATTTTTTTTTAAAAAAATAATTGTAATGTGTCAAGCTCTTACCGTGTCACGTGGCAGTGACATAGTGATGTGGTAGTAACAATGACACGTGTTAGTATTATGCCAGGTGTCATTTCCTCATTCTCAATTTGGTCCACTTGGGAAGTACATCCACAGTGACACTGCTATAGGGCCCCATTGCTACACAATCTCCTCTAATTCTAAGCAACTTAGACCCGGGTATAGGGCCTCATTGCTACGAAATTGCAACGAACGATGAACCAAAAATAAAATATTAAAAAGAGAGTTTTGGAATTGCCACCATAGTTTATTCTGGAAAACTACGGAAAAACCAAAAAGATAAGACAAGGTCTGAAAAAAAAACAGATTTTGGGTCCGGGAGTCGGTTACACGTGGGGAAGGTATTAGCACCCCACAGTGCCCGTCCTAAGACGATACCTTTAATTAAACGTCCAAAAGATGTGGTTTTTCAAAATATTTATTTTCCCCAAAAATAATAATAAATGAATTTACAAAAGAAACAAATAAAAATTTGTTTTTTGCTCCGACGAGGATTAATCATCACTCCTACGTATCTCCATTTAGAATGGAGAATCAGGGTTACGTAGTTCTTTATTAAGAACTATTTGAGAAACTTGTTGATTTGATTTTTTTTATAATTTTGAAAACTTGTTTATGTTTGTTTTTGAAAATTTGAATTATTTTGAAATAGGTGTCATGCGACGCGAGCAGCCAGATAGACACAAAAATTAAACAAAAAAAATAAATTATTTTTTATTTTTAGTTCTTTATATATATTTTTTTTCTATTTTTTAGAAAAAGAAATTTGAAAACATGGTGTCACCCGACGCGAGTGGCCAGACAAACAGTAAAAGAAATGAAGAAAGCTATTTTTTATGATTTTTAGAATAAAATATTTATAAATAGTAGAAAATAATATCTCTTAAGCAAAATACCGAAGTTAAGTGTAAAACAAAAACGTGTTCAATATTAAAAGATAATATAAGAAAAAGGGAATGAATAAATAAAAAATTATAACGATAGTGACATACCCTCTACACTTTTAAATCCTCTTGTATCAATCTCACCCTCTCATTTTGTATATTATAACTACTTTCTCTCTTTTTTCTTTTTTTTTCTTTTCTCCTTTTCTAATATTTTTTTCAAGAGAGATAATAAAAGAGGTGTGTGGGTGGTAATGAGAAAGAGAGTAGAGAATATCGTTTTTTTCCTCTTTTTTTTCTAAAATTAAAGTTTGAAAATCTTTAAAGAAAATAATGTTTCACATTTTTTTTTGAAAATAAATTTGTTCACCTAGACGAAATTAGATGTTGACAGGTACATGTTACTTTAATAAGTGTATTGATTCATTCATAGATAATGACAATTCTATGCCAAGATGAAAATGTATGCTATCCTAGTATTGGGATATATTGAATGCGGCTAATACTAGATTATTCAACTACTGGAATCCATGCTTATGTAATTATATAGGACGGAGAGACCCTTTTTTATGGTTATCCTAGCGTTGAAAAGTTAAGAAGGAAGCTAAATATATTACTTGGAGTATCTGAATGTGATGGTTTCAAAGCCATTGTTAGAGCCTATCTTCACGAGTTTTCTTGGGCAAGATGTATATAACTCATTAATGTCTAGTCCCACGCTCGAGATGTATATAACTCGACATGATGGGTGTGTAAGAAATCTCACATCGACTAGAGATAAAGGCAATTTATAATATATATATATATATATATATATATATATATATATATATGTGTGTGTGTGTGTGTGTGTGTGTGTGTGTGTGCGTGTGCGCGAGTGTGTATGGATGCAAACCTCACCTTACAAGCCGATTTTTTGTGGTTGAGTTAGGCTTACAATCCACTTCTTAACTCACCCTATGTGTATTTTAGACACAATAGAGGCTAACTATATTTTTCTCTATATTTAGTATGGTATCTAGAACTTTAGGTTTTTTGGATTTTTTTTTTCATCGCCTTTGCCACTTCAACTGATACTGCCACCACTGCAACCATTGTCGGGGACTTTTGACTAGCGACCATACAGTTTAAATGTCTCGACCAAGCGATCTCCACTTGGCAAGAATCGTCGGCATTTCACGCGTCGTTTAAAGCCGCCCCTCCTCCTGTTTCGCGGCCACGCGTCACCACTACTTTTTAGTAATGATCATTTGCGCCAGCATCGCCTCTTCACCCCCTTTCTGGATTTGGCCATGCTAATCCGATTGGAGCTCTTTGGTGTTTTAGGGTTTTTCTCTCTCTCTCTTCCTCCATGAAATCTTCTGCTACCACTTTCAAATCTGATATCTCTTTTATCATCGTGTGTTTGTCCAATCAGCCTATACTAACTAAGTCAATGTGCACTTGTCCATTGATAAGTTAGAAGACACGAATTATGTGGCTTGGGCATCAGATATTAAACTTTTGCTCGAGAGTCAATGGTATCTTGATCATCTTACTTAAAAAGTGACTAATATTTCTCTCGGTGATTTCCCCGTTGTAAGAGAATGGATGATCATGTATGCATGGTTCTCAAAAATACCATCCAATCTTCTTTAAAACAAAATTTTCGTGCCTACAAAACATGCTCTGAAGTCTTGGAAGAGTGTAAATTATTATACACCAATGATACTCAATGTCTTATGTTGTTTGTCACGACCTTTATTTTTGCTTTTCGAGATCAGGACCCTATGGTTGATTATGTTGCGTAAGATGCATGCTCTTCTTCATGAATTTAATGAGTTATTACCTCTTGTGTCTACTTCTGTCCAAGAATTAGAGCAACAGTCAAAGTTCTTCATGGTTTTGACTTTACATGGACTTGTTGATAAGTTTTGAAATGTATATGATCAGATTTTGGGCTCTCCTGTTATATTTTATTTTACTTCTACTCCACCCTTTTGCATATTCCATGTAAACCTCTCAATGATACACATGCTTCTACCAATGACTCATTTGCATTGGCATCTCAACATGGGGATCACAATCGCTGCCAGGGCGTCACAAGTGTGACCATTGTGGTAGGGTAGGCCACAAAATTAATAGGTGTTATGCATTACATGATAGTCCTCTTTGATTGGTTATTATTGCTTAGATTGATCCTCCCTCACAATCATCTATTGTGGATCCCCTTCATCTGATCCTACCGACAAATCTGTTATCATCAATGAATTTCTTAAATGGTTTGAGGATTGTAAACCCTCTAGTTTCATGACTTTTGTTGCATGCATAGGTACATCTTTTGTTGGTCTGAATCAATCTTCGTCTATTGGTCTTTGGATTCTCAACTGAGGAGCCACAAATCACATTATTGGTAACAAATCTTTGTTTTCATTTTTTATCCTCTTCGAATAATTTTCCTTCTATTACAGTGGCTAATGGGTCTAGGATTTTAGCTCGAGGTGTTAGGACTGTAAGCATTTTTCCTTTTTTATCCATTGGATAATGTTCTTTATATTCCCGAGTCCCCTTATAACTATACAATGGTCTTTAACTTGTTCTCTTAGTTGTATTATTTGTTTTAGCAAATCTACTGTTTATTTACCGAACTGAAGTGCAAGACAAGTAATTGGAACCAGATGTGAGTCTTATGGTCTTTATCATCTTCACCCTTCTACACATGTTGACACAGATATAGAGTCTTCATCTCCCCTTCATGCTTAGTTAGGTCATCCATGTCTAGCCAAATTGCAATAGCTTGTTCCCAACTTATCCAAGTTGTCTAGTTTGGTGTGAATCGTGTCAATTAGGAAACATAGCCGTAGTTCCTTTCCTATTAGTGTCTTACAATGTGCTTCATCTCCTCTTACATTAGTTCACTCTGAAATTTGTGAACCTAGTCGTATTAAGTCTAATTTAGGTTTTCAATATTAGTTGTATAATGAAATTTAAACTCAGTTTTGTGTTTTTGTTCAAACTTTGCGAAGTGATAATGACTATGAATATATTTCTAATTCTTTTAAACAATTTATGTCTTTTAATGGCATTCTCTATCAAACCTTATGTGCTTATACACCTCAACAAAATGGGATAGCTGACCACAAAAATAGATATCTTATTGAAACAACTCGTACCTTTTTAATTCATGGTGGGGTTCCTCAACATTTTGGGGTGATGTTATTCTTACTACATGTTATCTTATTAAGCGTATGTCATTTTCAGTTTTAGATAACAAAACTCCTCATTCTATTTTATTTCCTCATGAACATTTTCATCCTTGCCTATGAAAGTTTTTTAGTCTACATGTTTTATTCATAATTTCGATCTTGGTTTTAATAAGCTATCTCCTAGATCACACAAATACGTTTTTTAAGATTGATCACAAAAACAATACAAGTGTTTTTCCTCCTTCTCTTAACTATTATTTTGTGTTTATAGATGTAACCTTCAATGAGTTTTCTTTACATTCAAGGTCATTCTTCTACTAGTGTGTCTCTAGTTAATATTCCTGTTATATGTGATCCTCCTGTTGTGCATAATTTACTATTAGATTCTTGTCTTCCACCGTCTACTCAGGTTTATAGTCGAAGACATTATCCCCAATAAATACCAAGTGACTCACTTCAAGTGCCAACTATTCTGTCTCCTTTGGCTCCGACAATTGATCTTGTAAGACCCGTGAAATTTAATTAATTAATAAATGCAGATAGTGGGAGCCTTTATGGCATTTAGTATTGACTGATGTTACATGGAAAAGTACTAGCTCAAATGGTTGAGAGTACTTTAATTGTGTGAGAGGACTTGGGTTTGAGTCTTATGTATACAATTGTGTATTATTTAATTATTATTGTTTTTAATAATATGATTGAGCATGTTGAATGAGGAGATAATTATAGAATTACAGTAGTCATCACGAAACATGAATTCGTTAATTAGTTGTACATTGATTTGGCATTCGGCATGGTTATGGGTTCAAACCTTGGTGAACCCAAATTAAGCTTTCTTTTTGCTAAACTTGATTTTGGCAAAGAGGAGAGGGGGTAGAAACCCTAGCAGCCACGTGAAGGCAGCCAAAGGGGTTGAAACACAGCTCCGTAATGGCCTTGAATGACAATTATCATTAGCATTAAACCCAATTTTCGTTTTTGATAATTAATCCCCGTTAAGATCTAATTAAAAGGCCATTTGGAGATGAGAAAAGGGTTTTGCTTGGCCTCTTATTATACTATACGTAGGGAAAGAAAAATCAGAGTGAAGAGAGTGTGTTGAGTGAATCATTGAGGCAAATTTGAGGAGGACTAAGGGAGGCTATTGGAAGCAAGAGGGAATCTAGAGCCATTCAAGTTTTTAAGCAAAAGGATCCAGGTTAGGGGAGTTACTCACACTAATTTTATGTTAATCATGACTTGTATGCGATATGTATCTGATTTTGTCCATGAACCTCTATTGTTTGTACATTTTCGTGTTTCTGGAAAATTTCCAGAAACCGCTTGGCAGGCTATTCATAGCCGCCAGGCGGCACATGCAATTTTAGCCTAATAATGGGTTCCTGAAGAGGAATCGCCTAGTGGTAAACTCCTGACTCCCAGTCGATCCATAGCTGATCACCTAGTTTCCTATGGTTTGATGAAGGGCCTGGCGGTGGGGAATCAACCCGCGAGGCGACACGAGCCGTTTGATTCAATTTTGGCACTCTATGCATTCTGGGATGATTATGATCAGAGGGAGAGTTGGTTTTAGTTGAGTTGTGATGACTTAATATTAAACTTTTTATGATTTTCGCTTAATTAGAGGTTAAAATTGATGGAAGAATGCAAATATGGTTAGGGTTGAAAAGCTTTGGGGTGTGATTGCTGCGAATTTCAATTGGGGGTGAAATTCTAGTAGAAACATGTAAGGTTTGAGTATGGGTTATACGAAAGCCTGAATGTAGGGAAATGTGCATGAGAACTGGAGGAAATGGGCAGCGAGGAAACAAACTAGGGAATTTTTTGCAGTTCTCGCAAGGTGGAACCAATTCTGGGTTGCCCAGAAATCATATGCACCGCCTAGTTTCCTTATTAGAAATCTTGGGTCAAGAATGTAAAAGGTAAGGAAAGAAAAGATTTGGTAGTGAGATTAAATCCCTTGGGAGTTGATGGGTTGAATTGGTAAAGTTTACAGCGGGTGATAGGATCTATTGAAAGTGTACCCTTAGAGTTGGAGAACCTAAATCAGAAAGCTTGGTTGTACTGATACAGCGCCTAGCGATAGAGTGGATCTGTCAGGCGACAGATGTGAAAAACAGAGAGCACGTGGGTCGCATGCGCCTGGCGGCGTGAGTGTTTTCGCCAAGCGATAGCCACAAAATAGTGGGGTCTGCTGTGAGCTCCGCCAGGCGGTTGCTCCAGATTCAGAAGGCTCCTGGAGCGAGTGCGCCTGGCGGTGTGGGTTGTCCCGCCAGGCGGTGTCTGCAAGTGTTGGTAGTTCTGAGGCGCTACACGCCTGGCGGTACGTGTTCCCGCCACACAATTTTACTGCAGCAATATTGGTGTGCGTGATCTACAAGGCTTTTGGTGATGCTTCAAAGTTGAGTTTGTTGGTGTTCCTTGAGTTGAGCTCAGAACGTATCCCTTGAGTTTAGCTTGGGATGGCGGATGAACACGAGGAATCCTTGAGTTGAGCTCAGGTTGGCGAGTGTTGCCAGTGTGAGTGTGCTGGTTGTGTCCAGTACGGATGGGTCCAAATAGATTGCCATCCTTAGTAGTTAGCTGACGAGTTTAGTAGTCTTGGAACGTTGTGAACTATGTTCGTATTTGGGAACTCCACCTAGTGTTACGATGTATGATCCGTAGCAATGGTTTCCCGCACGTGCTCTATCGGTTGTGGCCGATAGGTATGGCAGCAAGTCATCTTGAGGTAATCACTAAAAGATGTAGAACACAATTCACATGGTTGTCGCCATATGGTATGAAATCAAAGGGTGGAATTTGATAATGTTAATTTTTACCATTATCCAAGCTATATTTCATTAGCAAAATCATCTCTTCCAAAGCTTTTAACCTACTTAATCCTCAATTTTACCTTACTTTTGTAAATAAATACATTGTGGGTTA
>Ga0214544_1007812_pt1 | contig 18420 bp, 5 predicted proteins | sample CNSS3metaG_FD_160074 | JGI IMG/M metagenome (GOLD analysis project Ga0214544, IMG submission 160074) | Root nodule microbial communities from cowpea collected in UCLA plant growth center, Los Angeles, California, USA - CNSS3 | ecosystem: Host-associated > Plants > Roots > Nodule | place: USA... | reverse complement strand
ATTATATATTTTTTTTTTTTTTGTTTAATTTTAAAACAATATTCACAACACTTACCTTGTACGAAATTGGAGAATAAAACATACAACTATTTTATAAAATAGTTTTGAAAAATTCGAAGGAAATCAAGCAAGGCCTAATTCTTGAAAATGGTGATCATAGTCCTCATCTTATTCTTTTGATAAAAGTATATTTCAATACAAATTCATGATTTATATTAATTCATTCATTCATTAAAGTTTATACGAAATAGATATACCGTAATAAACTCTATTAAATAAATTTGTCTAATTTTCAAACGTATGCACAGTAAATACAGCTTCCTCGATCTGTTGAAAAGTCGCAACTTGAAGATAAACTTGGTCAACTTTCCCTTCTGATTAATAATTAGAGAAATTGTATTTGCATAATATGCTTTAAACTAAAATTATATAAGAAAAAAAAAAAGGCTTGAGATGAAATAAATGATATGGTTGAAAGAGATGGAGGGAATGATGAGTTGTAAAGTGTTATAAAAAAGTATGTAAAATAATATGATTATTATTGAGTATTAAATGAGTTGAAAGGTGACACTTAAAACTAAAGTGTTGACCGTTCTATTCAAATTTGATTTTTTCTGAATTATTTTTAATTGCATAGAATTAAATTTTATTTAACCTAAAATCCAGAATGTTGTCTGTTCAAAAAATCCCTTTAAATAATACGTGTATAAAATATATTTAATAAGATTTTATTCTTAAATTATTTTTTCAACTAGCATATCTAAATATAAAATTAATTTTACAATCTAATTTAAAATGCATATAAATTAATTATTAAATAATATTTTTCATTACTAATCTGAAATACACCATAAATCCAAACTATTATGTGTATAATTAAAATCCTTTCATATTTTTATGTTGAAATTAATTTTTAAGTCCTTATATTGTTGTATTGACTTTCCAGTTGAGTCCTTTAAATCACCTTAAAAAGTCCTTATAATATAAAAGTCTTTAACAAATAAATAAAGGGTAGTTACGTTATAAATACCCCGTGTGCGAATAATGAAATTTAGTACCAAACTTAAATATTTTTCAATTTGAGGACATAAAATTATATACTTTATAAAAGAATTGCTTCTTTAAATTTAAAAGCCTAAATTGGATTATTACAAATTCTACAAACTAAAAACATATTTAAATTTTAAATAAAATAACGATTGTTTCTATATAATTGAAAGGGAAGATATAACAATGTTTTATATATTAACTAAAAAATTAAATAGATAATCCAATTAACCCATTTGCGCACAATAGTAAGAAAACCGAAGGATAGAATGGGAAAAATGAACAGAAAGAAGAGAATTCTGTTTTATATTTTATTTATTTATTTATTTATTTATTTTATTTCATGCTTGTATATCTCCACATACCAAATAAAAAGAATAATAAAATTAAATATTTTGAAGTGAGTCCTAATAAAATTTTTATTCTATTTAATATTCAAAATATTGAAATTTATCAAAATAACAATCAAATTACACATACATATTAAAAAATATAAAAAATTCCCACACTTAATAGAAGAAAGTTTTTAATAAGATTCGATTAAAAATACCTAAATTTATAAAAAAATTAAAACTTAATTATACGTTTTTTTATTTTCTATGTATAGATACATAATATTACCGCACTTAACAACAAAATCAAATGGTAAGAATTCAATTGAAATCTGTTGGACACTCAACTCAATACATTTTTTAATAAGTATTTAATTGAAAATACTTATCTTTCTATTTATCGGTGTTGTGTTATTTTAGGATTTTTATTATTTAAACGTAATTAGGTAACGATAATACATAAATGAACGGTAATTCCAAAAATTTGTTAATAACTTAGGTCATAATCAAGGTAGAAAGGTATGGTCATAGCATGACAAGATAAGATATATAAATTTGTTATTGCAAGTTTTTTATTTGACTAGGTTTGGATTTGAGGTTTTGTTTGATTCTTCGTGTCTATGTGAACGAGATAATTCTAAATTCAACGGGTAGGTTAAGGGTTGATTTAATTTTTTTTTTTATTATGACAGTTACGTTGTGATTCCTTGTTTTCAGCCTCTATATATTTAATTTTAATAAAAGAATTGCCCTACTCTATTCTAGCTACTAATTTATTTTCGGCATGCTTTCAAAATTATTTGTTTTGTTTCTTTGATAAATTCAAGTCCAATTTTTTTTAATCCTACTAAAATTTTGTTTAATACACCATAAAAAATTTGTTAGCACCCAAAAAACTGACTATTGAGTGTAATAATTAGGAAAAGTTCCAATAATGGGTTGAGTTTCCACGATTTTTGTTGAACCAAATTTATAATTTAGTCAGTTCAGATTTCTTTTATGTTATCACTGAAATAGCAACGGATAAACGAGTATTTTGACAAGCAAATACGCATCAGAACATTTAAATTTGTTGTTTTTTCTTCTCTACCAGAGGTGTTTATTCAGTGTGTATAACTTCATACCTGATTTGAGTTCTGGGGAAATTATGAAGCTCTCTATCTCTCAATCTTATAAAATACTAAAGATTCTTTTGTAAACAAATCTGAAGGATACGTATTCTTGGATTCACAAGTTTAAAGAGTGAAGAAGTTTGATACCCAATTTCAACTCGGAAGGTTCATAACACTCAAGTGTCTAGTTCAATGAACAAAGATATTTGATATCCGATCTTGATCAAGAGAATACACAACTTTACACCGTCAATTTCAACAAAGTGTTTGATAATTTTTGGTATTGTAAACTAATCAAACAAATTATTATTCTTGCTTTCTGCACTTTGTACAGAGAAATTCTTCTATCCTTTCGCCCACGGAATATTTATCCCCGTAATTAATAGAACCAATCTCCATGGTTGTGTTGCGAATGTGAATCATGCTATATATTCTCCCTTTGGTATTCTGATCGTAGTGAAGACTTTAAGAGGAAGGAGGAATCGAAAATTTAACTATTCTTTTCTCCTTTATCTAAATCCAAATCATACACTTCTAAACTGACCCAAAACATGACAGTACTGTAAAGCATGCGTGCACAGTAGGAAAAAGGTAAGGCTATCGTTTTCACAGTCGCTATCACGATGGAAAACATTGAATTGATAAGCCTCACAAAGTTGATAAAAAGCACGTTCATTGAATAGAGGCGTAAATGCCAGAAGTTGGGTCCAATTATCTCTCCATTGCCAAAGTCAGCAGGAGCAACTATAACAAATCATTTTACCTTTGACACTCTCAGTTACATATATATCTTGTTGGTTCCAGGCATACCAAAACGGTGTTACAGATATAGAAGTTAATGTTAAACGATAAAAATTAAAAAGGCAGATCAATTAATTTGTATGAAAAAATTTCGAAAGTGACATAAACTTTTCTAAAATTAACAACACCCATATATAGTGAAGGGAGAACCAAAGAAAATTTACTGGTATTACTGTTTTACTTACACAGATTCAATCGCGTTAATTTTACCTTTCCTTGTTCACTTTTTGGTTAAGATCAAGGACCTTTTCAAACTATGGAATGCTTGAGTTGTTTCAGCAATATTTATGGTTTTATCCCAAACACGATTTGGCAGTGGACCGGACTGTCAAGATCGTATTAAGGGGTAACAATACACAAAACTAAAATTAAATTAGAACAGTAGCCTTCATTTTTTGACCAAAGTAATCTCGCACTACGTGACATGAATGATTAGGTATTAGTAGAAAGAAAAATGATTTCACATTGAGAGCAAAATGCTTCGCAATTCAAAGATTTTGAGTGTGCAATGATACGAAATTTGTGGCAGCTATACTAAGCGTATTATTTGGTGACCGACAAAATCAGTTAGCAATTATCATAATAACATTTACAACAGCGAAACCTCTAAAAGCTTCGTAGAAGGTTTGACAAGTTGAAATTGTTTTCCGAGGATATATACGAGATGAGAGAGCGAGAACAGATAAAATTTGATCGACAATAAACATAAAAAAGGCATTTTTAATCCATCAATCCCACCGAGTTTCCACTGGGGAAAACTTCCTGTCGCCAAATGGTAGAACATATGGACGTGACAAGACACTAATTTGCGAAGGCAAAGCAATTGATGAAGCCTAAATATCATGGTTGACTACCACATCAAGCCCATAAATCAAGTTTGAATACGTTTCTTGATTGTATTGGATTGACTATTCCACGCGGACATTAATTCAATGTTATGGTTGTGCACTTTGTCAACCGTTGTAGTTATATTGACTCATGTTTTAGTTGCAGATAACCCTTCCGAATGGATTATGGATTTTACTTGCAACCACCGTCCATTGGAAGGGACAAGATGCTGACAACTAAAAGAAGGAAAATGTTGTCATTCTAATTACTGTCTTAAAAGCATATTAGGCAGATTTTGCACTGGAATTCAATCACGGATTTACTTCTCTAACTTTTATCACCCAACTCTTGCATTTAAGGTACAAAGATACTGAAATTGTTTTTGTCGGCAACAGTGACCAAAACTAGAAATACATCCCACATATTATTATGCTTAATATAAAAAACTATAGAAAATTAGACTAACATATTTTATTTAAAAAGAGAAAATGAATCAGCCATACCACAAATTTTATGTGGAGGGACAGCGGTGGCCCAATAATAATTGAATAAAGTAAGTAAGTAAATTATTTGTTACCTTGGTTCTCTCAATTATAGCACTTACCGTAAGTAAGTAAAACTTTTTATGTATATATCATAGTTAAGCAGTACATAAGTTTGCGAAACACTGGAAATGCGGTGAACAGTAGAGATATAAGGAACAAAAAAGGTAGAACAAAAAGCACAAACCACAGTCACCTTGGTTGTATAATTGTGAAGTGATGGATTACACGTACAAAAAACTCTGCTGTACGTGGTCCTCACACCCGTTAGTGGGTACCAAGAAAGCAATATCTTTCAGGTCCGTGACACAATAATAGTGTATGCTTTTCCAAACAAAAACTAAGGTTGTCACAATCTCAAGAAAAGAAAAAAGAGAGAGAAACAAATTTGTATGATGTGTATTCTACTTAACGGAGGAAGACAACCAAAAGAACATCATATGTAAATGAAAATATGCATAAAATGTCAAAATTATATTTTTCAAATAGCACCATTAGGTTAAAAAATCCCACTCTTTCAATTTTATAACAATTATTACTTTTTTCTATCTCTTTGTAAAAAAGGAAACGCATTTTTCTTGAAATGTCACTTAATGATCTACACATGTTGAGAATCAAAGGATACAATTTTGCTTACACGGTTTCACTGAAGCCAAAACTACTTCAACCACTCGTTTGCTTATCTGCGTGACACACGTTTGAGAATCTGTCTTTTTTTTTCTTTTTCCAATTTGTAAATCTTTCAATGTGTCTAGATACAAAGTCTGGCTAAGAAAAATTTATATATATATATATATATATCATGCCTGCGTAATGATTATGTGATATGTGCTATTATGATAGAAATAAGAAAAACGAGGATCAGAAGTATACTTCACTAATTAATTAGCATTAATTATGTTGTTAGCTGTTAGTTGGGAAACTGAAATCAATTTTTAGCATCCATTCATAAGTTCGAAACTTACTAATAGCACCCTAAGTTGATGCTTAAAATATATTTCCTAGAGACCTTAGCACTTCTTGCTGTAATCTGCAACAAAAGAAAAAAAAAACAGTAATAATTTCATGAATGATTTTGTCCCGTGATCATAATATTTAGTGATTTTGCATTGTAAGACCCTATTTTTGTGGGATTTTGAGAAAATAATTTAAATTAAATGAAGAATGAATAGACCTATTTTAATGTTACAATGAAAAGTAGAACATTTGATTATTATTTTTATATAAATTATCTTTTTGAAATTATATTTTAATATTTTGTCGAAGTTATGAGGTAGTTTTTTTTTTTCAGACTTCGCTCTTTTGCAGGTGATAGAGTTTAGTTCAAGATTTTTTTATCAAAACTTTTATTTCTTTTCTCGTATAATGTAAACTTTTTCTTTTCTTTTCTTAACATGTGCGATTTTTTACATTCCAAAATTGGCAAGTTAAGAATTATGATTTTTTTTTTCCAATCTGAATTCGCTATAATGATATGATTTGTAGGTTTGAGTTACAAGAAATTATATATTTGCGAAGAAAATGAAATTATTTCTCTTTTTCTCATAATCAGACAATATTTTTGAGATTATTTATTAGTTAGGGAATATATTGAGTTCACTAAAAAAAAATCCAAAATTGATGTTCTTATCCTTTATATATAATTTTAAATAAATATGGGTCGTGAACATATTTTTCTAAAGTATGATAAATTTTCTTTCTACACATATAAAAGGAAAAACAGTTTACTTTTTCTTCCATTATAACACTATTTTTTTTTAAATTATAGCGTGTTAGTGCATATAGTCAACTTTGTATATTAAATCATCTTTATTATACATTAATTGTGCATTAACTGAATGTACTGTACGAGAGTAAGTGAAAAGTCAATGTCATCATAAGAATTGATTTAAAACTACTAAAGTAAAATTAAAGGAAAGTTATATGATTCATTGCAATTGTATGTAGTTTATGCAATCGTAAATTTATACTATTTATTCAAGTAATAACTATGATTTAGTTATTTAAAAAAATAAATTTGTTTTACTTTGGAAAATCAAATAGGGTGATTCTAATCTCAGTTATTTTAACAAAACATAGGAAATTTTAGTTAAAAAAATGCTAGATAACCGTCGTATTAACATAATATATCTTTAAATATTTTTTTTCTATAGAAAAAGTAATAGTTTGTGATAAAGTTGATTTGTAAAAAAAAAAAATGAAAATTTTGGAGAGAGAGTGATATCATTAAAGAAATAGACTACACATTTTTTTTGTGATAAAAAGCATAATATATAAATAATAGTTTGTGAGTGTATCACAAATTTATTTATTTTTATCATGGATTGAAGACCTGGGAAAGGGTATTACAATGAACATTGTTAAGAAATGATCATTTAATAGTGTTACTAATTGTGATTGAAAGATTAGTTACAAAATACTGGTCACTTATGTGAATGAGAATAAGTTATTTAAAGTGATTCTTTGTGGAATGCAAGCACGTGGATTGAAGCATGAATATAGTGCTTGTGGGTGATAGTGTCACTTTAAAGTGAAATTAAAGTGTTTTGAGCAAGTAATAGTAATAAGTTAACCCTTAATGTGAATTAGTACTCACTTAAGAAGATAAGATACTTTTGCTTAGGCCACACTACAACAACTCAAGTGAATGACTCAAGTCGTTGGAACAAATAATTGATCCTCATGCTAGCAACAACGTTTGAAATAAAGTTTATGAAATTTAAAAATAATTTTTTAACATATTACATATAGTATATTATTAACCTTTTTTATTGTTAATTATGTTTTTGTAATAAATTTTAATATAAATATTAGTATAATATTTATACAAATAATAAATTTGGTCTTAATCAAAAAGATCAAACTTATTATTTATGTGTAAATGTTATTAATTAATTTATTTTTATAAAAAACATGAATTAAAAATATATTAGTCTTAAATGTGTACTCTTTTTTTTTTCAAAAGTATTTATACTTAATTAGTTTTATTCTATAAAAACCAAAATTCTTTATTTTTAATTCCTATATAATTTTTTTAAAATTTTTTAATACTAATTCTTTAGTATACTTTTTTTTTTCTTTATAGATTCCTTTCAATTCCTATCATTCTTTACTTTTAGGTCTTGTATGCGCGAAAGTGTAAATTTATTATAAGATTGAGGACTAATTCTTGTATATTATTTGAATTAATTGTAATATTTATGCCTATTTAATTTCCTCCTATTCATCTCTTTTATATTATTTCATTTGTTGAATAATGGATTTTCTTGACATAATTTTATACCAGTCGGAAAAAAAATGAGAGGTAAAGCTACCTAGGATCAAAACTTAGGTTTTAAACACACACAAAAAAAAAAGTGTTATCCTCTGGGAATTAACTGAATTAAAAAAAAATGTCAAATATGTTGAACTGAAAATAACAAAAGGATTGGAGACAAACTCAATAATATAAAGCTTCCTATCTTTGAAAATAGGAAGACTTTAATAAAAATTAAACAAGACATTAGTAAAATGATTATCCGGTTAGGAAATCATTGTATGAACCCCTAATTCTTGAAATCTTCTTATCATATTTCATCCTTTTTAAATTTTTCTAATCTTAATATTATCTACATCTTATCCTATCTTTTAATTTACTATTTTGCAATATCATTTTATTCACATATAATCAGATCTTTCTAGATTAATTGTTATCAAATTTGCGATAATCGGTAGTCATCCTGTGTTTTATTATTTGACAAAAAGTCATGTACTTGAGATTTTCTCATATTAATATGATTGTCTTGTTGGCCTAACCTTATTCTCATCACCTTCATCCTAAACTCAATCATTTCCTCTGTGAATGTATTTTTTGTAGTTCAATGTTATTAACCAATACGTAATTTAGTTATATATAGAGAGAAAAATAAATGATGAAATGAAACTACCACAATAACTATTTTAGGAGAGTTGCTATAAATTTATATTATAATTTATGGTGAATTCACATAACATATCTTTGTTAGGATCAACTAGTCCATTTCAATTTATCAACTAAATTATTTTTAACTGATTTAATAAGCGTTTAATTAGTTTAATTGAATGCTTAAATCTTTACGAAAGTTATTAGCATTTTCTTATTTCCAGTAAAAAGTAGAAAAAACTGATAAAATTAACTTAATTTTGACATATTCTATTATAATTAATTATTTGACATTTTTTAAATTAAATTATTAATTTAAATAATTTGAGTAACTCATTATTCTTTGGGGCTAATTTGTGTTTATAACAATATCTTTAACCCAAAATAATAAAACTTATGTATATTATGCTACTTTTATCATATTTTATGCGATTAATTAAATAATTTTTAATTTTAAATAAAGGAATTATTTGACGTGGGTTAAACATTCTGTTATATTGGTTATAACAGTTTGTATCAATTATTCCAAGACATATTTTATAAATAAAAAGTAAAAATAAAATATATATATATATATATATATATATATATATATATATATAATTAAAATGAAAATTAAAATTAGTTTCTTTCGAACTTTTGATCCAATTTAGTCATCTAACTTTAAAAATACGTAAATTTAATTATTTTTAACCAAATTTTATTAAATTTATTTGATATTTAAAATATATTTTTTAATAATATTTGAATTGTTTATATCATTGATATATTTTCACTTTAATTTTAGTTTATAAATGTATCAAATAAACTTAATAATAATTAGTTAAAAATAAATAAATTAACGCATTTTAAAAAATGAAGATTAAATTATTCTAAATTTTAAAAAAATTAATATTCATTGAAAATTTAAAAAAAAATATTTAATCTCATATATATATATATATACACGTATTTATGTTTTTTATATGTATATATATTATTGGTATGATATCTGTGTACTTATTTTTTTAAAACAGTTTGGATAAGATAGCAGGAGAAGCAAGGAATATGAGTTGGAAGAATACATCACATAAGCATCCAAATAAAAACAACATCCATACTTTGTCTGGTATGAATTACAAAATTTGATTTCTCTCTGTCTTCTCAAATTCAGTACAAAAAATAAAAAACCATGCTATCCCTATGTCTTGATGCTTTCTTATTTTCCACTCTTTCTAAACTCTTTTCAATAGTAGATTGCACTGTCTTCATCCTATTTCATTGCAATTGATTAAAGAAATTTTATCATATTATATTAATGCCTTCTGAATAGAATTCAGACCACTGTCAAAAATAATATTTTTAATTATCATTGGTCTGAAAAGAAAAGCAAAAATCTGAAGAATCAAATCTTGAAGTCTGCATCTGATAATAACGATTTGATTAGTTGTTAAAATATGAGGGCAGCTTTGTCTTGAAGACACAATGATTAAGAAAGACAGCGTGAAACATGAATAGCTCTCCGTCACTTTTTTCTGTCAGCTTTCACAGAACCTGTCTTCTCCTTTTTATACTTATCTTTATGTTTTTTCATATATCTTTTCTTACAAAATTTCCAACACAACTAAACACTTACACTCTCATACTGTTAACCCAAATCATACAGGATTACCCATACATACATATTCACACGCGCGACACACACACACATATATATATATATATATATATATATATATATATATATATATATATATATATATATATATATATATTTTGTGCAGGTGATAGCAATTGTTGTATACCAGATACCGAATGGATCAAGTCACAGACAAATTATGACATTTGAGTTTATATGTTTTTGAGTAAAAAGAATTACACTCTAATTATTAATTATAATTTTTGGTATAATAATAAACGATCCTAATTATTAATATTAGAGTTAAGGTTAAGAGTATTGAATACTTTTGAAATAATATGTATTATTTTTGCATATGAGTATTGAATACCTTTGAGGAGCAGCATATAACATGGCTACTCTACAAGTGTATTGGATTAGGGTTTTAAAATATGGTGCATGTTTTCTGGAAATCAGAACTAACAAGGGAGTTTGAATCGAGGTAAATGAAAGATTCTGTAGCCCAAGGTGCCTTCATTTTAGACAAATATTCATAATTTTCTGTTTTCTTAAGAGTTTAAAAATAATTATTTTTAAATAGAGCTAGAGAGTAGAGATTCAACCATATCTAGAGAGATTCATAGAACCTACATACAAAATGAGAAAGAGTATAGCAAAATTATGAAGTCGTTTGGGATATGACCGCGCAAACGTTGCCAATTTCTTTTCGTTTTTGTCTGGTTTTTTTCTCAATTTAAAAAAAAAAATAATGAAATATTTTTAACATTTTAAAATTATCTATAACAGAGAACTTTTTTTTCACATTTTGTTATTTTAATTTTAACTTTAATTATTATTTTAAAATTAATTATTTTATAAATAGTTTATCTAACCATTATTCTAAAATAATTTTTTGTCTTCAACGGTTATCTTAAAACCTTCTTTTGTTTATATATTTTACTTTTATAATTTTACATTTAACATTTATTTTAAAATTAATATATATATTTTTTATATATTATTATAAATTTATAAAAAAAAAAAAATATACAAACAATATATATATATATATATATATATATATATATATATATATATATATATAACGTTAACATATTTTTATTCTATATACTTTAGTTAATTTTTAAAATGACATACATTTTGCTTCTGTTGTGTAATTAATTTTGTGTGAGTTATTTTTTCAAAAAAGGAAAACATTTTAATAATAATAAAATGAATTATGATAAATAATTCTTTTTAACTGACTACGATAACTAACAAAATTCATTTTTCCACCTTCATACCAATTGGCCCATGCTGAAGAAAGTTTGGCAAACGAAAGCAATTCCGTCTTACTTTTATCAATTGACTTTGTTAATAAATAAGGATGATGATTTATAGAATTTGAACAGTCTAGGTGGAAATATTGTAAAGTAAGGCTCAAATGGATAAGAGCATGGCCATAGAAATAATAGAAAGAATTTAAGGAGTATGGGAAAAATGTATGGGAAACAATCAATGATACGGTGTTTGAGATATGATATTGGATAGGACTTGATGGATGTTTTTAGAAAGGTGCTTTTGAGGGTAAATGTTATCATCTATTAATGTCTCAACTTCAATGTTTAAAACCTCTCTAATAACTTCTCAATTTTTCAAACAAAATTGTTCTATCAAGCATTATATTACTCAAATCTCGAGCATATAATGATTTAGGTAGTTCAATATTAAATAGAAACCCAAAACCCAAAATTTGCTCGTGAGCAGTGTAATTTGACAAAAAATTTTAGGGGGTCAAATTATATTTGTCATATATAATTTTTTTTAATTAAAAAAATTTAATTTCTTTTAATTAAAAAAAATTAATTTCTTTACATCATTTTTTTATTCAAAATAAGCACTCATAAGAATAGAATCTAAACAATATAACAATGATATATATGAAAGAGTAGCATAAAGTTTATCATCAACAATAATATATAAAAAAAAAATAAAAGTTACCTTTATTCATATGCTCTTTTACGCTCTTTCAATGACTTAAAATCTTCAATAATTGAATCAAAGCTGAAGCTAGTTGCAATATCCTTTCAATATAGATTATTAGTGCTTGCTAAAAATTCAACCTCGATCTTATTTCTCAACTTGTTCTTGATTATTTTCATTACAGAAAAAAGATCTTTCAGTTGTAGTTGTAGCTGTAGAAACTGGAAGAGTCATGATAAGACAAAGTAATCTATTTATCAAGTAGTAAACTTCAGACTTTTTATTGTTGCCAAACATGTACATAACTCTTGCATTGTTGATAAATTCTTCAAATTTGAATCTTGACGAACATCAATAATGAAATGTTGAAGTTGAAAATTCAAATTAATCTTCTCTTGGTCATTAAAATCCATGGGATAATATTTTTTCACAAGAGTGCAAATTTTATCAATATTAAAAGCTTTATAAGCATCCTTAGGATCTAAAGCATAGCTTAGAATTAATAACTCCATTGCTTGATCATTAAATCTACAATTTAACTCTTGTAATTGCTTATCAACAGTAACAAAGAATATCTCAACTTTGAAATAATGCTCCTGTAATATTTCAATTCTTTTACTCTTTATCATAATTTTTCTAATATAAATTTTTCACCTCTCACCTATTTACAAAAAGATAAAATTATGAATACCCCAAATTAAATCTTAAAAGCAAGACTCAATATTTTAAGAAAACTATTCTAAATGATTAGCTTCTGTTACCTTAAAGTATATTCATAATCTTGTTCTTCTCTTACACAACTTCAAAGCCTAAAATAGCTCTATCTACACAAAAAAGAGTTTGATCAACAATTAAAGCATGATTTTATGATCTCTAACCGATAGAGATATGCCTAGAGCATAAAAAAGTCACATACAAGAGGGAAACATATTGCTTAAAAAAAAGGAAAAGATGAACTTACTCAAAAGAAGAAATTCTTCAGTCCAAAATGTTCCTTAACTCTTTAATTTTACCGTAGTGCAATTTGATTTTGAAAATAATAAAGAATTGATGGTGAAAGTTAAGATGAAAATAAAACGAGAGAAAAAGATGAAGGCATGGAAGAGAGAAACCAAATAAAAAAATATAAAAAATTATAATAGAGAAAAAACATGATTTTTAAATTTTAAAAAAGATTTTTCAAACTAAATTAATATAAATAAGATAATAATATATAAATAAAATAATAATATATAGATAAAATAATAATATATAAATAAAGTAGTAATATATAAATATATTTTTTTAAAATATATAAAAAATAAAATAAAATAAAAATTAATTAATATAAATAAAATAGAAATTATAAAATTATTTTTCAAATATATAGAAAATAAAAAAAAAATGTTGGGGGAGCCGTGACTTCCCTATGTCCCTTCATTCTTCCGCTTATGCTCATGAGCATTATATTACTCAATTATTCTTTTACATGATCATTAGTTTGATCTACAACTTTCAATAAAATCAAAGTTGTTGTGCATTTGTTTGAAGTTTCCGTGGAGGTGATGTAATATGTATGTTAAGCTTCCAAGGGTGTTGGAACATGATTTTTAGGTAAGAGATCCAAAAAACAAGTATGAATGAAGTTTCTATTAGTTAATACATAAAAAAAAATTCATTGTCACTAGTTCAAAAGTGACTTAAGATTTTGGATTTTCAATCCGTTTTTTCATATTTTTTATGGTAGGGTTTGAAATTTATATGTATGAAACATAATACTTTTAACTTTTGTGTTATATAAAAATGTAAGGTTTATGCACACTAAATTTAATACAGAAGAGAGACTGTAAAGTGCTAAATTTTTTTTCTTTTATTTATGTTGTATATATAGATCGAGGTAGTTCAATTATTTCATTAATTTAATTTATTTTTGACGATGAAAAAAAAGAGTTTCATCATATTCCTACAAACTTTACGTTTTATAACAAATTCACTTTTATTTTCCATTTCAATTGCAATTTCTTTTTCACTAATAATAGCATTCCACAACAGTACCTTCTTGTTCATCTAATAATAGTAACTGCCAATGCTAGCTGAAGTCATGAAAGGGATTGTATATAAGTTAAAAGCTTCATTTTGAACATAAATAAAAATAAATGTAAATGTAAATACCATAAAATTTTGGGATTAAGATTATAGGTGAAGGTGATATTACGATTTGTCATATATACAATTTGGAGTCGTGGGCCCCCGTTCACTTGGACCATACTTTTAGGCTGTTTCGTTTTGCACCTCGCATTTTTCTTCTTACACCCTCACAAAATCTGATATTCCAATTTAACCCTTTATTAAAATTATATTGAGCATGGATTTCGTTGGTGAGAAAAGAGCATTATGAAACGAACGTGAAGAGGGAAGAAGGAAGATAGCGGAACGAAGAAGAAAGAGGTGCAGGTAAATTTTTCTCTATTTATTATGAATTTAATGAAGTAATTTGGAGATATAACTTTTATGGAGGTGCAAAATAAAAAAAGAGAAGTGCAGAAAGAAGCAAATGATGAGTAAATTCTTCCTGCACCTCATAAAAAAGCTGTCCATTTTGATCTTAAAAAATGAGTTATGAATTGTTTAATTTGGAAACTTTTACAATTTTAAAATCTTTTGGAATATACGGTCTGAAAAATTTATCTTTTAAGAAAAATAAATTAAATTACATAATTGGAAATTCATTTTTAATTTTTTATTGCATGATTCAAAAGTTATTTTTGATTTTTGAATTACACAATTAAAAAAAAAGTTTCGTATTATGATCTGAAAAGGGAAAAATGGAAGTGAAACCTTAAACCGTGTATTACAACAATCAATAATTTGTCATGTTATTGTGAGCAACACCTTAAACCATGCACGATTTATTTGAAGTGAAATAAACATGAGAAGATAAGCGGCTCATTTAGACCTTAACAAAATTAAAATTTAAGTAAATCACTGTTATCTCACAAATTCCATAGGAATTAGTGAATATTTTGTGAAAAGTTTTAGTATTCCTTATTCAGTTATTCTACGCCTATTAGCTATGTAGTAATATTTTTTTTTTATAAATAAAATGGTATTGAAAATAACTTGCTTAGTTGCATTTCTATCTCTACCCTCATCGTCCCTGTTTTTAATTTTTTTTTTAATTTTTAGCTGCTAACTAACTGATTGGTGGGGCAAAGTGCAATTTCCGGTGCAAAACAAAATTTGAGTTGAAAATGGCTATTTAGAGTAGGGCAAATTGATAGTAATATCACGTGAATGGATTGTTTTTTAAAAACTTTGAAGAGAGAAATTATAATTTTAAACACAATTTTAAAATGAAGAAATTATATTTTCAAATTTGAGTTTAGTCTAAAAAAATATTTCAACGTTGATATCATGTCTTAAAGTATATTTTTTATTTTTTAAATTGTGTTTAGAATTATTATTTCCTTTTTTTATTTTAAAATATTCATGCATGCATTTATTTTCCTAATGAAGTCTTGCATTTAAGTGTGATTTTTTATTTTCTTATTTTTTTTTAGTTTTCATTTTGTAATTTTTAATTGGTTTTTAAAGTATAGTTTTCATTATTTCTGTTTTAGTTTTTTTTAATTAAATAATATTTTTATTAAAACTCGTTATCTCTAAAAATTAGAATTTATTTAGGAATTTTTATTTCAAGTAAATTTTAATATTTATTTTAATTTGTATTTTTTAATAATGTTATTAATTAATTCAAATAATGATGTTAATTATAATATTGGAAGTAGTATCAGAGTCTATGGTTAAAACCGACTTAGACGAGTGTCAAGTATGGTCCTTATATCAAAAGTTTTTTTAGCAAGGATTCCAAATAAGCGTGTCCCGTAAAGAAGATCAACGGTACAAAAGAGGCAAAAAAGGAGTACTCATGGTTGGGAATGCTTCCGCTGGAGGGAGTGTACTAATGTGGTTGAAAGGACTCACACTTGAAGAAAAGATTGTTAGGAAGTGAGTCTGAGTCTGAGTCCCACATTGACCAGAAATGAGAAAGTCGAGCACTATATAAGAATAAATACCTATAAATTCATTCTCTTCAGATTTTGAATTGAAAGTAGTGTCAATATATCATGTGATTGCACTTAAGTCTTGTTGGTGACATGTCTTAAATTTCCATTTTGACCCTCACTTAAAAAATAACATCCATCTTGGATGTCGACATTTAATATTTTAATTTTGTTTTATGGACGTCGACATCCGATAATTATTTCTTTTAATTTTTTATCTGTTATGGATGTCAACATCCAATGTATTTTTTTAAGGATGTCGATATCTAATTTTCTAAAGAAAACATTTTAAAAAAATGTTAACCAGATTTTCACATCAGATTAACACACGTTAGATCATTTAAAATTTTTAATATATATTAATTTAAATTTTTATTATATTCTCTTTAAATAAACATTAAATTAAAATTTAAACAAAACAAAATATATTTTATTTTATATTAATTTATATAAAATAAAAAAATATTATGTTAATATTTATTACCTAAAACATAAAATATATTGTTTTGAATTTTTAATGAATTTTCACCTCCGGTTAACATATGTTAAATTATGTTAGAAAGTAAAATATAAATAAAAAAACACAAATAATATATATATATATATATATATATATATATTATTTTCTTTTCTATCTTTTTAATTATTTTGTTAAAATATTAAATTTTTTATTTAATTTGTCTCAAAATATTATTTATTTAATATATAATATAAAAATAAGTTATATATATAAGTAAAAATATGTATTAATATTTTATTTTATTCTTCAAATACATATTAAAAAACAAAAAAAAAAAAAGATAATTATATATATATATATATATATATATATATATATATATAATTCTTTTAATATAGATAATTAGATGATATCAGGATCTGTAAATGAAAAAAAAAAATCTAATATCGACATTCATATAACAAAAATACTGAATGTTGACATTCATAAATAAATAAAAAATATATAATATCGAATGTTGACATTATAACGAACAAAAACTTAAAAAAAGAAAATACCGAAAATCAATATATGTAGAACAAAAATAAGTTACTGGATGTGACATATATGGAAAGAGGTATTGGAGGTGTAAGCAGAAGGCACCCAATATTGCTACGTTGGGGTTAGGTTTGGATTTTTGAGTTGCTTTGTTCAGTCCAATTAAAGCAACAAAAAAACAATGCGGGAAATTACTTTCTGCATCCCATCAATTCCTTCATGCGTCTCCTATCAACTTTTTTAAAATAACCATTTTATTTTTTTAAAGTTGACTTAGATTATGAATTTTAGAATAAGCTTCCCAAAACAAGATTATAAGAATTTTTAGAATAAAATTTTCGTACTAAAATTTTCCAAAATAGAGTTTTTCAAAACAAAATTTTCTAAATAAAATTTCCAAAAGCCGTTCCGGAACAAATATGCGATCTTTTTACTCCGCACTAGTACTGATACAAATATCAGAGTTCTCAAATATTGGATCAATTTTCTTACAGGAAAGAGAGTTACCAAAACAAATTCCAAATTCGAATTTATGAGAACCAAATTCCAGATAAAGAAAAGTGTGATTTGAGTAAATAAGAGAAATATTACTCTAGTTGGAAAACTTTACTTTGAATCAATGTTAATACCGGAAAAAATAATCTTAATATGCGTACACGAAGACATGTAGAAACAAACAATCAAGTGAATGAACTTAAAATCTATGTTTAAAAAAGACTCTTGTTATTTTCAGACTCTTTAATTAAACATAAAATAACCCGTTCATACCGAAGGTACTAGAAAGTGGTAATTTGAGAAGAATTATATTCTTATAATATAATATTTTAAATAATTCTTTTTTTCAATTTTATTATTCTTTATCACATTCATTTTATCTTCCACATTCTTTTTCTTCTGATCTCATTTTTCTTTCATAATTGTGGAAATAATTGTAGAATATAATTATAAGAATCGACCTTTTTTATATGAGTAGAATCAGTACGAAGTGAAATCCGACAGACAAAAACTACTAAGTATAAAGTAGATTCCATTTTGGTTTAACCATTCTTTCAAGCATAAATATAAATTTAAAGCTGGTATGGTATCCTGCTACAGGTTAGTGTAAAAAATTATGAATCACATTAGCTTCAACTAGTTTTTAATATATTCAACGAAGTTTCTCACGTAGAGCTAGAGATCCTTTCTTGCTATGGTTACCACAGTTAAATGTTTAGTAATTAGTTTTTTTTTTTTTTTT
>Ga0214544_1007811_pt1 | contig 18420 bp, 21 predicted proteins | sample CNSS3metaG_FD_160074 | JGI IMG/M metagenome (GOLD analysis project Ga0214544, IMG submission 160074) | Root nodule microbial communities from cowpea collected in UCLA plant growth center, Los Angeles, California, USA - CNSS3 | ecosystem: Host-associated > Plants > Roots > Nodule | place: USA... | reverse complement strand
CAAAGAGTGAAAGCTTCAATATTTATTGTGTTCTTTTAATATTCATAACCAAACAAAAACATGAAAAAGTATTCAGATCTTAAAGAAGAAGAAGAAAAGGTCCGCCAGAGTAAAAAAACATTCATACCTTTATTATCGTCGTTAAAGAATGAAAGCTTCAAAGATTCAACCTTTATTGTGTTCTTAAAATATTTCATCCATCTCCCAAAAAGCATTCATTCATCAGAGAAAAAAATATCAAAAAGTATTCAGATCTTAGAGAAGAAAAAATGATCCGCCAGAGTAGAAAACTTTTGTAGCTTTATTGTTGTCTTCAAAGAGTGTTCTTCAAATATTTCATCTGTCTCCCAAAAAACATTCATTCATCAAAGGAAAAAACATCAAAAAATATTCAGATCTTAAAGAAGAAGAAAAGATCCGCCAAAGTCAAAAACTTCGTACTCTTATTGTCGTCTTCACAGAGTGAAAGCTTCAATCTTTATTGTGTTCTTTTAATATTCATACGCAAACAAAAACATGAAAAAGTATTCAGATCTTGAAGAAGAAGAAAAGGTCTGCCAGAGTAAAAAAACATTCATACCTTTATTGTCGTCGTGAAAGAATGAAAGCTTCAAAGATTCAACCTTTATTGTTTTCTTAAAATATTTCATCCATCTCCCAAACAACATTCATTCATCAGAGAAAAAAATACTAAAAAGTATTGAGATCTTCGAGAAGAAAAAATGATCCGTTAGAGTAAAAAACTTTTGTACCTTTATTGTCGTCTTCAAAGAGTGTTCTTCAAATATTTCATCCATCTCCCAAAAAACATTCATTCATCAAAGGAAAAAACATCAAAAAATATTCAGATCTTAAAGAAGAAGAAAAGATCCGCCAAAGTAAAAAACTTTGTACCTTTATTCTCCTCTTCAAAGAGTGAAAGCTTCAAGCTTTATTGTGTTCTTTTAATATTCATAAGCAAAGAAAAACATGAAAAAGTATTTAGATCTTGAAGAAGAAGAAAAGGTCCGCCAGAGTAAAAAAACATTCATACCTTTATTATCGTCGCTAAAGAATGAAAGCTTCAAAGATTCAACCTTTATTGTTTTCTTAAAATATTTCATCCATCTCCCCAACAACATTCATTCATTTGAGAAAAAAATATCAAAAAGTATTCAGATCTTAGAGAAGAAAAAATGATCCGCCAGAGTAGAAAACTTTCGTACCTTTATTGTCGTCGTCAGAGAGTGTTCTTCAAATATTTCATCCATCTTCCAAAAAACTTTCATTCATCAGAGGAAAAAACATCAAAAAATATTCAGATCTTAAGGAAGATGAAAAAATCCGCCAAAGTCAAAAACTTCGTACCTTTATTATCGTCTTCAAAGAGTGAAAGCTTCAATCTTTATTGTGTTCTTTTAATATTCATATGCAAACAAAAACATGAAAAAGTATTCAGATCTTGAAGAAGAAGAAAAGGTCTGCCAGAGTAAAAAAACATTCATACCTTTATTGTCGTCGTGAAAGAATGAAAGCTTCAAAGATTCAACCTTTATTGTTTTCTTAAAATATTTCATCCATTTCCCAAACAACATTCATTCATTTGAGAAAAAAATATCAAAAAGTATTCAGATCTTAGAGAAGAAAAAATGATTCGCCATAGTAGAAAACTTTCGTACCTTTACTGTCGTCGTCAAAGAGTGTTCTTCAAATATTTCATCCATCTCCCAAAAAACATTCATTAGAGGAAAAAACATCAAAAAATATTCAGATCTTAAATAAGAAGAAAAGATCCACCAAAGTTAAAAACTTTGTACCTTTATTGTCGTCTTCAAAGAGTGAAAGCTTCAATCTTTATTGTGTTCTTTTAATATTCATAAGCAAACAAAAACAAGAAAAAGTATTCAGATCTTGAAGAAGAAGAAAAGGTCTGCAAGAGTAAAAAAAAATTCATACCTTTATTGTCGTCGTGAAAGAATGAAAGCTTCAAAGATTCAACCTTTATTGTGTTCTCAAAATATTTCATCCATCTCCCAAAAAACATTCATACATAGGAGGAAAAAACATCAAAAAATATTCAGATCTTAAAGAAGAAGAAAAGATCCGCCAAAGTCAAAAACTTCGCACCTTTATTGTCGTCTTCAAAGAGTGAAAGCTTCAATCTTTATTGTGATCTTTTAATATTCATAAGCAAACAAAAACCTGAAAAAGTATTCAGATCTTGAAGAAGAAGAAAAGGTCTGCCAGAGTAAAAAAACATTCATACCTTTATTGTCGTCGTGAAAGAATGAAAGCTTCAAAGATTCAACCTTTATTGTGTTCTTAAAATATTTCATCCATCTCCCAAAGAACATTCATTCATCAAAGAAAAAAATATAAAAAAGTATTCAGATCTTAGAGAAGAAAAAATGATCCACTAGAGTAGAAAACTTTCGTACCTTTATTGTCGTCGTCAAAGAGTGTTCTTCAAATATTCCATCCATCTCCCAAAAAAGATTCATACATCAGAGGAAAAAACATTAAAAAATATTCAGATCTTAAAGAAGAAGAAAAGATCCGCCAAAGTCAAAAACTTCGTACCTTTATTGTCGTCTTCAAAGAGTGAAAGCTTCAATCTTTATTGTGTTCTTTTAATATTCATATGCAAACAAAAACATGAAAAAGTATTCAGATCTTGAAGAAGAAGAAAAGGTCTGCCAGAGTAAAAAAACATTCATACCTTTATTGTCGTCGTGAAAGAATGAAAGCTTCAAAGATTCAACCTTTATTGTTTTCTTAAAATATTTCATCCATTTCCCAAACAACATTCATTCATTGAGAAAAAAATATCAAAAAGTATTCAGATCTTAGAGAAGAAAAAATGATTCGCCATAGTAGAAAACTTTCGTACCTTTATTGTCGTCGTCAAAGAGTGTTCTTCAAATATTTCATCCATCTCCCAAAAAACATTCATTCATTAGAGGAAAAAACATCAAAAAAATATTCAGATCTTAAAGAAGAAAAGATTCGCCAAAGTCAAAAACTTCGTACCTTTATTGTCGTCTTCAAAGAGTGAAAGCTTCAATCTTTATTGTGTTCTTTTAATATTCATAAGCAAACAAAAACATGAAAAAGTATTCAGATCTTGAAGAAGAAGAAAAGGCCCGCCAGAGTAAAAAAACAAAAACATAAAAAAATATTCAAATCTTAGAGAAGAAGGAAACATCTACCAGATTAAAAAATTTTCATATCTTTATTGTCGTCTTTAAAGGGTGAAAGCTTCAACCTTTATTGTGTTCTTCAAATATTTCATCCATTTCCCAGAAAACATTCATTCATTAGAGAAAATAACATCAAAAAGTATTCAGATCTTATAGAAGAACAAAAGATTCGCCAGAGTATAAAACTTTCATACCATTATTGTCATCTTCAAAGAGTGAAAGCTTCAAAGCTTTAACCTTTATGGTGCTGCTCAAATCTTTCATACATCTCCTAGAAAACATTCATTCATTAGAGAAAAAGATATCAAAAAGTTTTCAAATCTTAGAGAAGAAGAAAAGATCCGTTAGAGTCAAAAAATTTCGTACCTTTATTGTCATCTTCAAAGAGTGAAAGCTTCAAAGCTTCAACCGTTATTGTGTTCTTCAAATATTTCATTCATCTCCTAGAAATATTCATTCATCAGAGAACAAAATAAAAAAGTATTCAGTTCTTAAAGAAGAACAAAAGATTTGTCGAAGTAAAAAACTTTCATACCTTTATTATCGTCTTCAAAGAGTGAAAGCTTCAATGTTTTAACCTTTATTGTGTTCTTCAAATATTTCATCCATCTCCTAGAAACCATTCATTCATTAGAGAAAAAAAAAACGTAAAAAGTATTTAGACCTTAGAGAAGAAGAAAAGATCTGCCAGACTCAACAATTTTTGTAACTTTACTATCGTCTTCAAAGAGTGAAAGATTCATAGCTTCAACCTTTATTGTGTTGTTCAAATATTTAATCCATCTACCAGAAAACATTCATTCAATAGAGAAAAAAAATTTTCAAATCTTAGAAAAGAACAAAAGATCTGCCAAAGTCTAAAATTCAAATATTTCATCCATCTCCCAAAAAACATTCACTCTGTAACATTCCTAAGGAATATTACTGATTTTAAATAAATAAAATTCAAAATAAAACCAAAACCGCATTTAATATAGACTATTTCCCAAAACACGGGAAATTGAAAACTTTAATATATATATATATATATATATATATATATATATATATATATATATATATATATATAGTCATAAAACCAGGAGTCCATAATTCATAAAACTGAAATTAAAGTCGATGGCTCCCATCAAGGTTACATAATATTCACAAAGCTAAATATATGCAAAATATCCCTTGCTAGCCCTCGCTCCGAGTCTAAGCATCTCCTGGCCCACCTATCACATCATTTGCTCCCGGATAACAAGTTATCTGATCATCGCCACACACACAGAAAGGGTGAGCTATGCACAATATATATAAACCAAACATGAATATAAATATGTTTCCCAACCCAAAATAACATAATTAAAATTCTCATACTTTCCAAATCACCCAACCATGACCTCGTAGTCCTTCATGAGTCATATGCATGAACTAAGTCTTGGGACTTCCCTGTGCTCCCACAAAACTAACTCATTCGTGGTCCAACCCTATGAGCCTATCCCGCTCATAGTCCTGCCCTACAGACTCCTCGTCTGTAGTAAAAACATCCAACACTCATAACTTGGACCTTGGCACGCACGCAATCACCATACTACGAACTCCTCGCCCAATAGTAGCTGACGGGAACATCACAGTTGCTTGGGCGAGCTTAAAACAGCCACAACATCACGTTATCTCGCTTAGGCGAGATCCCCTTGCCTGGGCGAGCTGTAACACAAATCATTCAATTGATACCAATGTAATTGTAATGGCAAATAACATTCAGAATCATCCATTCCAAACCACTAGACCACTAATTGCGACTATAGGACTAAAAGTATCCAAAACCCTCATCCCGCAACCTATTCCACATACATAATCAAACACCCAATTCCAAATAACTTCATTTCACAATCACAACACATAGGATGCGAAATGTACATCATTCAGAATTCAAATTAGAAGGCAATAATCCAGAATTATAACACAAACATCAATTAATCCACACACACAGAGACAGCTCCCCTAACTTGAAAGTTCGATTAAAATTGGGAAGAAAAATTGGATTTCCTTGGTTTGCCAATGACGTTTACCTAAATTTTGGCTTTTATAGGTGCCTTTAAGATGGGTTTTAAAAATAACACGGGATTGGCTTTTGTGTGGGCTTAATGGCTATTCAAGTCCCTTAATGGGTGATTTTTCAGCACCTAATGGTTACCCTTCTGCTAGGTTTTCTTTACCCCTTCACATTCATACCACAACTAATAGTTAGCAAAAATAAAGCTTATTCTTTGTCAATCAAGGTTTGAACCCGTGACCTCCCATACATAAGGCCAAAGCACAACCACTATGCCAATTCACATTTAGTGATACCCTCTAATCAAAAACAGTTTACATTATCAATTTCCTACTCTTACACATAATTAAAATTAATAATAAGACAACAACACATAATTGGCATACATAGGACTTGAACCTAAGTCCTCTAACACAATCAAAGTACTCTCGACCATTTGAGCTAACACTTTTTCCACGTTACACCAACCAACAATTAATGCCATAAAGGCTCTTTCTACTCGCATTTATTAATTAATTAATTATTTAATTAATTAATTAATTTTCACGGGTCTTACAATTCCCCCACCTTTAAAAGTTTTCGTCCTCGAAAATAGGACTTACCAGCAAAGAGGTGAGGATAAGACTTTCGCATGAGATCCTCCGTCTCCCAAGTCATCTCCTGGGTTGCCTCGTCCTAGAGGACCTTCACCGTCTTCAACTCCTTGCCTCTCAGTTGCCTGACTTGAGTATCCAATATGTGAACCGGTCCAACTGGCATAGTCAGATCTTCGCGTATTGCCACCTCGTCTGACTCTAGAACATGATCTGGACTCGCAATGTATCCACTCAACTGTGAGACATGGAATACATTATGCAAGTTGGATATGTGAGGTGGTAGAGCGATCTCATATGTTGTTGTTCCTATTCTCCGTGTAATCTGATAAGGTCCTATAAACCTCGGAGTCAACTTCCTTGATTTAAGAACCCTTCTGATACTTGTGGTTGGCGTCACCCGGAGAAATACATGGTCTCCTTCATCAAACTCAAGTGGCCGTCTCCTCTTATCTGCATAGGACTTTTGCCTACTCTGAGTTGCTCTCATCCGTTCTTGGATTAACTTGACCTTACTGGTCGTCTGTTGCAGAAATTCAGGACCAAGCACAAAGGCTTCACCATCCTGATACCAACACAATGGAGTTCTACACCTCCTCCCATACAATGCTTCATAGGGTGCCATACCAATACTGGAATGGTAACTATTATTGTAGGTGAACTCCACCAAAGGTAGCACATCATTCTAGTTTCCCATGTGATCCAACACGCAAGACCTCAATAAGTCCTCAAGAGATTGGGTAGTCCGCTCAAACTGTCCATCCGTCTGAGGATGATACGCTGAACTCATCCTCAATTGTGTACCCAAGGCTGCCTGCAATGATTGCCAAAACTGTGATGTGAATCTAGGATCCCGATCTGACACCATGCTTTCGGGTACCCCATGCAATCTCACCACCTCTTGCACATACAACTCCGCTAACTCGTCCATCGACCACTTCTGATTTATAGGCAAGAAATGTACACATTTTGTCAGTCTGTCTACTATCACCCAAACTGAATCATGGCCCTTCGTCGACCTCAGAAGATGTGTCACAAAATCCATAGAGATATTATCTCACTTCCACTGAGGTACGTCCAGTGGTTGCAGTGTACCTCCCGACCTTTGGTGTTCAATTTTGGCCTTTTGACATACCAAACACTGAGCAACAAAGTCTGCTACATATGCTTTCATACCATTCCACCAAAAGGACTCCTTCAAATCCTTATACATCTTAGTCATACCTGGATGTATGCTAAGACGACTCTGGTGACCCTCCTTCAGTATCTGCCTCCTGAAATGAGGCCCTCTTGGTACACACACTCTACCTTTAAACCGTAGAATGTCGTCCTCTCCCATCTGATATTTTTTTCCTTTTTCGGTACTTAACCACCCCACAAACTGCTACAGTTCCAAATCGTGTCCCTGAGCCACACGAATTTCATTCAAAAATTCATTAGTAACTCTTAGCAAGCTACCCTGTATCGAGTCTTGCCCAAACTGCATCCCCAGATTCATATCTCGGAGTTTCTCAATCAACTCTAACTCCTTTATCATCATGCAAGATACATGCATCTTCTTCCGACTCAGAGCATCGACTACAACATTTGCCTTGCCTGGATGGTAGAGCAATTCAAAGTCATAGTCTTTCAAATACTTCATCCACCTACGCTGCCTCATATTCAGCTCCTTCTAGTCAAACAAGTATTTCAAACTTTTATGGTCGCTGAATACTCGGAATTGAGAGCGGTATAGATAATGCCTCCAAGACTTAAGAGCAAACACTATGGCGGCTAGCTCCAAGTCATGAGTTAGATAATTCTTCTCATGCACCTCCAGTTGATGAGAAGCATATGCCACGTCCCTCTTTTCTTGCATTAATACACACCCCAGACCTTGATATGAGGCATCACAGTACACCTCAAACACCTTCTCGGTATCCAGAATCACTAGCACCGGAGCGGTAGTCAAATACTTCTTCATTTCTTCAAAGCACTCTTCACATTGCTCGGTCCAAGAGAACGGTTGATCTTTTCTTGTCAACTATGTCAATGGGTTCACCTTCTTTGAGAACCCCTCCACAAACCACTTGTAGTAACCTGCTAAGCCCAAGAAACTTCGCACCTCCGTCACTGTCTTAGGCCTTTCCCAGTTAAGCACCGTCTCAATCTTAGTCGGGTCTACCGCAATTCCCTTAGCTGAGATGACATGTCCAAGAAATTGTACCTCCTCTAGCCAAAATTCGCACTTGGACAGCTTCCCATACAACTGGTGATCTCTGAGTATCTTCAATACAACCCTCAGGTGATCAGCATGTTCTTCCCGTGTCCTCGAGTAGATAAGAATGTCATCAATGAAGATGACAACAAACTTATCCAACCAAGGTCAGAAAATTCTATTCATGTAATCCATGAATACTGCCGGTGCATTCGTCACTCTAAATGGCATCACCACATATTCGTAGTGACCGTATCGTGACCTGAATGTCGTCTTTTGCACATCCTCTAGCTGCACTAGAATCTGGTGGTATCCCGACCTCAAGTCGATTTTAGAGAACACCCTTGCGCCCTTCAACTGGTCCAGTAAGTCGTCTATCCTTGGCAGTGGATATTTATTTTTAATAGTCAGCTTATTCAGCTGCCTATAATCCACACATAGTCGTGAGCTCCATCCTTCTTCTTCACTGACAAGACTGGAGCTCCCCAAGGTGACGCGCTCGATCGAATGAATTGCTTCTCCACTAATTCCTCAATTTGCTTCTTGACTTCTGCAAGCTCAGTCGGTGTCATTCTGTATGGAGCCATAGACACTGGACCTGCACCAGGAATGAGATCAATGGTGAAGTTAATGTCTCAACTCGGCGGCAACCCTGGCACTTCATCTGGAAACACATCCGCATATTCGTTAGCCACCGGTATAGATTGGATCACCTCCACAACACTTTCCTTTTCTGGCTTGGCCACCACCATAAAACACACGGCCCCTCCTTGCAGTTCTTTCAACACATGCTGAGTCGATATCAACTCCAACCCTACATTTTCTGGGAATACCAAACTGCGCCGTCCACAGTCAATCATGATGTGGTTGTTAGACAACCAGTTCATCCCCAGTATCACGTCCAGTCCCTCCAAAGGCAAGCACACCAAGTTCACCTTGAATCTGCGACCTGCCACTTCCATTGAACAACCGACGCAGACTGAACTGGTAGCCACCTGACCTGAGGAAGGAGTTGAAACAAGCAACTCACACCCCAAGTCACGTTTCTCCAAGCTCAATCTCCCCACACATGCATTAGATATGAATGAGTGTGTTGCTCCAGAATCGAACAACACTAACACTGAATGACCCAATAATAAGCAAGGCTCAAGTATAAGATTACCTAACTAAGTCGCCTCAGTAGATGTCATGGCAAAAAGCCTTCCAGCTGCTCGAGCTCGTTCTGTTGGTGAGGCTACTGCTGGTTTCTTCGCACCAGGGCTCTTCTTCTCAGGGCAATTGTTAGCAAAATGACCCGGTTTGTCGCATATGAAGCACTTGCGACGGTCACCGGATCCCCCTACTCCACCGGTCAGTTGTGGATAATTTCTCTTCAAATGAGGTCCGCCACACTGATAACAAGTGGGACCCCCAGATGTTTGTGGCCGGCTGTACGACTTCTTCAATTGTCGCGCCTCTGCGACATTCTTCTGATGTCTACTCACTACTGTGCCAGGGCCCTTCTCCAGATGCTCGACACTCTTGGCCTGTTCCACTAAGACGGGAAATCTCCTCTCTCGTAAAGGAGTCACCACCTTCTTAAGCTCATGTTTGAGTCCTCGCTCAAACTTCAAACACCTCCACTCTTCTATCATAATTTGTGAAGAAAATCTCGCCAGATGCTCAAACTTATTCACGTACTCCTGCACTGTCATGTCTCCCTACTACAGTGCGAGGAACTCTACCTCCCTGTCCTGTCTGGCTATGTCTGGGAAATATTTCTCCAAGCGCGTCCTGAAGCTAGTCCACTCCACCTGTTCATCTCGGGTCTGTATCTGTTGTTGCATACCTGCCCACCAGTACTCAGCATCACCATTCAGGAGGTAGGTGGCAAAAAGGAGTTTCTGCTCATCCGCGCAACTCATCACCATGAATATCTTTTCACACTTGCGAAGCCAGGCCTCCGCTTCATCAGGAGAGGCTTTGCCAGTGAACTCAGCTGGCTTTGCCAGGAGAGGCTCCACAGTTGGCACCCTAACTGGTGCAATCGTCGCCCTAGGCTGTGCTGCTACCGGTGTCTGCATCGCATCCACCATCCGGTGGATAGCCTCAGCGATGTCATCAGCACCACTACTTCTCCTCCTCCTGTTAGCAGCCATAGCCTAGATACGCCACATCACAACTGTTATAAACCAGTCACCAAGTCAAACAAAACCACTCACACCTTTTCAACATTCAACACAAACATACAACAAATAATCACATCGATAAGCTCACTCCCCACTAGCCCAAAAAAATTTTAAAAATATTTTCAAAACTTTTACTCTGATACCAATTGTAACATCCCTAAGGAATATTACTGATTTTAAATAAATAAAATTCGAAAAAAAACCAAAACCGCATTTAATATAGACTATTTCCCAAAACACGAGAAATTTAAAACTTTAATATATATAGTCATAAAACCAGGAGTCCATAATTCATAAAACTGAAATTTGATGGCTCCCATCAGGGTTACATAATATTCATAAAGCTAAATAATAGACATATATATATATATATATATATATATATATATATATATATATATATATAAACTCTATTCTCATCTGCACCTGGATAACAAGTTATCTGATCATCATCACACACACACAGAAAGGGTGAGCTATGCACAATATATATAAACCAAACATGAATATAAATATGTTTCCCAACCCAAAATAACATAATTAAAATTCTCATACTTTCCAAATCACCCAACCATGACCCCATAGTCCTTCATGAGTCATATGCATAGTCCTTCATGAGTCATATGCATGAACTAAGTCACCATACTATGGATTCCTCGCCCATCACAGTTCCTTGCCCATCGTGCAACGAGCACATCCCAGACCCCTATTGGACTTAGTCCTTCAAACCCACACACCACAACACATGCATATACTTCCTATACTTAATGGTTACCCTTCTGCTAGGTTTTCTTTACCCCTTCACATTCATACCACAACTAATAGTTAGCAAAAATAAAGCTTATTCTTTGCCCATCAAGGTTTGAACCTGTGACCTCCCACACATAAGGCCAAAGCACAACCACTATGCCAATTCACATTTGGTGATACCCTCCAATCAAAAATAGTTTACATTATCAATTCCCTACTCTTACACATAATTAAAATTAATAATAAGACAACAACACATAATTGGCATACATAGGACTCAAAACCAAGTCCTCTCACACAATCAAAGTACTCTCAACCATTTGAGCTAGCACTTTTTCCACGTCACACCAACCAACAATTAATTCCATAAAGGCTCTTTCTACTCGTATTTATTAATTAATTAATTATTTAATTAATTAATTTTCCTAGGTCTTACACACTCAACAGAGAAAAAAATCAAAAGGTATTCAGATCTTAGAGAAGAAGAAAAGATCTGCCAGAGTCAAAAACTTTCATTACCTTTATTGTCGTCTTCAAAGAGTGAAAACTTCAAAGCTTTAACCTTTATTGTGTTCTTCAAATATTTCATTTATCTCCCAGAAAACATTCATTCATTAGAGAAAAAAAATCAAAAAGTATTCAAATCTTAGAGAAGAAGTAAAGATCTGTCAGACTAAAAAACTTTCGTACCTTTATTATCGTCTTCAAAGAGTGAAAACTTCAAAGCTTCAACCTTTATTGTGTTTTTCAAATGTTTCATCCATCCTCAGAAAACATTTATTCATCAAAGGAAAAAAGCATAAAAAACATTCATATTTTAGAAAAGAACAAAAGATCTGCCGAAGTCTAAACTTCAAATATTTCATCCATCTCCCAAAAAACATTCATTCAATAGAGAAAAAAAATCAAAAAGTATTCAGATCTTATAAAAGAAGGAAAGATCCACCAAAATGAAAAACTTACATACCTTTAAGTGGTTCTTGAAAGAGTTAATCAGTTGGTTTGAAGATGAACAACTTGTGAGAACACGATGGAGAGTGTTGTGGTTGACGGACGTGTTGGGTTTGGTCAGTTGATGAACAACTTCTTCGATCATAATTAAGAGTGGTGTGGTTAACGGTGGAATGAAGTTGACAGAGAGGTGAAAGGAAGCCGGTATGAAAAAGATGAAATTGTGAGAGAATGACATAATGGTAGGTTTAAGTCGAAAGAATTATTTTGTGACAAAACTTAAAGTTTTTGTTTTTGATTTATTTTTAAAACTTCAAAATTAAGAGAGAGTGACACGTATACATTCTTACTTGTTGTACAAATAAAATTTTTGAATAAAAATGGTTCAGAAATATTAGTTTATTAAAAAACTTGTCATATTGTTAATTCTTAATTGTATACAATATTAGATTACATGTTGCATTAATATAGTTCAGCTCATTTTTAATATATTAGACTACTATTTTATTCTTTTTAATATTATTATCTTTAATATAAAGAAACCAATAACAATCACGTAAACATACATAAATTGATCAATCAGACTCATTAACTTATTAAAAGGAAAATCATTTTATCTTTTCTAATATTTCTTTCTTTAATATTAACAACCAACTTAAAAATAAATTTGAATATTGTTTTTCTTTTCTTTCAAAATTTGAATATTTTAATTCCCCAACAACCACATAAACATATATAATTTAGATAATATTTATTAATAATATTTTAGTTGTAATATAATTTAAATTAAATTGTAATAATATTATATATTTTTTAATATAAAATAAATCAAAAAATAAAAACGTCTTGCATTCTATATTTTTAAAATAAATCTAGTCGACGTATCTAAATAATAATGTTTATGTATATATATAACATTTATCATTATTATTTATTGTTGTTATTAAGCTAAAATACATTTTTGGTCCCAATTTTCGTCAAGTTTTTTCAAATAAGTCCTAATTCTAGTTTTGTGTTCAAATAGGTCCCAATTTTTGTCAATTATGTTCAATTGGGTCCTTTTTTGCTAACACCGTTTAAATTATTAACGACCATGAACAGTGACTGTCACGTGTCACTTCGTGGTTTTTTTAAATTTTATTTTATTTTATTTTTTATTTTTTTTTAAATTTTTTAAAATGTACACGTGTCAACCCAGGAGCGTGCCACGTGTCACTTCGTAGTTTTTTTGAATTTTTTATTTTATTTTTTTTGAAATTTTTTTGAAATTTTTTTAATTTTTCTTAAATGTCCATGTGTCAACTCAGTAGTGTGTCACGTGTCAAATTCAATATTCTATATTCAATTTGGTCTCTATATTTGTTATTTTTGTTCGATTAGGTCCCAATTTTTGTTAATATTAACTAATTTGGTCCCTATCGAAGATGTGACCAAATTTAGTTTTTATATCAAAGTTATAATGATGTGAATTTTAATATATTATATAAAAATATTTAATAAAAAATGTGAATTTTAATATAAAAATTAAATTTGGTTTTAATTTGGAGAGAGACCAAATTGGTTAATGTTAACAAAAATTGAGACCTAATTGAACAAAAATAACAAATATAAGGACCAAATTGAATTTAGAACATTAACTTTGACACGTGGCATGCTACTGGGTTGACACGTAGACATTTAAAAAAATTAAAAATTTTAAAAAAATTTAAAAAAAAATTCAAAAAAACCACGAAGTGACACGTGACACACTCCTGGGTTGACATGTGTACATTTAAAAGAAAATTTAAAAAAAATTAAAAAATTAAAAAAAATTTAAAAAAGTAAAAGTAAAAAAATTAAAAAAAACAACGAAATGACACGTGGCAGTTACTGTTTATGGTCATTAATGATTTAAACAGTGTTAGCAAAAAAAGACCCAATCGAACAAAATTGACGAAAATTGAAACCTATTTAAACACAAAACCAAAATTAGGACTTATTTGAAAAAATTTAAACGAAAATTAGGACCAAAAAAATATTTTAACCTTGTTATTATTTATTATAACCTATGTTAAAGTCGGTTAACCTCAGATACCTGGAGAAGGTATGTATGAATTGCTAGTTTTGTTTTTCTTTTTTTGATGGTTGTGGATTTTTTCATATCTTGGATTCTGGAATAGAGGCTTTGAGAAAACACACTGTGGCAAAAGGCTATTTTTGTTTTCTGTATTTTTATAATTTCAACCTGTGTTTTCGTATTTAATATTTTAGAATGCATAATTCAAAATATAATTTTTTATATTTTAGGTTGTATATTGCGAAATATGAAATAAAAAATATATATTTTACATGGTATAATACAAAATTTATATTCTAAATTACATAATCTAAAATGCTATAATTTATAAAGGTACACTAAGAAATATATGAAGGTGCAGGAAGAAACCTGTGAAAAATAGTTTATAAGAAAAAAAAAAACTTTCTATAACTATAAGGTTGTTTTTAAATCTCAGAAAACACATTTTAGAAAAATTGAATCACTCTTTCGGAATAAGGAATCCAAAGACTTTATGTAACTGAACTCGTGCAAAAATTCCAGGAACCAATTGTCAAAGGCTATTTCGGAATAGTTATTCCACATTATTGACCATTCTCAAAAATAGATTTTCACCTCAAGTGTTCCAAAGCTTAAAAGGTTGAATAGGTATTTAATGCGATCTCTTAATTTACTCTCCATTTTATTGTATGCAGTTTTTTTTTCGTGAAATTTTACTCTCAATTAAATTTTTAATTTTTGAATTTAAAAAAAATGTCCACCTGTCAATCCCTTCTCCACCATCCACCATCCACCTCTCATCACCATTGTCCCCTTTCTTCCTTTCTTCCACATTCCACCCATTTTCTTCTTTCTCCCTCTCTTCTCCACTATCTTCCAAAACTTGTATCACATTGAGAGGATTGAAGTTTGGGAAGAGAACCAAATAAATGTACCACATAATCATTTCAAATTTAAATTCATCATATAAAATTTCTCTCTTTAGGTATAAAGATAGATAAATAAATAGATATATGTAAATAACACTTGAATAGATAGATTGATGAAATTAATGGATAGATGTTTTTAATTTAAATGTAGATCATTAAAAACGTAAACATAAACAATGACAAATTTACTATTTGTAAAATGATATAAAACAACAATCAATTATCATTAGTATCATCCTCGTCAATATCATTATTTTATTCATTGTTTATTAAATAAATATTCACATGATCACTTTCTTCTATTTCATCATCAATAACTTTCATATATTCAATGAAAATCATTTTCATTATCTCATGCATATTATATATATATATATATATATATATATATATATATATATATATATATATATATTGGATTAAGATAATGTCTATATTTTCTCGACAAACTTTATTTATATTTTCCTCAAACATATCATAATAATATTAACCTTGTGTTTAGATGAGGGATTTCAACAATTTCAAGAAATTGAAACACGTACTATTTGAATTACTTACAATTGAATTCTCTTCATTTCTTCAATAGTTTGTTTGGATGGAATAATCAAAATATCTCGGATTTCAATTTTCTTGTTTGGGTAAAGTGATTTGGTTTCTATTTTAAGGTAAACTCAAATATGTCCATGAGCCCAAATTGAGTTAGTTGGACCTTCGATTTAGGACGACTCATCTTAACGTTCGATCTTGATTGACTACAACAAATTTGACCTCGGGTAACTACCCAATCTTTAGCCCGGGTTAACTCATCTCGGTCTTCAACTAAGGTTAGTTGATTTCAACCTTTAGTCCATGGTAACTTGACTCAACCTTCAGTTCGAGCCCACTCGACTGAACTTCAACACAAGCACACTTAGCTCGACCATTGACGCGACACAACTCGGTTCGACCTTCGGCCCAAGCCGTCTTGGCTCGACCTTTAAATGGGGTTGAATAGGTCTAACCGTCGACTCAAGCTGGCTCGGCCTGACCTTGAACCCTGGTTGTCTCGTCTCAACATTTGGCCTAGTCGACTCAGCTCCTTCAATTTATGCCAAATAAGCTTGATCTTCGATTTATGACAAATCGGTTTGACCATCAATCTACACCAAATCAGCTATTGCTTTCGACCTTTGCCAACTTGGCTCAACACATGATCTAACCGAATCGACTCGAACTTTGACCCAGACCGACCTAGCTTGACCTCCAGCTTGGGTTAATTCCACTCGAACTTCAACTTTGGCCAAATTGACTTGACTTCAATCTGGGCAAATTCAACAGAGTCTTCAACTTGGATTGACTCGATTGAGCCTTCAGTTTGAGCTTACTCGATTCACCCTTCGTGAGTAGAGTGTGAGTGGGGGGAAAAGAAGTGGAACTTCAAAATTCTTATACTTTTAAGGGCATTTGATTTTTTATTTTATCAAATTGAAATACATTTCAAAATCCTTAAATTTGAACTTCTTTCTATTTACTTTATTCAAACAAGTCATTTTAGTGTAAATAAATTTAAAGTCTTCAAATAAATAAATTACCCTGTCAAATTACCTCGTTCAAACAATATTGAGTTTTCTTACAACTAGTGAGTTAGGATCTTTATGCTGGCTAACTTTGACTCTCCTGTCCCTTATCCTTGCCATATTTGTGACAAATAAAAGAATAAAGATAAGAAAATACAAATGTATTTTAAACTTCAAAATTTGAAATTAATCAATATGGTAATGCGTTTAAATTTTGAAATAGTCAGTATGAGGGTGCATTCTGGAGTGCTTAATCGAGAAATACATTTCAGATTTCTCATTTTTGTGAGAATGTTTGAATTGTTCAATTTGGGAGACCATTCTAGATTGTTACACACAACCATTCGTAAAACTATCCAGATTCTTAAATTTGTGAGACCATTCTAGATTGTTATACATAACCATTATATGCATTTCTGGATAGTTCAATCTAAAAAACATTTTTGAATCATGTAATAAGTAAAAGCTTTCTGGATTGTTCAATTTGGAACATCAAATCCATTCTTCTAGTTCCAAAATTGTTGATTCACATAAGACTTTCAGATCACATAATTTAGAAACTTAAAAACCACTCAATTTGGAGTCTCCACGAGAAAACCATAAAATGCAGTGGCATAACGATATCAACACAACTGGAGAAAGATGACAACTTGCAAGGATGACACAATGGTGTCGATGGTTGAAGGTGACAAAGACATGATTGGTAAGAAGGTGGAAGAGGGAATCAAAAATAGGTCACTTTTTACATGCATAAAGAAAGGGGTATTTTCAAAGGTTTATACAATCGATAATGCATGAGAGTGAAAAAAGCAAAAGCCTCCAAAATTTTGGTGTGCTTGAGCTGATATCACTAGGAGTGGCTCCAAATTGTAAGCTTCCAAGCAATATAATTATCTAAACCTCCAAGACAGTGTAAACTGCAAAATTGGGTGGATAGTTCTTGACATTCTGTACGCTATTTAAATAAGTTATCCCAATTCAGTATAGTCAAACAGATAACAACACATACAATGAATCCAGGTATGTCGACAAAAGCTAAATATATTGTTTGAGATATAGACTTGACATAAAATTTAATGATCCAATGGTTTCTGGGATAAACGGCTTCTCTTCTATTTTGACATCTTTCTGTGCCAGCAAAACCATGGAATGATAAAGTACATCAGCCATCTCTGAAGCAGTACGTGACTTGTCCTCATTATTCCCTAGTGTTTGACACAACTCATTTGCCTCTTCCCTGCAAGTAGAAAGATAGAGTTACAATCTGAGATCATAAACAGACAATCTTTTAATCCATATTGTACCTTCAAGAAAAATGAATCATAATAAAAGTGGTGTTAAAAGGCTTCTTAATAACTGAAAATCATGTAGAATGTGATATTTTTGGGACAAACAGGTAAAAAAGGGGTATATTGTTTCTCTTTTAAATTTCAACTCAATATAATAACATGCCAAGTTATACACACCTGATTTTGGAACACAACAACTTATCATTAAGCAATAATCGCTTTGTCCATGAAGGCTTCTCATTTTCTCCAGTTAACTCTGTTTTCCGTTGTGAGATTGTTGACTCCAATGCATACAAAGAGGTTAATGCCAAATTATTTCCTTCATCCTATAACAGATAACCAAAAACAATTTGAATGTTACTGCACTTTCTCTCCAGCAAAACATGGCAATTATATGTATTTTTTATTTGCTTTTAGTTACCTCTTGTTGTTTTAACAAGTCAAAGACTGATGTATAATTAACATGTTTCTGCCCGTGTGGCATGTAGGACCATCAGGTTTCCCCAGGTATATTATCTGAAAAGTAAACAACATACCGTATGAAACTAAAATTAAAAAGGAAAAACTAAACAATTCAATGAGAAAAAGGGAAGTGCTTACATAATCACAGTCACAATCAAGAAAGACATCATGAATATTGATAAAATTATTAGAGGTCTCTCCTTTGGTCCACAATGTCGATCTTGATCGGCTATAGAAAGTGGCCTTTCGAGAAGATAGGGTTGTGGCAACTGC
>Ga0214544_1007810_pt1 | contig 18424 bp, 11 predicted proteins | sample CNSS3metaG_FD_160074 | JGI IMG/M metagenome (GOLD analysis project Ga0214544, IMG submission 160074) | Root nodule microbial communities from cowpea collected in UCLA plant growth center, Los Angeles, California, USA - CNSS3 | ecosystem: Host-associated > Plants > Roots > Nodule | place: USA... | reverse complement strand
AAAACCCAAAAATTAAAAAAAAAAAAAAGTTTAAGAGATTTGGTCAACCAATAAACATTTATGTTAATAAACTTATTTACTTCCTTGTGCTTTCTGTTTTATAGATTGTATTTTGACTTTTCAATTCCAAGCCTTAAACTCTATCATCAAGATACAATTATTATCTATTATAACCAATACAATAAACTTATGACATGACCCTTACACTCCAAAACACACAAAACTCCTAAACAAATTAATCATCTTTAAAACAATTCATTTAATTTTATTCTATTATTTTACCAAAAGAAAAAAATGATAAAATTCTTTTTCTCTTAAAGGACATGTTGGTCAAGTTATATTTGGTGCTACTAAACTAATGATTTTGAAAAGTAAATTTGAGGTGTGGATGATAGAAAAATTAGTCTTCCCTGTATTTCAAATCAATCAGAAAGTGACATCTTATTAATAAAAGTGACACATGAGCTCTTTATCTTAACTTGATAAGGTCACATTCTTAATTAATATAATCATTCAAGCTTTTGTGTGTTTGTACATGGGTTAACTATGTTGTTCCTTCGTGTGCTTGATCTTCACGTGCTTGATCCAGTGTTATAGCTCCTCTTCTTTTGTTTCGAGTTCAGATTATGGATCAATTTTTTTTATACGGTCCACTGAACATTAAAAATTTATTGATATTATTGATGTTAATATTTTAAAAAAATTAATATATTTTAAAATATCAAATTCTTTCACTTTGTACTAATCTTTACATATGCCTACCTTTGTGAAACAAAAACAATGATACATGTTATGAATCTTCCATAGTACTAAGCTTTTTTTTATCAGCAAATAATTGTAATAGAGTATTGCCAATAGACAGTATTTACATTAAGAAGTAAGAAGCAATTGGGTGTTGAATTGTGCATTATTCATGGTGAGCATAGCAATAAGTAGTTGTTGCTCGCAAATTATTTTTGGATGACTTCTTAGATGTTTATTATACCAAATATTATCATTTTGTTTGTTTTTGGATGTTTGAACTTAACTGGATTTTATATTTTCATATTTAAACCTATTCTGGTTTTTTCCTCTCTATGTTGTTAGGTCATCTCTTGGGATACAAAAACATGTTTCAGACGATCCTGGTATCTATAGAAAGCATAAAGAAAAATGTACAGTTCCCATGAAGAAGTTGTGGTCGTGAGGTTTAATGTTGTTTGCTAACATGGGTGCAACATTTTGAGCATATCTTGAACTGTAGATATTGGTTCAACACAAAACTGCAAAGCCTTGGGAGCACATATATTGAAAGTCACTAATTATAGAACTCATGCTTCTCTGATCATTCTCACATACGAAATTTATAAATTTTTTGAGAAACATAGATTTGTGTTATGAAATTCTACATAACATTAACTTTCTATATATGAAGGTTTTTGTGATTGATAACACAATATGTGTAGAGAAAGATAAATGGTGTGGAGAATCTTCTTGCAGGGTTGAAGACCTATTTTTAGTATGATTTTTCATAGATTTTATTATGGTTTTGTTAATGGAAACCATTGGTTCAGTAATTTGATGTAACTCTGTACTGGGAGCGAGTATTCTTGGCACAATTTTTCATAGATTTTATGGTTTTGATTGTGGAATCAGTGATGGGGTAACTAATGAGAGTAAACTAATGAAACTTTTGATTTCTTCTTTATTTATTTTCTTCAGCTTAAGCATTACAAAATACAAATTCTAATTCTTGTTTTCAAAATTCGGAAGTATGTAATTTATTGTTCATAAGTGAGTCTTCCTTCTTTAGGTTTGTTGGAATTTTAGGAGGTAGGAATGTTTAGGCTTAGGGATTTTTATCATAGAGAGGCTTTACATTAAAAGGTGTAGTATGGGATAGGAATATGACATTCATGAGTTAGGAAAAATAATATGGTATTTGTAAAGAAATATATTTATCACTTGGACTTTAGTCTAGAGTACTTTGTTTCATTGCAGGTGTAATGTTCAATTTCTATTAAGGAAGACTCACTTATGGATACTTTTCATGGACACAATATCATTCATGTCAGAGTCATGAAGAAAATTGTTGTAGATGTTTAAATAAGATGAAAAGTTCTTTAGATGCATGTATACAAAGACAGATTTTGTAAAGTGAGTTTTTAGTGGAGGATTTGTATTCTCTTATAGTATCTTAAGAGATCAATGTGCTGTATTATCTTTTTGATAGATTATCTGATTATATACTATAGTTTGTAGTAGTTCTGTTACGCAGGCAGTGCAATTTTTGTAGGTTTTTTCTTAAGTACAAATTTTAAAGTCTTTCAAATACATACTATGTATTTGGATATGTACATAAGTGTATAAGGATTAGAGTATTTCAAATATATGTACATATTTTTGTCGATAAAAAAAGAATGTACCGATTGTTTCATCTTAATTATACTAATCGATCCTGAAAAGTAAAAAGATAAAAAAAATCTTGCTAAAGAAAGTTAATTGATTCAAGAAAAATATTTCACCAGAATTTCTGAAAAACCTAAGATGGTTTCGCGTGCTTGATTCTAGTCATCATCTCATCGTATATGCTCTATGTTAAGAAATAAATAAGTTATTCCAATTTATATATAAAGAAATATATACATCTAAGAAAAAAAGGCTCCTTAAACCATTTTTCAACTATGTTCAAATACTAACTTATCAACCATCTCTAAATCAAACATATCATTTTGCCAAAACATCAAGCCTCTCTATTGAATGTGTTAATGCTTTAGAGTGAGAGATAGTTTTAGTCTCTTTTTTAATATATTTGTTATTTTCAAAAAAATATGCCAGTTGTAATACATATATAAATGATCCTTCATCTTTTGCTCAAAAATAATAAGGTAAGATACATTCAAGAAAAAGAATTATACTTTTCTTTCTTTTATCCATCTCTCAATTTTTATTCAGCGGATCAATCAAATGTTTCTGACTTTAAATCATGTGACTTTGTTGATAAATTTACAACAGAAAAGAAAAACACAACCATCAACCACAGCTAGATAAATAAGCAATTTGATTTTCCATATGTTGTGTTTTAGGTGAGTTTTTCCTTAGGATGTTTTTGTTGATTGTTATGTTCATTTAACACTGAACATTGAGGTGTCCCTCTTTCTCAGAAACGTTTGAAGATTTGTGATGTTTAATGTTGATGGTTGAGGTGTCATAAAGATACGATTCTTATTTATTTCTCTCTTATTGCATGACTAGACATTGGTCTCTACTTTTTTCTTCTTTTTTTTCAAGATAATGAGGTTCAATTATACATCGTAAAAGCAAAAGAGAAATTGCAAGAATTTTCGTAAACAAATTAAAAGGGTGATTTTTAAAATTAAAATTAAATTAAATTAGTCATCCGCGTGGAGGGTCGTTTTTACATCATGCAACACCTTCCACTCATCACAATAAATAAAAGAAAACATTTATTACATAAACCAAATGGCATAAGTTATTTAATATTTTGCTTTTAAACTATTATACGTTTAACTTTTCATAATTGCTTATTTATGATATAATTGAGTGAAAAGAGAAGATAAAGAGAATACGCAACATTGACAACGGTACATTTTGTTGTTTAGTTAAAGAAAAAACGAAAAAATAGGAAAGAAATAAAAATATCCTTTAAAAATAAAAATTCAAAAAAAAAACATTTTATTCTCCATTTCAAATTCTAAACTTTCTATCTCGTATTTTTCTTTCCTTTGAACTGAATAGGAGATTATTTCAGTACCCATCTAAATATATTTTTTTAAAATACATATCTATCATACTTTTCATTATTGTGTTGGTTTCAGTAAATAACTTGTGCTTTATTTAACACATAATTAATTCATTTTATGGTTCTCAAATTATATTTCATTCAATTTTTATACGGAAGCCTAAATACACGCTTTTTACAATTTTTATTCCTACCTCGTCAACAATTAATAAAATTATATTACATGGAAAATATTAATATTTTTTTCTATTTATCTCAGACACAAGAATCCAAAAAAACATGTTGCGTAAAAAATAATCAAGTTTTTATTTTTGTTCTTGTCTTTTTTACTTTTGACTTTTAGTAGAGGACAAGTCATACATGCAAAGACATAGAGGGTGTGAATGAGTTAGGGCCATATATAAACAACCTAAAGGCTCATAAATCTGCCATAGTTGTAATTGCAGTTTCTTACTCTGCTTCAGAAATGGATTCTTCCATGGCAAGTGCTGGTGCTTCTGCTGATGAAGGTTCTCAAAACCATAACAATGGAAGGAAAACCTCGTACAAACGTCTTACTTCTTCTCAAACATCGAGACTTGAAAGGTAATTAAAATAACCCTTTAGGTTAAAATTATTTTCTTTCAATTTAATTAATTAATACTTTGATTTGCTTCGTTTTGAGGGAGCATTTTGCTTTTTCGGTGAAACAAATTAAAGAGTAAACACATAATTCCTCTCGATTTAATTCTGCATGTTCGTAAAACTCTTTTGTTTTTTTTTTTAAATCGAGCTCAATAGATCTCTCTCCACATTTAATTCCTCTTGATTTTGCTTTTCTCGGGTTCGTCAATTTTTTTTTTTTTGTGAATTTTGGTTTGATCTATTTGCCCAAGGGTTTCTGTATTAATTTTGGTTTAATGTGTTTTTTATTGTCTCTACATCACGATTAATGGTAGGTACCCATATTAATTTGTACCATGCCCTTTGCTTGTTTGGGTAAATGGTGTGGAAGGAAAATCCACTTTTGCGTTGGGTAGAATCGATTTTGATTAAGAGAAGTGGAAAATCTTTGGGAAAAAAATTGATTTTAGATCGGATTAACAAATTTTATTTTTTATCCTCCGATCTTTATAATTTGTAAATAATTTTCACACTTTTCAGTCTATAGCACACTTTTCAATACAAATACATGACCAATTTAAACATGCATAGCAAGTTTACTAAACCAACAAAGAAAAAGTATTCTTCTCTTTCAAAATATATGAAACCCTAAATCAAAACTAAACCTTTCAAAATAATTTTTATAAAACTCCAAAACATATGAATCCTTAATTGTTTTAAGGAATCACTTTTGGTGCTTGATTATATGATGAATGTCATAATCTTGCACATATTAGATTAAAATACTATTTCACATTTTATTAAACTAACCACAGTGAAATCGATAATGATAAATTATACTATACAATATATTAACCAATGAGTTTTTTTTTTTTTTTCAATCGGCATCTTTTTTTAATATTTTACTATTATTTTGTTAAATTGACTGATGCAGTAAATTTTTTCTATCTATACATGTAATTATAATTATTATATTTAATGAAGTGTATTATCTTTTTAAATGAATTGTTCTCCTCTTTACAAATCAAATTTAATTTGATAATAATAACTTCTTTTTTCCTTCTTACTCAAATTTTCACAGAGAGAAAATAACAAGTTATTTGAATTGAAGAAGTAACATGTTTTGAAATTATTAAAGGCTCTGATTAATTTCTTTTTTATGATTGAACGACAAGACAAAATGTATATTAACATAATCCGGATATATGATACTTTCTATCTTGTGTCTAGCTGAATAGAAATATTACTACTAAATTTTTTATTATTATTATTATTATTTAATATGTATAACCAATTATTTCTGAAGTATAATCATTATACATGTGATGTATCATTTATCTTTTATATCAAAGACATGCGTAATCAGTTATATATATAACTCATAATTAATAATAACATAATTGATTATGTTTTTATAATAATTGATAATTTTTCTGCTCATTTTTTATCATTTCATTCAAAATTGATTTAAGGAGATTTTTTTAATCAACAAGAAAAAAATATAAAACTATTTAATAAAACACATGAAGTACACACTAATCCATATACAAAAGTTTATTATGTACAAATATAAAGCATAAAATACTGTGTTCAAGTCCACTATACAACCACATACAAATCAAAACCCTCCATGCAGCATGTACCTCATTATCATGTATCCAAACCAAGTTAGTTCATGTTAATTTGGTTTGAATCAACTACCTAATAAACTTAAAATAGCCAACTTAATATGTTTTAATTAATTCAGAGGCATATATCTTTTGAATTAAACTGTTACAATACTAATGGTAACTACAAATCTATATAAATTATTATATAGTTGATACTGGTTGTTGAACTGATTTAAGGTCAAGGATCTATAAAAGTCTCAGCACATGTTTTTTTTGGTAATGCATTTCTTAATTATTTATGTTTTCTTCTGATACTCTCCCTATTAGTGGATTAGTGAACACCCTTGCAAGAGAAAACTACATTATATACTACCAGAAGATCATTAAATATTAAGAAATTATTGTCTAAATTAGCCACTAATTTAGAATTAGAGATTAATTTAAAATCAATAACAATAAATAATTAAAATTTTAATAGTTAATATTGTAAACTATTTTAAATTTAAATTTATAAACTAATTATAATCTTTTATTTATAATAGTGAAAACTATTTTAGATGATAATAATTTTTAGTTCATAAAATGATAATTAATTTAATTAATATAATTTTTAATTATTATTATTTAATGATTTTTTTATAGTGATATTTCTTGTATAATGTTTTTTTTCATAGGTTTCTAAGAAAGAACTAACAATTGGGGTTTATTTTTGTTTATTAAAAGGTTCATCAAGGATTGCCCACACCCTGATGAGGCGCAACGACGTCAATTGGCTATTGAGATTGGACTTGAGCCAAGGCAAATAAAGTTCTGGTTTCAGAATAAGAGGACCCAAATCAAGGTATTTATTTAGAAACTATTTAACATTTTGGAGGAAGTGTTGTATAAAACTATGAAGAGAAGAGAGAGAAATATTGTGTTCAAATATATAACTCACCATTTTTTTTTGCATGTTGGCTAAAAGAATCAACACGAGAGAGCAGATAACACTGCTCTTCGAGTTGAGAATGATAGGATACACACAGAAAATGTTACCATGCAAGAGGCTTTGAAGAGTATGCTTTGTCCATCTTGTGGAGGACCACCGTGTCTTGAAGGAGATCGTGAACATGCTATCCATAATATGAAACTTGAAAATATGCACCTAAAGGAAGAGGTGAGTGAACTCGTTAATTGATTATATATATATATATATATATATATATATATATATATATATATATATATATATATATATATATATATATATGTTTATATTTGCTTTTTAAGTTATAATTGACATATATATTCAATTGGTTTTCAGCATGAGAAGGTGTCTCGTCTTCTTTCGAGGTACTTGGAGAGCCAGATGTTACCACCTGATCAGTTCCAACAGGGTTTTTTTCCCATCATAGGATCAAGTTCAAATGCTGTAGCACATGGAAATCCACTGAACCAATCGATTGGTGGAAGTTCAAGTCATGATCCAAATCTTGCTTTGCATATGATGGATGCTGGCCATAACTTATTTGCAAGTGAAAGCATAGAAAAAAACCTTATGAATAAGGTTGCTGCTTCCGCCATGGATGAGTTAGTTAGGCTTCTTCGGATTAATGAGCCCTTTTGGATTAAGTCTTCATCTCAAGATGGCAAGCTCTGTCTGCTGCTTGAAAACTATCAAAAAATGTTCCCAAAGACCAAACATTTCAAAGGGCCAAACGTGCGTATTGAAGCAACAAAAGAATCAGGAATAGTCAACATTAATACCCTTCAGCTTGTTGACATGTTTCTAGATTCGGTGAGCATATTCTGTTCACTAGTTTTCTCTTAGTTTTTATTTAATATTGCAATACTGCTATCGATGTATAAGAGCATGATCATCGATTTCATATGTTTTCAGAACAAATGGGTGAATCTGTTCCCAACAATTGTCTCAAAAGCAGAAACAGTGAAAGTAATTGAAAGAGGTTTGCCAGGAAACCGAAGTGGAGCCTTGCAGCTGGTATATATTTTCATGCAAACCTTGTTTTTGTAATTTTATTTATTTATTTATTTTTTGTAACTAAGTTTTTAATTTGTTGACAATACTTTTATGACAGATGTTCGAGCAAATGCATGTTCTTTCACCCTTTGTGCAACCTCGTGAATTTCAAATCCTTCGTTTCTGTCAACAAATTGAAGAGGGCCTGGTGATAGCAGATGTATCATTTGATTCCTTCCAGCAAAAACCCTCTTTTTTTCAGTCTTGGAAACATCCCTCTGGATGCTTGATCCAGGAACTGCCTAATGGGTGCTCCATGGTTAGTAATTTACATATTACTGAAGTATATACACTTGATGCTAAAACAAATAAAACTTTTTGAGCTTATATTCAGATTTAGAAACTGTGCATCGGTATCTTTATTTTGGGATTCATTCACTGATAACTTCATATCATAAAATAATGTAATGGCAATAGTATTGAAGTATATCACTGAATCATATATTGTTACGTTCTATGTTAGATTACTTGGGTTGAGCATGTGGAGGTGGATGATAAAATCCAAACACATCCACTGTACAAAGATATTATTGCTAAGGGCACTGCATACGGAGCTGAAAGGTGGATTATGGAACTTCAAAGAATCTGCGAGAGATTTGCTGCCTTTTATGTTGAAAAGATACCTGATCATGACTCTGCAGGAGGTCACACTTTCTCATATTTGACTCAAAACCCTTACACTTTGTGATTATACGTATATCTATATATATGTATGTTTTATGATCGATGATTATGTTCTTATAGCTAACTCAAAATGTGTATGACCTTATCCATTGTTCAGTGATCAATTCTCTTGAGGGGAGGCGAAGTATAATGAATTTTTCTCATCGTATGCTGAAAATCTTCTGTGATAGTATAACCATGGCAGATGGGTTGGACTTTCCACTATGTGATCTGATGAACACTAGTGGGGTGAGGGTCTCTATTCGCGAAAGCAAAATCATTGGACAGCCAAGTGGCATGATTGTTGCAGCTGCTACCTCCATTTGGCTTCCTCTCCATTATATGAAACTCTTTGACTTCTTCTTAGACGATAAAAACCGTGCTCAGGTTCACAATAATCTACCTATACACCAATTATTTTTATTAATCTTGCTTTGCAGAATGATTAATGTTTACGTGTTCTTTTTCTTGTATTCTCAGTGGGATGTTCTTACCTGTGGAAATCAGGCACACAAGGTTGCAAACATCTCAAATGGAATTCACCCTGGGAACTGTGTGTCGATAATTCGGGTAATTAATTCCAATCTTTCTTTTTGCACAGTTACATTAAGCAAACACTTTCATAACATAAGGCATTCTTTGTGAAATTACATGGTTAAGGTAAGAACAAGTTTGAATGACTTAAACTTTTCATGTGTAGCCATTCATCCCTAGCGAGAACAATGCACTGATTCTTCAAGAGAGTTTCACAAGCCCGATGGGATCGTATGTTATATATGCTCCAACGGATGTAGCAACCATGACTGCGGCGATAATGGGAGAAAACTCTTCGATGTTACCAGTTCTTCCATCAGGTTTTGTGATCTGTCCAGATGGTGAACCAAATGGAGGTATGGGAGTATTCGATGGTTCAGATAGTGAAAGAATGGGAGGGTCATTGCTCACTGTGGCATTTCAAATACTAGCTAGTGCTGATGGACGCAATATGCCAAATAGAAAAGCTGGAGCAGCTGTCAACTCTCTTTTAACCTCAACTATTCTCAGAGTTAAGGATGCTCTCAACTGCAACAACTTGGACTGATCTTTTGGTTATGGAGTCTTTCTCTACATTACATTGCTCCAGGACAAAACATTGCCTTGTTAAATTTCCTTTGCGTTTCATCACAGACCAGTTTGCTTCACATTTTCACCTTGTTTTTCAACTTCTGCTTCAACTTTACAATGTCTTTGGTGCATTGCTTGACATTTTAGATTAATTAAATAACAATGCTGCTTTATTCCATTTTCCGCCTCTGTTTATGTGTGGTTTGTAATAAATTTTATCCTTCTGGTGCAAATTGTTCTTTCAAGATAAGCTTATCATTTTCTTCTGATAAGCAAAAAAAATTGTTGAAAAGAAAGTCCAAAGGGTTCATGAATATCTTTTCTTCTTATATTTATAGTCTGAATCCTTCCAAACAACCGTCTTATTCAGACCCATTGCAACTTTCTTCTCTACAATTCTTGTTTATTTCATATGCTCCAAATACACTATTACAGAAAGAAATAAACCGTAACTCTTCTGCACATGGAACAAGGTTCTTCTTCGAACACTTTTTACTTAGCTTTTTATGTGTGTAATGGGTTTTGACCTAGTCCTTCTGACTTTCTTTGTTTCTATTTTCTCTGTCTTTTATTTCATTTTTATGTTTTTCCTCGTTATATAGATTAAACAAAATTCAAAGAATAACACATTCTTTCGTTTTTCTAAAAAAACTGTGAAGGGGTTCGTGTATACCAATTTTACGGTTAGACTAATATTTTGATATTGTGGAACCGATGAACTCAGAAAGATCGTAACACTTTTATTTTTAACAATATCTCGATTAATTTGTAACAGAGAAATCATATCAATTAATACTTTTATGAAAATATATATTATAATTCAAATAAAATATCACAAATAAAGAATAACAGTTCAGTTATAAATTTTTATATATATATTTAATATATATATATATATATATATATATATATATATATATATATATAACATTGTTTTAAAATATGTGAAGAAGTATAATTTATCTTGTTTTCAGTTTCATGAATAGTTTCTCTCTTATTACTTTTAAACAATAAACAATGAATCTATCCTTTTATTTTTCATCAATATTTCTATTTTTTTTAAATAATATTAAAATATTATTTATCATAATATAATAAAAAGTTGAGAGACATAATTATTAAAAAATAAATATATTATACTCAAGTCATAATTAAAAATCAGTTACGAAAATAACAAATTATACATTATTTTCTCTTCTTTAAAATGAATATAAAAAAGTTCATGAGATGAAAAATGATGTTAATTATTAAACTAATTAATTAATATTTCACTATCAAGTGGGAGAAAGGATATTTATTTTTTTTATGTCTAACTTCATTCTTTCTTCAAGAACAAAATGGAACAAGAAGGAAACGTATGAAATTGAAATATGAGTACAATTTATGAAAAACTAAAAGACAATAAAAAAGAAAATAAAAAATATCTTAAAAAATATTTAGTTTAATTACTTTTTTAGTCACCTTTTTCATTCAATTTATTAAAGCAAATTAAGGATTTTTCATCAAAATTAAAATTATTAATAAAAATGCTTCATTGATATAGTTAACATATTCCCGGTATCAATTTTAATGATAATGATAAATCATTGATCTGTTTCAAAAAATTTAACAAAAATAATCTATATAATTTTTTTTGAAAATCAAAATTTTATTGTGACTAAAAAAAACTAAAAGACCAGCACTTTTAGCCAAAAACCAAAATCAAAAAGTAATTAAACCTACATATTTTTATTTTTTATTATATTTAATTTTATGTTGTATTATCTATTAACATTAAAAGTTGTGTTTTATAAAAGAAATTAAAAAACATAATTTAATTTTCATCAATTTTTAAAATATACTACCTATAATTTTTAAAAAATTTTAAAAATTTTCAAATATATATATATATATATATATATATATATATATATAAGATATATAAATAAATAAAGATATATAAATAAATAAATAAAAATCCTACGGAGTTATTATTTTAATATATGACCTATTTTCTATTTTCTTAAAAATGGTATAATCTATTTAAAAGAATGACAAGCCAAAAATCATATATATATATATATATATATATATATATATATATATATATATATATATATATATATATATATATGAAGATAAAGTTTATACAAAATAAAAAAAATGTATAATGCACTTATTTATAGTCTTCTTTTAAAAGATTTTTTTTAATTTTTTTTCATTAATATAATTGCAGGAAAGAATATGGTCAATACTAACATGCATTTGCTTTTCTGCACACACAAAAAAAAATGTTGACTTAAGATATAGGCAAACGGAATGAGAAATTACTTCAAATGAAAGCAGAAGTTGAACCTAGTCACGTATTCAAAACACATAAATTATCAGTTTGTGGATAACCAAAATAATGTAATTGTTTTTCATTTCAATTATTATAATCTATTTCCTTTAGTTCGTTATGAAAAGAGATATGTTTTTTTAATAATATAATGCATACCTGTAAAGTTTGAATTTGAGAACTTTGTTAGCAATTAATAATAATGTATAAATAACATTTTAAAATCAGTTCTTGAAGAGTTTTAATAAATGTTTCTAAATAAAATATAGGTCAATGTTATTCAACTGTCTAATGTTTGGACGTTAGACTAATCAGTTTCTCGAGATTTGCATCAATCTTATCTTAAAAAACATTTCAAAAAATATTGGTGATAACTGGTGAAGGTAGGTATTCTATTTATCATATAAAACTCAGGTTTGATTTAGTTAACATTTGTGAGAGAAAATTGAGTGCCTAGAATTTCTACAACCGTCACAAATTGTCATTTGTCATAAAAAAATATTTAAAAATCTATTTTAGAATTCACACATATATAATTCAATCAAGGATTCACCAAATAATTTAGTTATTGCTTTAATTTTTAAATAAAGATTAGTCTAAGTTAATGTACTCTTTTAATTTTTTTTATAAGATAAGTTTTGTATTATTTCTATTTAATCATATTAAATATTAAACATTTTATTAATTTATTTAGTGATTTTTTATTTAGAATGTTTGTAAAACATTGATAATGATATTCTAAAACTTGTATAACATTTTTTTTATGAGTAAATGGCAAATTTTTTCTCCACCTTAACCATTTAATAGTAAAATTGAACATTTATATAAAATAAATTAAGTGAGTAAAATTCATATTATTTTTTTGAAATATAATTAAATGTGATGAATAAACATGTATATTTAGATATATAAATGAATAGGCTTGGTATTTATTCAGACTAAATATACATTTTAACTTGGACAGAAATATTTTTCAGCAAAAGGAAAATCATATATATATATATATATATATATATATATATATATATATATATATATATTTGAGATTTTGACTACCAAAATAATTGGTCACTTATATTAACTAGCAAGGTTTTGACTACCAAAATAATTAGTCTATAAATTGGTCTCTAATGTATTTTTGATTACTAAAATTGGTCAGTATTTAAGAGTTTTCCTACCGTGGTACTTTTATTATGACAATAATTTGTATTTTTTATGTTGATAACTTTAGTACATGTATATTTATTATGACAGCAATTTGGATTAACACAATAACAATCATATATTTATTATCTTTTTAAGAATTATTGTACCCATTTTTTCAATATTCATATATCACAAATTTATCATGTATAGTATCCTATTATTTTCAAAATAAACGTATCGATGTATCGGATACGTATCGTATCCGTGCATCATTAGAGTAGGTACTAAATTTGAACGTAAAATTCAAATTTGTTTATGTTTCAAATTTTGATATATTTTGATTTTTGAATTTTTAAAATAAATAAATCATTAAAAGAAAATATCTTATTAACAATCAATTTTATATATCAATTTATAAAATAAAATATTATAATTAGTCGTTAAATTGGTCACTAATTAATTAAAAACTAATCTAGAAATCAATTTTTTTGATAGTAAAAACTTTGGTAACTAATATTTAGTGATCAATTTCCTTTCATAGTTAAAACTTTGGTAACTAAATTTTATAAACCAATTTATATACCAATTATAATTTTTTATTATTATTAGTGACTATTTTAATTATCAATTTTTATTTTTTAAATTGATATATAAATTGATCATTATAGTAACTAATAATATTTCATCATTAAAGTTGATTTTTAATTTATTGTAAAACTTGTTAGTGAAAGATTAGCTACTGGATTGAACCAGATTAGGCCCAACGTCGATTGGATTTATAGCACTCTTACTGATTATAAAGGTAAAGGCTGGACGTGGTCAAGGAACTGATTTCTTAGTCTTAGACCTATTAGACTAAGACTAAAGGAGTTGTGTGGTGTTAGACGAAAAACATACCATACAGAAACAACCTTTTACCTATCTAGATTGGTTCCTACCCAACTTGCTCTCAATCATTTTTAACAATAATTTTCGTCTAATGTCATAGTCATATAGGTTGTATGTATAATATCTCATTAAAGTGTCTAAATAAATACTAGTCCGATTATATATTTCTATATTTCCCTTTCGCTTTCATGTTTTCCTTTTTATCTACGTCATAAGTGATTAACTGGAATTAATTAAAGTCATTCTTTAAAAATTAACCTTAAATACATAAATTAATAAATAAATTATATTAACTATAAATAAATAATTGATAAAATTATAATAGACTAATTAATATAAATAGTCTCACCCTCCGACAGCTCCAAATACATGAAAAGCAAAGTAAAAAAAATGTACAAAAGTAATTTTCATTCGAATTATAAAATACAAGTGCGATTTTAGATTTCACAATGAAAAAATTGAATATATAGTAAAGAAAACCTATAAATACATGGTATACATTTTGATTTATGATAACAACTCCGAGGTTGGGTAACTATGCATTTAAGACATATATAACAATATAATTTTTCTAACAATAAAACAAACACAATTTAAAAATTATTTAAGATTAGTTGTTTAATTAAATTTTGAGTATGGAGATTATTGAAGATAAAGATAACAATTCAGGTCGACCTTTTTTTGTTTTTGGATTGTCCTTTATTTAGCCTGCAAAGAACAGACTAGGTTGATTAATTCAGCATACGAATTGCGGACTAATTTTGTTAGCTCGTGCTCATAATGATTTGCCCACATAAACAAAATATTGAGAAAAAAAATTATACAAACATTATAACAATAATCTTGTTTTAGTGTTTAACATTTTTCTTGCATTCATCTACCACTAATAATAAAATTGAAATAAATTAAGTAAATAAAAGATTAAGATTCACATCAAATAAAATGTCAAAATTAAATCTTTCATGGACAAAGAAACATGAAATTAAATTATAGCTTAAGTTAGAAAAGAAAAATATAGTAATTAATCAATATTAAATGGAAGCAAGAGAATTGACTTAAAAATTCAAAAACATTGAGTGCATGTATAACAAAATAAAATGAATGAACTTTGTTTAATTTAGAAATCAAAATATTATAAAAATAATTTGAGTAAAAAGGTTTTTTGACACTGTTTAATAATTATTTGACAATTTTTAGAAGAATAAAATAGTTTTAACAAAAAGTTAGTGTGATCAAATAACAAAAGTTAAGGGAGACAAACTCAAATAGATTAGTATTGTCTCGCTTTCACACCCTAAATTGAAGTTGGTGTGACCAAATAAACAATTGGATGGATGTAAAATTCGCATTGAAGTCATATAGAATTATGATTTGATGTATTCAAACTCCTCACACATTGATGGAAAGTGGTGACCAAAAGAAAGTTAAAGGAAAGTTTGAAAACAAAACAACAAAGCATCCCATATTTTTAGGTGCAACATTAATGGATTCCTTTACGTCATACTAAAGAGATGTCATACTCACTTTTAAAGCCATTCCAAATGTATGTATGTATCATCATGTACAGAACAAAAAGTAATTCCAACTATTTTAATACTTTGTTCTGATAAGAAAATTTTGAAAACAAAATCCGAAACTCGTGGATTTCTAGTCATGTGTACAGCTCTTCAACTCATTAATTTATAGATTTTTGGTGTCTATAAGAGGCAATGCTGATAACATGATATTCTCACACAGATTGAAGAGCTAATAGCTACTTGATCTAAGAATAACAACCTTGAATATGGCTGAAACAATTGTTAAGGTTTTGGTGGGTATCATAGTGGTGGTAGTGGCAGGTGCAGGGGCTACTCCCCCTGGAATTGCCAATAATCCTAGCCATGCCAGCTGCAATATAAAGAAGTACAAGCATTGCTATAATTTAGTGCATGTATGCCCTAAGTTTTGCCCTGATCAGTGTACAGTGGAGTGTGCTTCTTGCAAACCCATTTGTGTTGGGACTGCCAACCCTCCACCTTCATCTCCTTCTACACCTGAGAATCCACCACCCTCAACTCCTTCTACACCACCCTCAACTCCTTCTCCACCACAAAATCCACCACCCTCAACACCTTCTACACCACAAAATCCACCACCCTCAACTCCTTCTCCACCAGAGAATCCACCACCCTCAACACCTTCTACACCTGAGAAACCACCATCCTCAACTCCTTCTACACCACAGAATCCACCACCCTCAACTCCTTCTACACCGGAGAATCCACCACCCTCAACTCCAACAACTCCTTCTACACCAGAGAACCCACCACCCTCTCCTTCTACACCAGAAAACCCACCACCCTCAACTCCTTCTACACCAAAAAATCCACCACCCTCGACTCCTTCTACACCACAGAATCCACCACCCTCATCTCCAACTACCCCTTCTACGCCTCAGAATTCACCACCTTCATCTCCAACTCCTCCTACCCCTTCTCCACCTGAGAACCCACCACCTTCATCTTCAACTCCTACTCCTGCAAATCCCCCACCATCATCATCAACGCCTTCTCCAACAATTCCATCACCATCAACACCTCCCAGTACTAATCCTCCTCCCACGTTGCCAAGAACAGCAACATGCAGGAACAAAAACTACTCTAAGTGTTACAACATGGAACATGTTTGTCCCAACGCCTGCCCCCGTGGCTGTGAGGTTGATTGCGTCACTTGCAAACCAGTTTGCAGTAAGTCTTTTAGTAATACATAACTCTCTATTCTAAAATAAATATCATAATCATACACCTCTTAGTACTGATTTGTCCCCTTGAAAACAAAATGGGAGGGGGGGAAAGGACTACCTTCAATAACCATTTAAACCTTAGAGAAAAGTGATTTGGTGAAGAAACAAATTTAAGACAAAACAATGGTTAAAATATGTAACATATTCAAGATTTAGCAGAGTCAATCCTAATTTATTTTTTTGATAACCTTTACACTCACTCGATTACATCTATTTAAATTTGAATCTTTCATATTTTACAACAATGATAACAACAGTGATGAGTTATTAAAAGCTTATTACTAATATTGTGTTGAATGAGTGGCAGAGTGTGACAGACCAGGAGCTGTTTGCCAAGATCCTCGATTCGTTGGTGGTGATGGAATCACTTTCTACTTCCATGGCAAGAAAGACAGAAACTTCTGCCTCGTATCCGATCCCAACCTCCACATAAACGGCCACTTCATAGGCAGAAGAAACAACAACATGAAGAGAGACTTCACTTGGGTCCAATCCATAGCTATTCTCTTTCACAATCACCAACTCTTTGTTGGGGCCCTCAAAACAGCCACATGGGAAGACCACATAGACCGTCTTCAACTCATCTTAGATGGTCAACCCATCACCCTACACCAATCAGAAGGTGCCACGTGGACATCCTCTACTGTTCCTAAAGTCTCCATTGTTAGGACCACTTCTACAAACACTGTCCTTGTGGAAGTTGAAGGGAGATTAAGGGTCACAGCCAAGGTTGTCCCCATAACCGAAGAAGACTCTAGAATCCACAACTATGGAATTACCAAAGAGGATTGTCTTGCCCACCTTGATCTTGGTTTTAAGTTCTTCACTCTGAGCAATGAAGTGAGTGGTGTGTTGGGGCAAACGTACAAAGCTAATTATGTGAGCCGCGTGGATGTTGCGGCAAACATGCCTGTCATGGGAGGTGGGAAAGAGTTTGAAACCACCACCTTGTTCTCCCCAGACTGTTCAGTGTCTCGATTCATTGGTAAAAATGAATTGACTGAAGGAGATATCTTCGTTATTTGAACAGGGACAAGTGCATCATGGGATAACTTTAATCAGAGTTTTTCTTTTCCTTTATATCGTGAAGTATTACCAAAACATGAAATAACTTTGATGATGGTGTAACCGTCTCCAATTATGTATTCACCATTAAATTGCCTGAAAGTAACATATATTATATATTCATATCAATCTATCTATCTATATATTTGGATATTTGGACTGAAGGCCTCATGGTTAACTTGAGAGAAGTTTACAAAACAGAACAACCAAATGTGATGAACATGTTAGGTAAACTTAAATGTGGATAGTTGGTAGTTGGAAGGTGTGTAGTTGGTAGTTGGAAGGTGGGTAATTAGAAGTTGTTGTATTAATGGGTAGTTAGAAGTTGTTGTATTAATTGTGAGTTAGGTAGTAGTTATATTTAATGAATGTAGTTGAAGGGTAATGTCCAAAGGCCTATAAAAGGACCATGTAGTGCTTCATTTCAAGACACAACAAATCTGAATACAAAGAGTGTTTATCTAGAGAGACTTGTTTGTCAACA
>Ga0214544_1007809_pt1 | contig 18424 bp, 11 predicted proteins | sample CNSS3metaG_FD_160074 | JGI IMG/M metagenome (GOLD analysis project Ga0214544, IMG submission 160074) | Root nodule microbial communities from cowpea collected in UCLA plant growth center, Los Angeles, California, USA - CNSS3 | ecosystem: Host-associated > Plants > Roots > Nodule | place: USA... | reverse complement strand
TCCAAAAAGTGGCCAAAGTGTGCTAAAAACAAAGGAGACCAAAGGTACATAGGTACATTTGCTTCATGCCTTTTACTTTATGCTTTATGCCTTTGCTTTACTCTCTCCTCCACATCATTTATGCTCAACAATCACCATGCGCTACCTAACATTGCTTTCTTACTCCTAATTAACCTACAAAGCAAATAAACATAGATTAGCATGTTGGCTTAAGTCAAGTCAACTATAGTCAACAAGTCAAACCTAGTCAAAGGTCAACAAGTCAACTAAAGTTGATTCAACTAAGTCAACTTTGGGAATAAAAAATAACAAACACAAATGAAAGGGATGAAGGATTAGTGAACTTCCTTTCTAAACATGCTTAGTCTTCTTAAGCATGTGCCTCCATCCTTGGTTGGGGTCAATCCTTCATCACAAGTAAAAGTTATATACATTTAAAGACTCAACATGACATACACAAAGACACAAACATGTAGCTATCATGCATTTAAACTCATGGATTTTAGGCTCAAAGACTAAGCATCAAAAGACATGTTATCCAACCACATTTAGGAGCAAAGGAGTCACAAAACCGAAGCCAAAATTGCCACAACATAACCTGAAAACGTTGTTTTTCGTATTCTCGGCAGCTCTGACCTTTGCTCACTCATTTGATCATAACTCTCTCCACAGAACTCCAAATGCGTTAATTGTTTTCAAAAACACACATGTTGCTGCCAGCACTGTTTTATTGTGGACCATTCAAAGATAGCTACACAAGACAAGGTTAGAACATGAAAACATCATATTCAAGGACAACCAAATGATGAAGAATTATCTTTTTTCTTTTTAATATTATTGAATATGGTGTGAGTTGATTAAGAAAGTTAAGTGAAATCCCCACTGGACATTAAGATAGCAAGCTATCTAGATGTGAAGGTTCCTTTCACAAAGCTCAAGAGAAGAAGATGATGGATTGATTCAAAACAAAAAGGAAATGGAAAGCACATAAACCGTAGAAAACCAAGAATAATTAAAGGAAGAAGAAAACATAAAATGGAAAGGAAAGAAATGGTAAGAAATGTGAGAAGCACGCCACTACAAGGCTAGGCTAGAGGCCATGGCAACCTTGAAGATGAGTGGATGTGTGTCGCCACTTGCTATGCAAGATAAGGCTTAAAAGTATTCACTCCCAAGGGAGGAAACTCTCCACTTTTTCCCTACCTCCCTTCTTTACTTCCCGTCGATACAGAGACCCAACACGACGGCTCAGTATCAACGCCTTACTTCCAAATTCGACCATCATCCTCACAAGATGATCTGCCTCCATACCGTCAATAGAGTTGATGATGGTACCTGGAAGGTTGATCGCAATATCCTTTCTAACAGATATCTCCGGCAACTCAATCAAGCCGGACTCTGGCCCCTTCGTCCCGCTAACAGATCCTGTCCCGAGCAATGTCGCCCTCACCTTCTTTACATCTTTCCTCTTGCCAGGTCGAGCTGGCAACTCGGCCTTTCTCTTGGTCCCGCCGTGGACGTGCACCTCAACTAACGATTCCTACAGGTTGGGAACATCAGTATTCCCGGCTGCTTTGGCCTTCGCAGCCATTTCCTTCCTCAACGCTTTAAACAGTGCCAAATTCTTCTTTCCGAATTGCGCCATGTGCCCTACAACAACACATCAAAACCCGGTTAAGTCAACTTAGAATCATTAACACAGTTTAAGTAATAAACAGATACCTTCAATATCCATAATCGGGTGCACCAAATTATAAACTCTAACTAGACCCTTAGTGGGCAACTTATCGGTAAACCTCATCAAGACCTCCACCACTTCCTTATCCGCTGCCGACAACTCATCGGTGCCCATATCCTTATATCGGGAGGGGTCTCCCGTCCAGCTAAACGGGAACTTCGTACTCCCATCTGCGTTCAGGAAATGGGACTTGCCCTCCTCTTTCACCACAACTTCAAAGTATCCATCTTTAAAATGCTTGAAGGATTGAGAGAACGTGTCTAATCTGCTGATGCTAGGACGACTCACCAGAGATGGCCAAGTAGTCGGTTGGTAGGGCCTAGTATCGTAGAAGTACAAAAATGCGTAAGGAGAAGGTTGCAAATATAGTGATTGGCACAAAACATTGAAGGCTTGCATATAGGCCCAACTGTTTGGATGCAGCTGTGTAGGTGCAACGTTCAGCACACGCAACACCCCATGGTGAAGTCATCCAGCGGTAACCGCACATGTAGCTGGGAGAAATGGCACATGTACATGTAGAAAAACTTCTCGATCGCCCCCTCTTGCCCGTGGCATACGCAGTCAATGGCGCTCACCCGCTCCAAGGAAACGATACCCCTGCTTACACCTTTCGTGATAACAGGGGTACAATTTCGTAATAATGACTACAGGTTCAGAGAATCATACATGTGACAATTGGTATATTGATTCTAGGTGTTAAAACCACATGACAAGGCATCTCGAATGGTTTGTGAATCTAGATAGAAGCAAGAGGAGCACCATACAGTTTGTAGATAACAAGGTGATTCAAGTTGAAGGGACTAAAAATGTTTTGGTAACCAGATAAGATGGAAAGACGGTGATGATCACAAATGTTCTATATGTTGCAAAGATGAAGAGCAACCTAATCAGTATGGGTCAACTTTTAGAAAATGGGCTTTTAATAAAGATGGTAAACAACTCTTTGGAGGTTTATAATGCAACAAAGAAGTTGGCAATAAAGGTTCCACTGGCTCAAAATAGAACATTCAAGGTAAGCCTAAATACCTTGAATTCTCATTTCTTATCTGTCGCTATTGATGAATCTTGGTTGTGGCATATGAGATTGGGGCATCTAAATTTCAAAGACATGGAACACTTAAAGAAACAAAGTACGATAACAAGTCTACCCTCAATATTAGTGCCAAAGAAGGTTTGTGACAAGTGTTTGATCAACAAACAATCTAGGAATACCTTTAATTCATATACAATGCCTAAAGATAAAGATTTGTTGCATGTGATTTACTCAGACGTTTATGGCCCTTTGGATATACCTTCATTGGGAGGAAAGAGGTATTTTATCCTATTTGTAGATGAGTTTAGTAGAAGACTGTGTCCGTATTTGATGAAGAATAAAAATGAATCATTTGCCCTTTTCAAAGAATTCAAAGTTCTGACTAAGACACAATCTGGAAAGTTGTTAAAGGTGTTACGCATAGATGGTGGAAGAGAATATGCGTCAAATGAGTTTGTGAAGTTTTGCTCAAAACAAGGATTTGTTCATGAGATCACAACTCCCTATACTCCTCAACATAATGGACTTGTTGGGAGAAGAAACAAGAGCATTGTGAATATGATGAGAAGCATGTTGAGGGAGAAAAATCTGCCACACAAGTTCTGGGGTGAGGCAGAAATAACTGCAACGTATGTCCTTAACAAATGTCCCACCAAAAGATTGGAATCCAAGGTTCCAGAAGAAGTATGGGCTGAGGTTAAACCTTTTGTGAAACACTTCAAGGTATTTGGCTCAAAATGTTACAAACATATCCACCACAATACAGAAAGAAGCTTGATGACAAGAGTGAACTAATGATGGGGAATTGCTTCAAGGACTGGCGCTTATGGCTGATATAGAACCTGTCAGCTTTGATGAAGCTATTCTTGATAAAGTTTGAACAAAAGCAATGGAGGAAGATCTCGAGAGTTATGCTTTATGGTTTCCATGTAGACGTGCCTTAATCCACTCCAATTAGTTTTCATCCTCTCATAATTACCATAAGCAAACCTACCAAACAAATAAACATAGATTAACATGTTGGCTTAAGGCAAGTCAACTGATGGCTTCTTCTTATCTCCATTGAAGCTTGCATGAAGAATGGAGACTCCATGGATGGTGTTGGATGCGGAAGCATAAAGGAAAGAAGCTTAAGGTGTTTAGTTTGGTGTAGGTGAAAGGATTCATAAGAGAGGTGAGGCCAACTCCTAAGGAAGAAGACTAGAGTTAACTAGAGAATAGTTTACTCTAAGGTGAGCTCAAAAGAGATTTGTGCACAAATTTGGGCAGCAATTCATTACTCAATTTCAAGCTGAAAAATACATCTCCTAAGCCTTCTATTTATAGGCTAAAATGAGACCAAGGAGTCTCCAAAAAGTGGAGGGAAAAAGGAGTCTAGAAAGTTGAATTTTGGAGCCAAAAAGGAGCATGTGGGAGGTGTGACTTGCCACCTAAGCAAGTCACACTTGTCTTGCCATGGGAAGCTAACTCTCATCCTTGGAAAGCAAGTTTGAGAAGCTTCTAGGCTTTTCTAGAGTAGACACACTAATCTTGGCCCATTTGGCCCAATTCCCCTTTTTGGACCAAAATTACTTCTAAAGCCCAATTTCCTCTAAGACTCAATACATGGCCCAAAGAAAACCCTATTCTACTGAACCCAAAATACAAAGCCCAAAATAAAATCCTAATCTAGTATTTACAAGCAAAGAGTCCTAGGCTAGGTCTTCACATCTTCCTAGGCCCATTCCTCTTGTATTCTCGTAGCCATGGCTCTTGTTGTAGGTCCCTTGGCTCGAGGCATCTCGTCATTAACTCTAGTCAACTAGTCAAACCTAGTCAAAGGTCAACAAGTCAATTAAGGTTTAGTCAACTAAGCTAACTTAGGGAAATTTAAACATGATAAAAAACAATGGAAGGGATGAAGGATTAGTGAGCTTCCTTCCTAAACATGTTAGTCTTCTTAAACATGTGTTTCCATCCTTGGTTGGGGTCAAGACTTCGTCATCCTCCCCTCCTTGGAGAGAATTTGACTACCAATTCTTGAAGCCTTAGTAAATGGAGCTTGACTTGATTTGAGGGAGAATTTGTGCCTTCCTCCTATGAGCTCTTGTTCCATCTTTTCTAAGGTATTACCCCTAATTTTGGATATGTCATCTTTCTTTTCTAGACCACTCTTCCTATCTTGTTTGCACTATGGTTTAGGAAGAGAAGGAAGAATGGTGGTGTCTTGCTTTAGAAAACATTTTTTGGGGGCAAGTAACACTTTGGTGATAACTTGCTCTTTTTCTTTTTCATCTTTTCTCTTCTTTTTCATTTCATTATGGTCCTCATTTACATGCTTGGGTAAGAGAGTAAGAGTGTGAATTTCTTGTCTTAGAAGGAAAAAGTATAGGTGTTGGCATGACCATCATATAAAACTTTTCTATCAAACTGTCATGGCCTACCTAGCAAAATATGGGTGGCTTCTATTAGCACCACATCACACAACATCTCATCCTTAAAATTTCTTATTCCAAGGTTAATGAGGACTTATTTAGTTACCTTAATCTCTTCTTCCTTAAGGCATGAGGGCTTGTAAGGCTTGGCTTGAGTGATGGTTTTCAAACCAAGCTTGTCCACTACCCTTGTGTTAGCCACATTTACACAGATGGAACATAGTTTGTCATTGACATGGCACCTTGAATGAAAAATGTTTTGTCTTTGAGAAGGTTCATGTTCTCTAGAAACTTGCCCTAGTAGGTGCCTTATCATTAACAAACCACTTTCATGGGGTTTAATCTTTTCACTTGAAGATGAAAAAGTGTGGGACGAAGTACTTGTGGGGGATAAGGGAGAAGAAGGCTCACTTTCCACCTCTCCTTTTGGGTTAAAGTCCATGGTTCTTTTGGTTGGAAAATTTCAAGATATATGTCCATACCCAAACATTTAAAACACTTTATGGAACTTGTTCTTGAACTTTAAGAAGAGTTAAGAAGGTCATTAGGAGTTTTCTTAGGCGAGTTGGTCTTAGGTGGGGTGGTCTTGGAGACTCTTGAAGAGTGGTTTAATTGCTCTTGGTCACTAACTAAGTCGATGTTGAAAATTTGATCCAATTTTTGCTCCCACTCAAGGTAGATGTTAGGGTCATTCTCTCATTTGAACTTCGGAATTTTCATGGGAGGTGGTTGCCTCCATGGAGATGAGTTGCCCTTAGCTCCTCCATCATAATTGCACCTCCTTCTCATTTCATCACTACTAGGGGAGCCCTCAAAAGTTGACCTTTTCCTTCTCCTTTCATCTTCCCTAAGCTTACGTTTATGTATATGCTCTTATAGCATGATTTCACTTTGTCTCATATCAGCCATTTCAAAAGAGTTTAAGGATCAAACTTGAATAACTTTCAAGAACCTTACTCTAGATACCAATTGTAGGTTTAAAGGATCTTTCTAAACCAAGAAGTGAGGATTGATATGGCTGCGTATTAAACAATATGTCCAATTAAAACTTGTGAAAACCCATTTTAAAACAAATTCAATTGACCAGTAAATCAAATATGTATTAATGCAGAATCATACTTTTTAGTTGATTAAAAACAAAAACAACAGATTAATGTGTTGTTTTAGCTTCAAGCAAGCAAAACTTTGCTAAAGCATCTCAAGATCTTCAAACACCAGTTGCACACTGTTTTTTGCACTTAGAAATCTCAAGTATTTCTCAACTTTCTAAAAAGCTAACTTATATAGCTTAGTCACAAGTGAATTCAATAGGTTGATTTGTCTGTACAATCTGCTGATTTCACTTGACTTAATGAAATTAATCGATTGAATAACAATTCAATAGATTGAATACATTCATACCAAAACTATATCCAACAAGTCTTTTAACTTGTTAAAAACTTTTTTAATAAATGCAAAAGGGCACACACAAGACAAAAAACATATATCCTATGTCATATAGTCTACGAATACTATACAATATTCAAACTTATTGATTTTCACGTCATTTCTTGATCAACAATAAATTTTCATCGATGCTTCATCAACCACACATGAACTCATGCACTTGCTTCATCAAATACATGCACTAATGTCACTTATGCTAACAGTACATACACAAATTAGACAAGTATAAAAATATATATTAGATAAGTCATTTCATATGTTAAATTAGATGAGTATAACAAAAATTATTAGACAAGTCTGGGAATACATTGATTAAATGAGTAAAACAAAAAACATTAGACAAATTTGTCTATGTGTTTATTAGACGAGTATAGCAATATTCTTTAGGAGTCATTCATATATTAATTAGACAACTCTAGCAATATACGTTAGACAAGTATTTTCATACACAAATTTGATGAGTCTGTTAATTCACATTAGACAAGTTTGTTCATTTACTGATTAGATGAATTTTGCAATATACATTAAACGAGCCTATTCATACATAGATTAGATGAGTATGGCGAAAGCATTAGACGGGTCTAACAATACACTGATTAAATGAATATAGAAAAAATCATTAGATGAGTCACTCCATACACTGATTAGATGAGTCTAAGAATACACATTAAACGAGTATGTCCATAAACTGATCAGACGAGTCTTGCAACCCATATTAGACGAGTTTGTCCATACATTGATTACACGAGCCTAGCAATACATTAGACGAGTATATTCATTCACATATTAGATGAGTTTATTAATACACAATAGACGACTCTATCCACTATTTGATTAGACGAGTATTGCAATATACATTAGATGAGTCTGTATGTATACTGATAAGACTAGTTTAGAAATACACATTAGATGAGTGTGTTCATATATTGATTAAATGAGTCTAACACACATATTAGATAAGTTTGTCAATGTATTGATTAGACGAGTCTAATAATACACATTAAATCAATATGTTCATACATTGAATTTGTATTTTTAACGAATTTACTCTACATATTTTTGCATATCCTTTGTATATTTAGAAAGTCTATCCTATATTTTTGCACATATTTTTTGTACTAAATATTAATTTTCTAAACTTGTAAATTATTTTTCATACCTATTATAATCAACTTAAAAATATTTATTATTTTTTTAACCTCTAAATATTTAAAAATACCCTATATTTTTGCACATATTTCATTCTTTGTACTAACTATTAACTTTTTAAATTATTAAATTATTTTTTCACATCGATTGTACTTAACTTAAAAATATTTATTATTTTTTTAAACCGTAAATTTCATTTGATAAACATACAAACGATATCAACACATACGTATGCATGAATTTAAAACTAATATTTAAATAAAAAATACTATAAAATCTTTTTTTTTATTGCTATAACGTCCCAAAAACTGAGTAACCTCAATTAATAAAACATCACATACATGAATAATCAGAGAGTACGAGATTACAAGAAAAGGGCTCCACATGGCCCAACCGGAAATATATTGAAAACAACACAATTAAGAGTACTAGGTCTTGTTCGTACAAGAAAACATAAATAATAGAATCCGCCGGAAATGGGCCCCATAGTAGGCCCAACACTTGTCCAATACGTCAAGCTATAGCATCCCTATTACCATCACCATTGCCAGGAGTTCTCACATCTGCTCACATCAACAAAGTTGATGATCATCGCAAAGGTAGGGTCCACACATAACACACAAGCAAGTAAAAGGGTAAGCTAGCGAAGAGGTCATCATATCATGCATACAACATACCATTAACATTCAAACATACAAAGCAGACTCCCACATGTGAAGTACTCATCCATATCAAAACATAAGATTTGACTATCCGAATATGTACCTGAGGCACCACCACGTGACAGTGGAATTACGTCCTAGCATTGAGGCATCACCGTGAGGCCTTCACGGAATTATACCCTTACAGGAGGCACCACCACGTGGCCTTCGTGGAATTACGCCCTGGCCCTATGGCACCACCACGACCCCCCGTGGAATTATGTCTATTTGTCGAGGCGCCACCAAGGACTCCCCTTAAGAGGATCCGTGGAATTACGTCCAACCGATGAGGCGCCACCAATATCTCTCATTACAAGAGACATGGAATTAAGCCCTACCCATACTTTAAACATGTTCCACCCACCAACCAAGAATTTCTCATAACAATAATATCATGTCAAATCAACAGTTCATACAACCCATGCTTCTCAATTCATACCCAATCAATTAACATGCCATTTCCATTTCAAATGTAACATATTAATCATGTCGTCATCACACAACCCATCTCGTAAGGCATATGGGATCAGATAACAAACCACACATCAGCGAAGCACTCAACAACAACATCAAAATCTACCCGCTGCCTCGCCCAAGCTAGCAGGGCTCGCTTAGGCGATAGGGACCTTCTCGCTCAGGCGGATCCCATCTCTCCTAAGCGAGAGCGCGACGAGGGCCAAGTAACTCTACGAGGTCTCGCTCAGGCGAGTTCCTTCTCGCCTAGGGGAGAGCACTCCTCGCTCAAAAACAAAACCTGGGCGAGCCTTTGATAAACTCGCCTAGGCGAGACTAGCTCGCTTGGGCGAGAAAACCAGCACCTGCCACTGTTTTCGCATACAGTAGCCAAAACCTCAAACCAAAACATGCTTAAACTCGAACCAAAACGGACACAACACCAAACAATCCATACAGACACGAAAAGACGTCCAAAACAGCGGAAAAACATAGATAACAAAAGGTCCTAGCTTCCCTTACCTGGAAAGAGCTAGCGGAACTCTCGACTCTTAGACTACGAGCACCACGGTTTATAGCGTAGATCCTGAGAGCTGAAATGAACGGTGGAATAGTTGCACACAGGGTTATCACGGTGAACCCTAACTAAGAATACAAAAACCTAACAGAAGAGAAGAATTCGGATCGAAAATACTTACGTGGAAGAGGGGAACTCTCTTGGAAATCAAATGGATCTCAAAACCCTAGTAGAGGTTCTTGTTGAGAGGGAGAGAGGATTTGACGGCTGTGGAAAAACAAAAGAGTAAGGAAATGGAGATTTGAGAACAGACTTAAGGTCTCCTTTTCCTTATTGGGCCAGCCCTTAGGCCCAACCTTTTGGGGCAGCCCCTTTAAATTAAAGGTAAGAATTAAAGTGGATCTTACAATTGCCCTCTTCCCGCATCTGCTCTAAAGTAATTCCAAAGTGCTTAAAAATATAAAAAAAAAAACTGTTTTTTTTTCCACTTGTTCAAATTAGTTTACTCAAATACTTCCAAAAATATAATAGAATACAGCCACGTAATTTTACACATTACCTTACAAAGAATTAGTTAAGGCAGTACTCTTGTATATACCTGATTTGGCATTTTCTTATAAAAGACAATCTTGAAAATTTATAAGATCTTCCTCAAAATTAAACCACGTGATTCAGTTAGCTCAACAACATTGCTACCCCATAAATGCTATGGCCTACCACCACCACCACTCACTCCAATAATGTTTCAGTAAATTCTACAAAACGCAACTTCTCTTGTCACTGTCCACTATCACATCAAAACCCTTCCTATCTGACATCTTGGTCCACGTACCCAAATTACAGCCAAACAATAAAAAGTTATATTGTGAAATTGCAAAATTTTCATTCAAATATCACCATATTTGGAATTTAAGTATCACTTCAAAAATAAACAAAAAAATAAGAAGTTGTTGGTATATATAAAAAAAAAAGAAAAAAATCTTTCATACTATATGACGACTATTTCACAATCTTTTTAGAGGTAAAATAATTTTCATAAAACTTAACTTTTATAATTTTATAATTTTAAAAGGAAGAAAAAATAAATAGTAATAAAGAATAATATTAAATGATAATAAAAAATAGTAGTATCAAAATATCAATTATCCTAAAAAAAAATTCATAAATATTAAACTTTAAAGTTTTATATCGAAAATACTCTCATATATCTTTCGTATATATAACTCGTTTGCGATAATCAATTTCTCCTGTCTATTTTAGTAAAAAGAGTTTAAGCTCTAATATTAGAATTGATGATTTATCTCAGTTTTTATCAAATAGAAACAAGTATGCTTCGTTAATTAGTAGAAATATGTTAATATAAATGAGTATGATAAATTTGTTTTATTATGATAATAACCACGGTAAAATCCAACTTACATTTATATATAAGTTTTATATATATATGAGTTGAAAGCTTATATTAAATAAAAAGTTATATATATATATATATATATATATATATATATATATATATATAATATATAATATATTATTTATCTCTTCATATCCCATTTTCCACTTTTTCTTTCTTAAAGAACAGTTTTATTTACACATATTTTTCTGGTCTAAACTAGTTTCTGCATAATTCAGTTCTAAACATGTTTTTAAATTAGTACGTTATGACTTAATTTTTATTAGGTAAACTAAAAACATGTATATATATTGTAACATCCCATTTAATTTAATATAAGAAATTAAAGGAAGTGTTACAAAAAGATAACATAATAGCACAATCCTAGAGTTTAAAACTCAACTCCTTACAATCCAAGGCACACCATGATACCCAAAAGAAAACTAAAATAAAATGTTTACAAAGAAAGTATGTAGATTCAATGACAAACAAGTACATGGGCCTTAGTCCTAAAAAAAAGTCCAAGAAGGACAGAAAGTTCAGCCCAAGAAGGCTAAGCAGGGGATTCGTCTCTCCCTTGCTGACCACGATTACCTTTCGCATCTACTCCCATCAATAAAATTGATGATCATCGCGAAGACAGAAGAACAACATACAAGCAACCAACAAGAAAAGGGTAAGCTAGAGCCAACAACATTTTTATCATGCAATCAAACGCACCTTCATAGTTCAGTATACACATATGCAACATACATCTGTCACTCAGGCATGTTATGACCCTTCAATCAATACACTAAGCCTCGACTCATCCAGATACATATAGACTGGTCAAATTTAGCGGATGCTTGCACTTGTGGTGAATACCTCTACTCACCCCCGAGCTAAGTGTTACAAGTGTTATGATGAATCAATTTCCCTCACACACAAGGTTAGCCCTTAATGAATTTTAGGCCTCCTGCTACTCTCACCACAAGAGTCAGTCCGCTCTAAGTGAGACTAACTGACTCCTTAGAGTGTCAGGATGCAACCTTACCTTGAATCCTTACCAGACCATATAGATGGGGCACCACCATGGACACCCACTAACAGGGGCCATTGAATTACGTCCCAACCACTGAAGCGCGACCCTGAAAGTCTCACCTAGAGACTCCAAGGAATTACGCACTGACACAGACCAACATACATAAATAGCCAAGAATTTACACATACATTGCACATACAATTTCATACCAACATCCATAACCAATCCTCATTTCTCACGGTTAAATCAACACTAACTCGTCATTACCAATCATGAGTAAAATGCTTCCCCTCATACCAATGCCATGCCGCTAGTTTACCAACCATCAAGGTCCATTGTTGCTCATGCCAAATTCGTGACCACACGCACATATATATGTACCCAACTTCTCATGTAAAACTCATATAGAAAACATGCCAAGCTCACAATCCCCCACAAATAATCCCCTCCCAATCATGCATACTCATTCCCTTTAAGCCATTATACAATAACTCATATAAGCATACTTTAAACATCCAAGCATAGAGAAAATAACAACTCGGGACGCATCCTTGCCCAGCTCCTCGCTCAGGCTGGAGGGTCTCGCTAAAGCGAGAATGAATCTCTCTCAGGCGAGCTACCCTCCGCCTAGGCGAGAACTCGACAAGGAGGACAGTAGCCCCTGCGCAATCTCGCTTAGGCGAGACCCTCTCCGCCTAAGCGAGATGTTCGCTCGCTCAAAACGAGGGTTTGTTCACCTAAGCAATGATTCGCGTAGAAAACCCTGGGCGACCCTCTGCTCATCTCGCCTAGGCGAGGCCAGCTCGCTTGGGCGAAATAATCAGTGTTCGCCACTATTTGCACCTGCACAACGCATACACACATACCAAATAGATATTCCACCCACTCCAATCACTCATGGCAGCACTCAAACTCAATGCATCAACGAAACTACAATGATACAAGTCAAATCACACCATACAAAGAGGTTCTAGCTTCCCTTACCTGGAACAAGCTAGTTTCAAATGCCTCGACACCGAACAGCGGAGTACCACAGCTCTAGGAGGAGATCACAGAGCTGGAAGAAGTGAACAGATGGTGTTTACTACTGAAGCTCTAACACTACACATGGAAATAGGACCAGAGATGGAGTCAACAGAAGCTCTTAATTGAAATTACGAAAAGGTGAAGAGGAACCAGTACGAACAAGAAGGAATACTTACATGGAGTAACAAGCTCTCTTAGCTCAACGTGACAGTGAAAGCAAACCCTAGCAGAGGGGTTGGCAGCTGCAGTCCCAGGTTCTGTGAAAAAGAGTGAAAAGCGAGACTTAGGGCAACGAAAGATAGTTTTATCTACTAGGCCAGCTCTTAGGCCCACTCGCAAGGGCAGCCCCTTAAATTTAGGGCAAGAAGGAATGAAACATTTTTAATGAGCCTTACATATATAAATATGATTTTTTTAAAACAGAATTCAACTAGCAAACTAGTATTTGCATAAATGAATCTATTATGTGCTTTTGGAGAAAAAGAAATGGGTCAAGGCGCTATTTATGTGAAAAATCAGTAAACCTAATGTGAAAGGATCCTGAAATAGAAAGTCTACAATGAAGAGAAAAACAAAAGAATGTAGAATATTTACGTTAAACAAATATCAACAAGTTAATTGGTTTGTTAATAAAAATTGTATTTTTAAAATATTTTTTTATTTTAATATTTAAGTTCAATTAATGAAAGCAGGAAAGGAGAAGATTGATACAAGCATCAGTAGAGCACATCGTTAAACGACGGTAAATAATGACGGTTTAAGTGTAATCGTTTCGGAGAAAATGTGATGGCATTTTTGTAAATAAGTGATCAAAATCAACGACAATTTTACCTCTAGTAGTTATTATTGGCCATTAAACTTCGAACAACGATGATCATTATATCAACCGTCATTGTTTTGTGTGATAACCACGATGGTGGTTCGTAGAACCGTCGTAAATCAGCTTGTCGAGGGTTAAAAAAAATAATCCATTTCACTGTTTCTCTTCGTGCCCACTTTTCTCTCTTCTAGTCTCGTTGTCGTTGCACCTCCGTTGTCTTCTGCACCAGCCATCGCGACCACCACCTTGCTTTAGTGTAGAGTCATTGTTGTGCCAACCATCGTTGTTGCTTGCGTTCTCCTGCGATGTCCACCCTGCTATTGTAACACCCCAATTTTGGGATGTCATGGAAAGTTAGAAAATGAACGTGTTTGACGGAAAAGTATTATCATTGAAAATGTACTAAAAAAAACTTTTAATTTGATTTAAATTGCATAATTCAAAACGTCACTTGGTCAAAAAATTTAAATAACAATTGCAAACAAAAGAAAATTACATACTTTTTAGTATCTTATTTAAAACAACTAAATAAATTATAAAACCGCCCGAGTCCACCCCAGCCTCTCGTCAATCTACTCCATGCCAAAATTATCTGCAATATCATCTGCTCCCGTATAACACACACATTATACGATCATCGCACATACAACAAACATACAAACAAATTCGTAAATAAAACATGTCCAATAACACTCAACGTCGCATTCAAGTAACACTTAAGCATTATGATCACAATCAATTCTTTCTTTGAACACACAAACCCAAAAATCCTAACAAACATACCAAACCAACCATAGCATCACATTCATCTAAAATCTTCAAACATAGTGATCATAATCAAGCTTTGGTTTTTTGCGGCCTTTTACCCCACAACAACATCTGGTTTCCTAGAAATAGATGGTTCGATGTGTCCCACTATCGCAGCCAGACTGTCTCCCTTATTCTTTAAGGAAATATGAGTAAAAACATCAATGCATTGCACACCGGGCACTATAGTTGCAATGAGCCGAAATAAGGTGAAACATTTTTCTCCTCCCTACTGCTTCACACAGACGAGAGAGTACAACACTCGAACCAATCCTCTACCACTACTTCACACAAGCGAAGAATATCCATTTCCACTACTTCACACAAGCGAAAGAGTCTTCACGGGGTCTCTAGGTACGGAAAACCTCACACAACACTTAATTCCACCAAAATCTTTCAAGAAAGGCAAAATACTCTCAACATGTAACACATCAGAGTTACAGATTGCCAATGAAATCCACATCATCACATCATGCATGGAAAATAAAGTTCCATCAAAGCTCAACAACTTACCAAACAATATATTCAAGCAACAAACTCAACGAATGACATCCATTCAAACACAGGCAGAACATCACACACAAGTAATTATCCTCAATCTACCACTTAACCTCCATAACCATGCATCCCATGAAAACGTATATCATTCTAATCAAGCGAAGTCACACTAATATGTATAGATAACAAAATAATATCATAACATTATTTAATATTATCATGCATCAAACTATAACTATAAAAAAACCATAGAAAATAAGAAAACAATTTCCTGCACCACGACAAGAGGAATAAGAGAAATGGTTGCATTGTAACTATATGAGGTAAGAACAAAACATGGAAACCAGAAGAACATCCGAAACACGGTAACCATGATGCTCCCATGCGGCCCCCATAAGGCTAATTACTTTACTTTTCCTCCTTTAAACGTACCAATTCCATCAAAACCAAAGATGGCTTACAATAACATAGATAGACTACAAGGTAATACCTATGGCCCCACCACCAACTAAAGTTTGAGCTAACACACCAAGCTAGGGAAACATCTACTTTCGTGGTCTGTACTAGGAATGAAAAGGAAGGAACCTAGATTTATATGTGGGACATGGTTCTTACTCATCAAAACACCAAATACACCAATCAATTAATATGTGGTAATAAAGAAACAAAAATTTAATACAAGCTATTCTTAGGCTAGCATTACTATAGCGTAATAATTGGGAAAAAATTTTAATCCCATCAAACTAAGACAAAACACTAAACACTATATTATACTATACTTTGCATTAGCATGGTCTGCACCTACAACCCGTACTTAAATAAGAAATTGCACATGTGTGTGGCCCACCTATTCAAAACTAACACGCATGCATTTACGTAAGATATAGGCAAAAGAAGAAAGAGAAAAGAAAAAGGAAGAAAGAGAAAACTCACATCATATGTTTACGTGAAACAGAATAGAAAGAGGAAGAAAAAGAAAAGCAAAATCCATGAACTCATCCTCACCCTGCAGGGTGAATAAAAGAGAAGAAAGAGAACTATGCCTAACATAAAATGAAGCAAATTCATATCTCTGTTTGTGGTCTTCATTGAAGCATACAAGGTGAGAGAAAATACATGTGGGCTCTCCACCAATCAAAAAAAGTAAACATGTGATTAGAGAAAATTAATCGCATGGTGTTGTTTCAAAACAAGTTTTTGTGGTGAAGACTGCTGCACCGTGAACCCATGCAACCCCACACCCTATGATGAAGGCGTGACCACCTCCTTAAAAGCTCCCTCAAGAAGGGTCACTAGAAGCATGTCTAGAGGGGAGTCTTCTATTCCATCATCTTTATCTTTGTTTTGCATCACTTTAGTTTGAATTCCCTAAGTTGGTTTCTAGTTGACTTATTTTTGTTGACTTGTTGACTTTGGCCCAAAGTTGACCTTTGACCAAGATTAGATTAACTTAAACCAACATGTTAATCCTTATTTGTCTTGTTTTGTAGGTAATTAAGATAAAGTAAAGCATGGCTAGGTGGCACATGGTGATTGGAGCACATGGATGATGTGGAAGAGAGAGGAAAGCAAAAAACATAAAGTAAAAGCAAAAGTAGACATGTACCTTGTCTCCTTTCGCCTTTTTGGTTTATTCCTTAGAAGGATATTTGGTCTCCTTCCTCTTTTGGCCTAGAATCCTCATGGGAATGCATCCACCAATCACTTCCCTTCACTTGGCTGAGAATAACTCTAGTATTAGATTTTTAGGGTTTGCTTGTTAGTCCTTTTCATGTTTTTGTTTTTGCTAAAGGACCCCTATGAACTCCTTTTTAAAGGGTGCTCCTTGTCTTGTAAAAGGGTTGATCATTTTGTTATAAACTCTGTGCATTCAACCACCAATTTTCGTGAGCTCTCCTTCCTAGAAATGAACTCACCTTTGCCTTATCTTGCTTGCAAGTGGCGGCACCATCACTCATCTATAGGGTTTGGTTGGCTTAGATCCCCCCTATGAGTGGCGTGCTTCTTCCATTATTCATCTTCTATGCTTTCCATTTTTATTGTTTCTTCTTTCATTTTGCTCGTTAAGTGTTGTTATTGTTGTGTGTGTTTTAAGCTTGAATCCAACTCTCTTATTCCTTTCATGAGCTTGAGAAATAAACCTTCACATCTAGATAGCTTGCTATCTTAATGTCCAGTGGGAATTTTCAAAAAGCTTTCTTAAACAACTTCACCATATTCATAACTCTAAAAGAAAACAAGATAATCCTTCATCATTTGGTATCTAGAACCTAGGTTATCTTGAATATGGTATTTTTCTTGTGCTAACCTTTGTTTTGGTGGCTTCTTTGGCTTGGAGACCTCTCGGCCTTGTGGTGTTCAAAGATGGTGTGCACATAATTGTATCACTTCACTTGAGGTTAAAGTATCCAAAAACTCTATCTCTTGATATATGTTGCTTGGTGAAGTGAAAACATGACATTTTGGTGCTTATTATTCCTTTGGCCGAGAGCTTACTAAGTTGTTACCATGCCAACATTTTTCTTCACATGTTGAAAGTCTTCTTAAAATGTTCCTAGCTACTTTTGAGTCTCTTGTCATATGCTTCTTTGAGTTTTCTTGTTCTTGTTTCTAAGTATTTGAGCTATTGCATGAGATCTATGCCTTTTGTTGTTGTATGCTCCTTGAAATTGATTTTGACCTAATTTTTAAGGAACTAAGTGTTCAAGACACCCTAAAATATCCTTTTCATCATCTTAAGTACCAAGTTTTGAAAAGAAAAATTATTTTCATGACCAAAAACAGTTTGGCCGAGAGCTAATGTGTGGCTTGGTGAATCCATTTTGCCATTTTTATTAGGTTTTATCCTACCAAATTTTATACTTAGATTTTGGGTGATATTGGCAAATTAGTTCCATGCTTTAGCTTGGTTATGATCTTTCTTGGTGTATGCATAATTTGAGGTATAATCTTGGCTTGTTCAAATGCTTTCCATAGAGTCCTTAAAAGTTGATGAAGATTATCTTGTTTCTTTTTAAGATTATTGAATATGGTGTGAGTTGATTAAGAAAGCTAAGTGAAATCCCCATTGGACATTAAGATAGCAAGCTATCTAGATGTGAAGGTTCCTTTCACAAAGCTCAAGAGAAGAAGATGATGGATTGATTCAAACAAAAAGGAAATGGAAAGCACATAAACCATAGAAAACCAAGAACAATTAAAGGAAGAAGAAAACATAAAACAGAAAGGAAAGAAATGGTAAAAAATGTGAGAAGCACGCCACTACAAGGCTAGGCTAAAAGCCATGGCAACCTTGAAGATGAGTGGATGTGTGCCGCCACTTGCTATGCAAGATAAGGCTTAAAAGTATTCATTCCCAAGGGAGGAAACTCTCACAAATGGTTGAGACACAAGAGTGTTTTTACT
>Ga0214544_1007808_pt1 | contig 18426 bp, 14 predicted proteins | sample CNSS3metaG_FD_160074 | JGI IMG/M metagenome (GOLD analysis project Ga0214544, IMG submission 160074) | Root nodule microbial communities from cowpea collected in UCLA plant growth center, Los Angeles, California, USA - CNSS3 | ecosystem: Host-associated > Plants > Roots > Nodule | place: USA... | reverse complement strand
CTGCACAAAAATCAGAACCACGCTCATTCTTCACCATCAATATACACCACCCATTACCTTTGTTACAACCCCATTTCTGCGACTCAACATCACACCAGACCGAAATCCGTAATAGCACCAAAGACCCCCGTTTTAATCTTCCCCGATCACAGACTTCCAATCGAAACGCCGCCGGCGAGTCGGAGCTTTAACGACAGCAGCTCTAGTTTCGCTCACCAACATTATCGCCGTGGGCCTCTGTTCGACCTCGCAGATTAGAGGAGAGGACGCACCCCCTGTTCGCATCAGCGGCGCCGACGTTTCCCTCGACGGTGGTGGCGAGGCGGTGCGACGCGAAGCGATCGCGACGGGCTGGCAGCGGATGAACGCGCGGAGCTTCGACCGGGAAGAAATCCTCGCGCAGAAGGGGAAATGGGCGCCGTAGGCGACACGCGTCGGTCGCGGCGGTGGCGGCGTTCACGGCGGGTTGCAGGCGCTGCGTCGGCGTTGATCTCTTGGAGTTGCATTCCGGTGCATGAGTGAAAGCAAGGTGGTTGAGCCGCCGAGAGGGAGGACGACCCTCCGGCGTCGATTAGCGTCGCCGGCAACCAGTCGCGGGGCGGCGTGGCGGAGCAGAGGTGAGGGCGGTATGGTGGTAGGCAGCGGCACTCGCGAGAGAGAGGGTTTGGCGTTTGGTTCGTGAGCTGCTAGGGTTTAGATTAATCACATTCAAGTCTCAGCCCACTTCACTCCTTGCACCCCCATTTTTGACATTTTCACCCTCCTGTGTATTAAAATTGGGTCTGCGTGGCTTTTCTCGCGCACCCCCCAATATTAAGTTCTTCACACCCACGACTTTGCTATGGCTTGGGACAGTTTCTTCATACACCTCCATTTCTGATAATCCCGCACCCCCGCTTCGTTTTTGCCTGCTGGGCTTTTGCTGCATTTTTACTTCCCCGCGCACCTCCACAATTACTAATCTCGCACCCCTGCACACACTTTCTATTCTTATTCCGAATTTGTTTTATATTTTACTAGCCGCACCACCATCTTTAATAAATACACTTCATTTACTTCATGTATATCCCATTAATCACTCATACACCCTCATATTTTGTTTTCCACTTTCGCCCTTCTTAAATAAATTATTTCCTTTTATTTATTTATTTGTTTATTTGTTTATTTACTTTTATTATTACTATTTATTTATTTTCGTTATTTATTTATCATTAATATTTTTTTTTTCTAGAAAAATCAAATATTTGAAAATTATTAAAAATTACAAAAAAATAAAAAATCCAAAAAATGAAAAAATGTTTTTTTTGCTTTATTGTGTCTGTCCGGTCGCTCGCACCGTATGACACTCATTTTCAAAAATACCAAAAATAATTTTCTTTCCCTTTTAGTGTCTGTCCGATCGCTCGCATCGTATGACGCTTGTTTTCAAATAATTCAAAAACACCAAAAAATATATAAAATTTTAAAAATACAAAATATCGACATTTTCCAACATTTTTTTAAGAACTACGTGATCCTTGATTCTCACATGTGAGATACGTAGGAACAAGGCCAGTCCTTGTCAGGTTCACCTCTAAAAATCAAATTATTTTCTCATTTGTTTCTCATATCTTTTAAAAGAACTACGTAACCCTGATTTCTCATTTTGAATGAGAATACGTAGGACCAAGGTCAATCCTTGTCGGGCCCAAAAAGGTTAAAAAATATTTTGTTTCTCTTAGCATTTTTGTCTCATTATTTTTGGGGAAAATTAATATTTTGAAAACCACATCAACTTTGCATTTTTTTAATTAAAGGTACCGCCCTTGGGCGGGCGCGGTAGGGTGCTAACACCTTCCCTACGTGTAACCGACTCCCGAATCCAAAATATGGTTTTTCGCAGACTTGTCTTATCTTTATGGTTTTCCATAGTTTTCCGGAATAACTATGGTGGCGACTCCCAAATCTCTTTTTTTAAAACCCGTTTTCTTTTTTTGGTTCGTCGTCCCGTCGCGATTACGGTTGCGACAAACCTCTTTACAAAACTGGGTACCAAATTGAACATTCCTAAAGTTCGGGTACCACATTGAATTTTTCGAAAAAGTTTGGGTATCAAATGTGTATTTATACCTTTAATATATCTATGAGATATTTTTTAAATGTTTATTAAGAATATATTGTATAGATGAGGTATGAATCTACCCTATTTAAGATTTTTTCTCCATTTTAAAGTAAATAAAATCTTAAGACAATGAATTTATGAATTTTTTTTATATGCTTTTTAACTTTGTTACTTTTACCAATTGTTAAACTAAATTTGTTGTAGATTGTTCTTAACAATCCACCCTTTTAAGAATGAGTCGTTTCTCCTCTAATGTACAATAACTTATACTGATATATGTGTTGTAGTGGTTGTTGTTATTGTTGTTATTGTCATAGTGAACTAAATCGGTCACCAAGATGAACTCATGACTATGATATCATTAATTGGTTTTCTTAAGATATAAGAGATATTTATAAACTAAAAGATATTTATCAAATTGAAAGATTTATAAAAAGTAATTTAATTTAAATAAAAGAATATTAAGTAAATATTCTAAAAAATTATTATTATGACATAATGCAAATAAAATTTCACATAAAATAAGTTAATATAAATATGTCAATTTTAAAAAAAACTGTTGAAAATAAAACAAAACAAAATTATTCTACCCAATAACTAGTAAAAACACATGCTTCACTTTTTTTTTATGATATACAAATAATAAAATTTAATTATAAAAGTATGTGTAAATAGTTTTTACAATTTTGTAGACATTTTTATTTATTTACTAAGGATTTTTTTTATTAACAGTTTATTAATTTAAAAACATTAAGTAAGAGAATAGTCAAATTAAAAAATGATTAAATTTAAAAAAAAAAATCCCTTAAAAAATAAAATTAATAAATAATAACCCAAAGAATAAAATTTAAAGACAAATATGTACAGGTAAAAAAATATTTTTGTACAATAATATAGATGTACTAAAATTTACAAATACTACGAATTTATTGGTATAGTAAAATAAACATTATATTACATATGCCTAAACATTCTAAAATTATAATATATTATATTATATTATATATATATATATATATTATACTTCTACAATTCCAAATCATAAATCTGTGTATGACTAGGGATGGCAAAAATACTTACGTTCGCGGATATCTGCGGATAAAATATGCGACGAATAGTTAGTACCCGCGAGTATTTATTATCTGCGGGTAGCAGGTATTTTAATACCCGCTTATAAACGGGTCGGGTGCGGGTATCATACTATCGTAATCGCAGGTACCCGTTACCCGCAAAAAAAAATATAATTTATATTTTATTAAGTCAAATTTAATTAAAATTAAAATTAACAGTATATTTTATTATGTCAAATATAATTATAATTATAATTTAATTTAATTTATTTATTTTTATAATTTTATATTAAAAAATTTATAAAATATATTTTTTTAAAAATATTTGTGAATATTAGGTACCCGTGAATTTTAAGAATATCTACAAATATTTTTTAAGAAAATACCCAACAAATAAACAGGCGGGTGGCGAACAAATTTATTTTTACGGATCGAATTGAGTTACATGTAAACACTATCCCTACTCGACCCAACCCGTCTGTATAACGGAAGAACACATTAGTTGTCAAATAATTCACAATAATTAAACTTGCTAATGTATTATGCTTTTATTTAGCCATAGAAATAATAAAAAAGAAAGAATAAGAAAGAAAAGAAAGATAATAAAGAATCAAGAAGGATTACTTGGAGAGGCCTACAAGTAGACGCGCTTGTGAAGCACGTACAAATTAACTAGTTGGTACTTGTAGGTCAGGTCCTTCAATCTGATCCAATACCGAAACTCCGCGCGTGCTATAATCGTTCGCTCTTCTGCCATTGTAGCTTCATATACAAGCACGAACCCAAAAAACCCTAACCCTAACTACTCATCCAATCATGGCTACGGATGCCCGTGACTCGCGTCACAAGCATCGCCGATCACCCTCCCCGGAGGACGTAGACAGATCCTCGAAGCGCCACAAGCACCGCCACCACGGCCACCGCCACCGCCACCGCCACGGGAGCAAAAAGCGCGACGAAGATATTGAATTCGATGATCGAACCATTGCTGCTGTTCCTTCTCCAACTCCGCATAGACATCTCCCGGAGGACGATGTGGAGGAAGGAGAGATCCTCGATGACGAAGCTCTCGATAGTGAGGTAGGGAGAAAAGAGACGGAATCTGATGTCGAACCTGGTGAAATCAAGGTGACTGGAGATCGAGATGTTCAATCTGATAATCAAAATTCGGTATGTTTCGATTGATTTCGTTTATTTTGTTTTAGTTCACTTGTTTTCATTTTTGTGTATCAATAAACGTGATATCTGTTTGGTCTCGGAGAAAGTAGAGGCAATTGGAGTAGATTTGAAAGAAATTTCTGTTTTTCGTAATTCTGTTTTTTGGTTCGAAATGGTTTTTCTGTCTGAGTATTTTAGGTGTTTCGGTGTATCTCACTTCCTCTCGATGACCAAACAGAGCACAGCGATTCTTTGTTTTCGGACGTATAATGAGTTTTATTTTTTTAATTCCTGAGAGCTTTGGTATAGTACCCTGTCAGTGTCTCATAGATATGTAAGAACCTGGTTGCACTACACGAACATGAGTGAATTGCAAAAGAAGTCTCTCTAGGCGTTTCAGTGAAGACTGGTGGCTTACAGTTAATTTGTAAGAGCTGGTTATGAGTTTTGTAAATTTAATTTTGCTCATGGACTGATTTTAACGCACCGTTTATTTCATTTGGCATCACCTCCAGCACTTTGGTTTTCTGCATGTGCACTCAATTTTTCATTTGTGCTGAACAGGGACACCTGGCTGTAAATTCAGAAACTAATGAGGACATCAAGGTTCATAAATTTATTACTCCTGCAACCAATGCAGATGGTGTCTCTCCTAATCGTTTAAGTGCCGAGACTCAAGATGGAAAGCTTGCTACAGATGGTCTGGACAATGGTTATTTGAATCCTAAATCTTCCAGGGCGGATAAGTGGCGAAATGGGGAACCTGGACATTTTAAAGGGAATGAGAAACTAAAAGGTGACTTTGATAATGAAGCACTGGAGGTTGATGTTAGGAAAACATATTTCCATAGGAATTCGTCATCTGAAAGTGGAGGAGACAAAGGTAGAATATCAGGAAGTTCTCCTTCTCATGGCAGATATAGAAGTCGATCAAGATCAATTGGTCATACAAGAGACAGGTCTCGTTCTCGTAGTGTCATTGATGAATATGTTCATTCCAAGAGAAGGCGCTCTGACTATGACTATGATGAGGAAAGAGTGAGGGCACGAGGAAGGGAACATGGTCATGGAAGTGTGGTAGATGATAGAAGGGAATACAGTAGTGGATATCACAATCGCGAGGCCCATGATAGAGATAGGAGTAGGGATAGAGACTTGTACAGAGAAAAGAAACAAGAGGAAACAAGCCGGGGTAAGGAGATTGAGAGGGACCGCCAAAGGGGAAAGGAACGTGAAAGGAGCCGTGAGAGATATAGAAGGGATGTAGAAAAAGATAGGAGCAGGGAAAGGGAGGATAGGGACAGGAGGCAAGAAAAGGAAAGGGATAGGAGCTGGGAGACAGTATTTGAGAGGGATATGAGAAGGGAAAAGGAAAGAGATAGAAGTAGGGACAGAACAAGAGATGCTAAGAGAGATAGAGACCTGGAGAATGAAAGGGATGATAAGAATCGAGAAAGAGATAATATAAAGGAGAGGGAAAGGCGAGATGATAGATATAGGCACAAAGATAGAGACACTGCAAATGGTAAAGATAGGCACGTGCGTCATGAAGATGGTAATGACAATGGAGATAGATATAGAAAACATTCGAGACATGAAGAAAATGATTACCATTGGGATAGAAAAAGAAATTCTGGTAATCCTGTAAAGGATTATACCTCAAGGGTAAGTACTGCAGAAGTGGATGAAAGCAAACGAACAAGGTATGTTTCATAGACTAAATCCCATTTTCTTCTATATACATTATTTTTCTCCACTTTTCTATCACTTTTAGTTATTTTTTAAACAATGCACTCAATCTTTCTTATTTTTTTATTTTTATTTTTAGAAATATTTATTTTGTATATGTATATTGAATGCAGCAGTGAGGTTGAACCAGATGACTTAGAGGAGGATACATTGCACTTACCTGACCAAGAAGAGGAAGATCTCAACAGGATCAAAGAAGAGAGTAGAAGAAGAAGGGAAGCAATAATGGAGAAATACAAGAATCAGCATCAGAAAGTAGAAGTGGTTGGAAATGAACGAAAAGGTTTGTTTTCCTCATTTCTTTATTGATCTGTATGATGGGTGGATAGTATCAATTAAATTACCTCTGGTCACAAGTTTTAATTCTGTCTTCATCTATAGTCTTCTTGTTGTCATTTTGATCTTTAAATGATTACTCGGTACCTTAATTCTTGCATAGGAAATTAGCCTTTTTCAACAACACAAGTATGGATGAATCCACAGGGAACCCCCCACCCCTAATTTTTTTGGGTTTTTTTCCGAACATTTTTCATCAAAAATATTGAGTATTTATGTCTCACTCTCTCTCTCTCTCTCTCTCTCTCTCTCTCTCTCAATATATATATATATATATATATGTATATATATATATCCTGTAAAAGAAGCATCGGAGCGTATGAAATATTAAATATTAACATTACATGTTTGGGTCGCACCTGAAGTACACCATTGAAGATTCATGTGACCATTTTTCTAGTTTTAAATAGTTATTGATGTTTTATTATATTATTACCATTATATTGAATTATGAAATTAGAAGATTTTTTTAAGAGAAGATATGTGAAAAGTGTTGATCATTATTTCATTTTCCCCTTGTTATCTCCCTACTTGGACTACTTTTAGTAACTTTGTAATGTGCTCTTATTAGACAAGGATGCAGACATTCACACTGAAATCTCTGAAGCACATGATGGTAAGAATGATGATGCTGATTATGTGGAGCCATCATTTGCTGTTGGAAAATCTCCTGAAAATGTGAATGTTGCTTCTCAGAAGATATCTCTCGCTGGAGGCCTAGGAGAGGGTACTCCAAAGGTCCGCCCTTATTTTGAAGTAAAAATTACTTTACAAGTTTGAAATATATATATATATATATATATATATATATATATATATATATCTGGTGGATTTTTTAATTTCATTTGTCATACTCACAGAGTGAAAGATCAGAGGACAAGTACTGTGACGATATATTTGGGGAGACACCAACGGGAGTTCGAAAATCAGTAAGTGTTCTGGTCATACTATTCTAATTTGTATTATGTGTGTCCCTGAATTGTAGTGTATTACTTCATAGTAGAGTGTTGAGACACGGAATGTACTATACTGTGATATCGTTTCTCGTTATGGATGGATCTAATATATCTGGTTTCTGTATATTTTCCATCACATACACTCTTCGATACAATTTCACCACACTTATTACAGTTGCTTCTGGAATTATGCTCAGTATCTTTTTCTTGAATTTAAACGTTAAACCATAATTGTTTATTCATATGTTTGCTCTTACCTTAACTATTAAGATGTACTACCTTCTTTTTCAGGGAAAAGGTGATGGTTTAATGATTGAAAGGGTTGGCCTACATGACAACTGGGATGATGCAGAGGGATACTACAGTAAGTAATTCGTTGGATTTTATGTATCTGTTTTCCTAACTTTCTTTTAATTTGTTGTATTGAGACCTGAGAGTTTGACGAATATTTTTTGGCTTGTCTTTGCCGGAAACATTATTAGTTGTTTACATAACTTATTTATTGGTTGGCTATTGTTAACATGTCTTTATATTTGTTCTTTCAAAAATGTAACAGCATTGAATTTATTTTTAATTTTTTTTTTGTTTTATATCAAAGATGTTACATTAATTTTGTTGTTTTTGGAAGGAATGACTGGAGATAATCAATACATGAATGCAAGTTCCCCCTGCCCCCCTCCCCCCCAAGTTGAAATAGCTTCAACTATCTTTTAGTTTTTGCCTAAATGGTGCAATTTAAGACCCAGAGTGGTCTGTTTTGACATGTTACACGTCTTTATTTACCTGTGGCATTTACCATGGATCTATTGTCGAAACCTGTTAACATATGGTAGAATCTTTGGGGGCTATCAGATTTTCTTGCAATTGTTGGAATTTCTCTGATACATTTGTTTTTCTGTTCATTGTGTTATGCTGTGACGTTGTTATGCAGGCTATCGAATTGGTGAAATACTTGATGGCCGATATGAAGTCGCTGCTGCACATGGGAGGGGTGTCTTTTCAACAGTTGTTCGGGCAAAGAATCTGAAGGTGGGAAATGGTGAGCCAGAGGAAGTAGCAATAAAAATAATTCGTAATAATGACACCATGTGAGTGATGTTTGTTTCTTGGGAATCATCAGTGAGCTCTTTTTCTTTTGGGTCGTTTTTTGATTTTTTGCTCACTGTTCTACATATGTGACGTGCCAGGTACAAGGCTGGTATGGATGAATTGGTCATATTGAAGAAATTAGTAGGTGCAGATCCAGATGATAAACGTCATTGTGTTCGTTTCCTTTCAAGTTTTAGATACAGGAATCATCTTTGTTTAGTTTTTGAATCTCTTAATATGAATCTCCGTGAGGTTTTAAAGAAGTTTGGTCGCAATATTGGCCTTAGGCTAACAGCTGTGAGAGCATACGCCAAACAGCTTTTTATTGCCTTGAAGCATCTCCGGAACTGTGGTGTTCTTCATTGTGACATAAAGCCAGATAATATGTTGGTATGCCCTAAAATACTTGCTTTTATAACTTTTTTCATAGTTTTGTGCCATAATTTCAAGAAAAAAATCTATAGTCTAACTTTTTTATCTTCAATTTTCCCTTCTGATAAGGTAAACGAGGCTAAAAATGTTTTGAAGCTTTGTGACTTTGGTAATGCCATGTTTGCTGGTAAAAATGAAGTTACACCATATCTTGTGAGTCGTTTTTATCGTGCCCCAGAAATAAGTAAGTTCCATTCATTCTATTTACGATTTTGTGATTCCTAACTGCTTTTTTCTTGTTGAATGTCTGATGGTTGCCAAATGTTTGGGCTTTTGAATGTTTGTATGCAGTACTTGGCTTGGCATACGATCATCCGTTGGATATTTGGTCTGTAGGCTGTTGTTTGTACGAGTTATATGTAGGTAAGGTTCTTTTCCCTGGGCTTACTAACAATGACATGCTACGACTTCACATGGAACTGAAAGGCCCTTTTCCAAAGAAGATGTTACGAAAGGTATACATTTATTGTTTTATTTATTTATTTTTTATTAGTGTCCAGCCACAGTTTGGTTATTGAGTATGGATTATTTCAATACTTGATACAAGTTTGATATTGTGTATCTATTTTGACTTTAGTTCCTAAATCACTCCTTTTATGTGGCTGTACCTTCAATTCAACTTTTGGTGTAAATAAATTTGTTATTATTAATGATATCCACTTATTTTTTTATTATCTTCCTTACAGGGAGCATTTACTGAACAACATTTTGATCAGGACCTGAATTTTCTTGCAACCGAGGAAGATCCTGTGACAAAAAAGGTAAGGCAGACTTTAGATTGTATTTCAAGCTGGTCTATTATCAATGGTGAATGGGTTTTTTGACTAGTTTGAATAATGATGCCATAAATATTCCTCAATAGGCCATAAAGCGGCTGATTCTCAACATCAAGCCAAAAGATATTGGGACACTCATCACTGGCTCTACCGGGGAGGATCCAAAAATGTTAGCCAACTTTAAGGATCTTCTGGAAAAAGTTTTTGTCTTGGATCCAGACAAGAGGCTGACAGTGTCACAAGCTCTGAACCACCCATTCATCACTGGCAAGTGAACAATGTTGCTGAAATTGACTCCCAAAACTGATATTTGTACATAATGATCCAACTGATGTTGAGGTTCTAATTTTATTTGGCACTATCTATCTTCTGTGTATGGCCCAAGGAGTGTCATCACAGTTGTCAGCATGTTGAAGTGAAAAAGGGTGATGTCTCCCTACAGGCGTACAATTTACTGGCGGTTCTTTCAGTGGAATGTACTGTTTCTATTGTAAGACAACTTGCCAATGGCAGTTTCCTTTAGTGTAGCTGTATTTGTACTTCAAACATTCCTCTTCCAATTACATTCTCGGAAAGTTTAATTTTTGTATTTTTTGATAGGCTGGTTCATTCTTTCTTCACTCTTTTCAATTTTGTGTAACTTTTATTTTGTTTTGCTTATACTATTTGCATAGATTATATTCTTGTCACCCTTGGTTTTCTTTATTACTGTCAATTCATATATATTCCTTGGATTCTGGAGATTCTAATTTAGTTTCTCATTCAGGACACAACTGGTTTGAGGCATCCCTTCATGCTTAGATGCTTAAAAGGAACCCAGGAGAAGGTACCTTGGCTTGTTTATTGGGAGATTAATTTCACCGTGCTGGAATGAGTTTTGATTTCCATTTTTATTAACAGTGGTAATAGAATAACTACCACATTCGAGTAGGAACTTATTTCAATGAGCTTGAACTGTCTATTTTTTTTAGGAGAACCAGTGGTTGTTGGTGCTGTTTGAGCACGTACTCACGTTAATTGTTGTTGTTAGCTGGGTACATGAGTTAAGGGGAGGGAAGTGGTCAGTGTTGAACCTGCTTCTGCTTCTAGATACATGTGCCACTAGGCCATACGCTTAGTTTTTACTGTCTTTTAAAATGTTTCATGGTCGAATTCGTAAGCAACAGCTTTTTCCCCATATTTCTTTTTGTTTTCAGTCATGACTTAGGTGTGTTGATATCTTATTTCTTGAATTGTACTTGAGCATGCCTTTCCATCTGTTGTCTTGTGTTATTTTTATTATTACTTTTTTCCCTTAAATTTACCCATACACATATCCTAATAAACTTGTGTTGCATCTTATCCATGGCGGGTCATTTTGGAGGCAATTCCACTGGATGTCTTTGGCTATGTTCTTGAAGCAAATTCGTTTTACGGTGAGCAATTCAAATTCAGAAACTATTGTTCTGTTAAGCTTGTGGTATGGATTAAAATTGCAAAATGAATCTGATTCTTATTTCATTTTTAAATCTTAGGTACTGCATCTTGGTCCTGCAATTTTTGTAAGTATGTTCAAGTCCAAGTCCTTTCTCATCATTGTAAGTGTTGAAGGCATTGATGGTCCTTTGCATCCAGTTTTGTACAATGTGAACCTAGTCTTTATTCCTGTTTCTGAATTTGTGGAATATCCATTTGCAATTTGCGTTAAAACTTTCTTGCTGCTTGTTTCCTATGTTGAATGTAGATGGCGCTTAGGTTTGATTGCCGGGCAGTGTGCCTTACTTCCTGAGTTGTTTCTTCTAATTAAATTGTGTTTTTTGCTATGCTCATGTTTCATGTTGTCCTAAACACCTAATATTGTTTTTTATTGGCCAATCTTGTTCTTTTCCTTGTGATTCATTGACGAGCACGTTGATTTCATGTTTTATTTATTTTTTAGAATGGAATTGAGTTTTATTTGTCAGTGGAATTCATTTCTTGTAGGGATGACATACGCATACGTATTTTAAAATTTAGTAGAATTTAGTGAAAGAAGATGGTCGCGAATAGGGTTGGGATGCCACCATAAGGGGACTAAAAAATAACTCAATGCTGTTAAATTATCGTTATGGTGCTGCCATGATGCTATAACGTGTTATTTTCTTTGCTTATTCTTTCTGTTCTTCAATTTAGATATTCGTCATTTCTTTTTCACTCATGTTTCTCGATGCATATATTTATGTTCACCATCAATTCAATGATACTGTGCTGAGTGTTTTTATTTTTGAACTTCTGAAACACGTTGCTTTTTTTTAATTAAACCTATGTTGTTTCCAATAAAAATTTCAGTTCAAGGACTATGTGAAACACACTGAATCAAATTCTTTCAAGATTTGATTCCAGTCTATGATCCTGTCGTTTTAAATTTATTTTTGCAGTCTTTTTTGTTATGCATTCTCCATGGCTTCCATCATAGACTGAATTTGGAGTTTTTTGTTGGGTTTTTTGGTGATGCCCTTCTGCCGTGCCTACAAAATAGACTTTTGATATTTTAGAACATATTGAAAGCTTTTTTAATATTCCAATATTAGTATATTTTGAAAACTCAGCAGAGACAATACTAAAATCTCAACAGAGTCTGGGCAGAAAAGGTTGGTCAATTCTTTTGCAGTCTTGGGCTGGCTTCAATGCATGTACACTTTAGCTGTCAGTTTAGCTTTTTTATATTTTAATTTGATAATGAATAGAAAATAAAACGGCTTTGCAATTTAAGTAGCAAAAGAGAGAGTCAAGGTTTACATGACTGCCATATCTTACTAATTTATGACTATTCTAAAATTGGAAAGATGAGACTACCATTTTTCGGTAAATGTTGTATACTGGAGAACAAAGCAGACCTGCCTCACCCAGTGAGAAAAAGCTTTACTTGATTGCTATAGCTTTACCAATTTAGGAGTTCTGAAACTTGAAACGACTTCCTATTGACTACCGCTTCCTATTTTCTTGGATAATTGTATAAAATGTATCTTGGAGAAACGTAAGACCTATCTCAAATATTGACGTAGTAATGTAGATATACCTTGGCTGTACAAATCAATGGTAAGCTTTTGAAACGAGATTGTCCTCGGATGTGTATATTGTGTACCTACAGAAAACTCTTTCGCATGATATCTGTGAACCGTTTATTCATTCAATATCTCGATCTCTTGGATGTGTAGCTTAAATAGCATGTTTCATGAACCATTTTTGGTGAAGTATCCAAAAGGAAAGCAGGTGCTATCTAGTCGTTTATATGGATCCAATGGTGGCGGTTTTTCAGGTAAGTAATACTGGTATTTTGAGGGAATATTGGGACAGCTAACAAAGATATTTTAGGATAGTTTGCTATATTTCATGTGTGAAATCCTAGGCATGGGAAGTTATCTGAGCAGAATTCTGGCCTTGCCGGTCCTAATAACCGGGCAAAAACACTAGGTCCTCGTGCATGATCTAGATATGGAAATAAAAATACGATCTGGTGGAGTTGGTGGACCCATAATAAATGGTTTGATCGGCAGTGGAGCGGTGATGTAAGTGAGTGGGAATAGTAGAACCGTCTCTTCGATTTTTGCTTTTTACTCAACTTCTAAGTAGTCTTTAGTTCTAAAACAATATATTTGGTAATTTATAATACGATATTTAGAGTTGTGGTAGTATTTCATTACCCATTTCTAAATCAATTAATGTTAATATTATGAATAATTCTGACTATTATTTTAATTTTAATGTTAGATATTTAAATTAGATTATAATAATTATCTAATACCACAAATAATTGTTATAGATCAAACTCTTCGGAAGCATTATTTTCACTGATTTTAATAATGTAAAAAATGCAAGGAGTATTTCAATTTTATAATAAAACTTTAATACGTTACAACTATAGGAACATATAACAAATTTAAGATTGTTTTGTTTTAAAAATTATGTAATAATAGGTTAAACACTTCATAGTAAGACAAATAAGGTTTGCTACATAGATTCTGTACTGCACTACTTGTAACTATAAAATAAGATGTGCATGAGTGCTGATGTTATTTCTTTTGAAAAAAAAATGGAACTTTTGATTTATTAAAACAAAATTTACTTATTCGGCACACCTTATTTTTAATTTTTTGAAGTGCATGTATGCACAACGAGCTTGATACTTAGAAGGACTTTTATCACTACATGGTCGATGAAATCAAATGGAAGTGATTAAAGTTTAGATTGATTACCTTAAAATATTTGGAGATCAGGCTTTTTTTATTTGTAAACTAGATGAAATAGTTTGGTGTTGAGTAAAAATTAAGCGAAATGAAATGGAGGTTGCGAGTATTTGTGAAATAGATGAATAAGATAGCTTAAGAGGAAAAAAAGTCATGTTTGTGTACTTATACTTAATGGAATTATAAAAAATACATACACTGGAATTCAGCTAATTAAAGATGCTGACCAGGATGTTGTGTAACACTGAGTGACCCTAGTTATGATACACCAAACATTATTTACAGAGGGCACCAAAGAAATTGACCAGACAAAATAATTCGGCTCACCAGAGACTTTTTAACACTCAAACGAGACAAATCTGAAATTAAGGTTAACTTTGTTACATATTCCTCAAATTTGTTTTAATCAAATTAATTATGTTTTCCTCTAAAATAAACAGACCAAAAAATCACTTGGAATGTCCGTATCTCAACAAGGCTGATTCAGTGAGAGGCAATTACAAAAGAAATTCAATCATAAATGCAGTAAATTTTTGCTGTACATGGGGAAATCAAATTACAAAAATCTTATGCTCATGTGGGTCTCTTGAAAGCGATACTTAGCTCCGTGAAAAACGAAATATCCTTTTGATAATTGCAAATTTAGGGAGAGGAGTAATTTGTTGAGAGACTACTTTACCAATAGTTGTTAATCTAAAAGTAAGCACCACCTTTTTTTCCAACACATTCACCACCACTGACTCCGTTTCTGCTGAAAAATCATAACATCTGCCCATTAGAATTACATCTCAAAAATATTAAATAGAAAAAGGTGTTTCAAATTTTAATCTCATTTGTTTATTGTCCAAATAAAAAATAAGCGCAATGCTAATTCTAAGAAACAAAAGGTTATATCAAAGATAATGCTTAAACATTCTTTATGGTAAAATAAGTGCAATTGTGGACTTGTTTTTTTTTTTTAAAGGTCAATTATGCTTGACAAATAAAATAAAGCTTATTTTAACTTTTTTTTTCAATTAAAGTATTCTTTGTAAATATGACTCTAATGTAAAATGCTCACAACTTCACTTTAAATAAATAAATAAATAACTAAAATACTATTTTTTAACCATAATTTCTAAATAAATGTTAAAGGACATTAAAACCGTCCTAAACAAAGTACAACTTCAATACCAAAATAAATAAATAAATATTACTTTATATTATGAAGTATGATCTACCATATACATAGTTTCTTTATCCAAATCCTAATTTCCAAATAAAATTGTATGGTGGTTTGTAAAAAAAGTTTTAACCTCCATTCCATGATACACCAGACCAATAACATTTAATAAATGTAAAATACTTGTATCAAATTAAAATACTTTTACTTTAAATTTGTTGAACTTGCATAATGTTTGGGGGAAAAGGCCAACACAAATAAGAAGGTAACAAAGTTGCAAAAAGAAAAAGACCAAAAACAGAAGAAATAACAGTTGTTGGTTTAGTACAGAGTACAGATATAAATAACAGTGTTCCCCAGCCTTGCAGCCGAAACACATGCCACCCTAATCAAATGTGACAACAAAAACAGTATGGGCCAATGAACTTTTCCTCTCTAACCATTTCTCAGTGTAAAAGATAATTAGTTAGAAATTCTGAATTTCTCAGTCATATGAAATACCAAACAGTCAATTCTCTGCAAACAAGTAGTCATACTAACCCTCAACAAGAACGGTGAGATCTCTCAGTTCTCTATAGAGCTTCAAAGCCAATCATAAAACAATGTCCAAATTTTGCAATCACTAATCCACACTCAATGTAAAATAGAGGCCTACCATTCATTTTAGCAATAATATCAGCTACCCTCTTCTGGCACTTCTCACATTGCATATCAGCAGAAAGAACAACTTCCTGAACCTGTTTTCAACTCAAGAACCAAACTGAAATCAGAAACAATTTCATGGTCAATTTCAAAACTGCAAAAACAGAGTAAGGAAGGAGTTTACAGTACCACTGGCAAAGACAAGGACTCCATAGATGCAAGAGTAGTCCTTGTAAGAGGAAAACGGTTGGAGATTTCAAGACCAACTTTCTGTAGCTCCTTTTTGGAACCATCTTCAAAAGCCATAACAGCATTAATCTAGCAGACCCTATGTATTGCAGGCTCAATACCATCCTACATAAAAAAAAGACATGTGCAGAAAATGATGTATGACTGTGAAAATCACTTTCTACGGTGATAGAACAACTTCACCACCACCTGGGATGCTTGTTCATGGTGGGCAGAAAATGGAGAAAGCATGATAGGAATGAATGGCAAAGAAAGTGAAAAAAAAGATTAGGTTTTGAGGCTATTTTAACGGAGATGATTGATTATTGTTTCACTCTGGAGCATGCCCCACATAGTGCTTGGTTGGTTTTTTTCTACTTACCAATAAAGTAACTGAACTGTTCCGCTACGCTAATGATGCACTTAGTTGACTCTGCTAGGCTTAAGCCAGTGCAATTACACAACCGTTGTATGAATACACTTTACTCTAAATTTTTCTGGTGGGAGAGTAAAGGAAGGTAGAAGTTTGAGTATTTATTGTTTAAGTAATGATGGTAGATAGCTATGACTATGGTGAAGATTAAAAGCATTGGATTCATTATCGTAGGTCCTCTTTGTGTAACTAAAGTCAAACAGTTGGTTCCAGCAGGGTCCTTTTATACAGATTGAAGTTGTGGTATTCTACTTTCAAAATGTCTCTGTCATCAAGCTAAACACGGCAAAAATAGGCCAAATGTGACAGTTCTATGTATAAACACACCGATCTCCCTCTTGTTTCATAATTTCAAACAATTTCTTATTGCTTATGCTTCTACGATTATTTTCCATGATGTAAAAGTGTTAAAAATGGATTTTATATTTAACTCCGTTAGAAATCTCACGTCAAAATAAGATAATCTAGAAAAGACAATTTCACAAAGATAATCTAGACAATTTTATAATATATAAGTAAAGTACGTATCTCAATTTACAAACTGACTTTATAGAATTAAACTTAAATTCGACCTTCGATTTGGACAAATATTTAAAGAGGTCATACAAAATTTTCATAATTTAAAATATTTTTTAAAGAAAAATATATGAATTCTTTAAAGAAATATATAGATTAATAAGTTAGTTTCTTTTATGAATTCTTGTATGTATATAATATAATATAATTATACAGGATCATTACATAAAGATGACATCAACTATCCAAACATTTAATATGATAATATGATAAAATGGTTTCAATTAATTTCATCATAATAAATAAATTATTGTGATTGTTTCTCAAGAATTTGGCTCCATGTCCTCAACAAATTTATTCCATAATTCACTCATCATGCATGTGCATGCATGTGCATGCTTACATCTTTTTTATACCATACATTGATCTATGTCTAGATAGATATTCACACGAATTGAGAATCCTAATTTCATGAATTAAGGTAATTTGTAACTGTTTCGGGTGTGGCGACCAAGCACCTACAATCAACACTCAAATTACCTTTTTTCTCCTCTTGTCTGACGTCCTCCTTAGCGAGCTTATACAGTTCTTTCTCTTGTTGCTTGGTCGTCCAGTCAAGATCTTCTCGGATTTGCCCACAGTTAACATCTAGGTCCTGCATTTCGCTCCGTAGCTCGGCTCTCCTCCCGTTCGCTTGGTCGGGCGATCGGGGTACCTGTCTAAAAGGCTCCGATGCTTAAGTCAGTTTAAGACCGATCAGTAGATAGCAGTAAATGCTGTAATAAAATGCGAGTTGAAGGTCCTTAACAACTTACCTTGGGCTTCTATTTATAGTTTTTGGTTTGGGCCTGTGATTAGGGTTTCTTAATCATGGCCCAATTACGTTTTAAACCTGATTATTGATCTAGGTTTTGGTGTGGCCGCCCGACCGATAGGTCGTGCGTCCTGTCGGTTGTCTTCATAAAAGAGGATCCGCCTGACCGATGGTCCTTGGTCCGCCTGACCGATGGTAGGCCATACTGTACACAAGCCCCCCAAGCCTTGAGCAATGTTAGAGATCAAGCGAAAAGGGTTTATCCAAAAGCCCGATCGAGGCACAGTGAAAAGATAGGATTCTTTGTTGATGACGATCAGCTTACGTGTTTGCCTTACATTGGTTATTTATTTGTTAATCAGCTCACGTAGGGGCATTCGTTGTAGGGGCATTTGTTTTGACAGCGCATACAAGTTTGGTTCGAGTCCCTTAGGGAGCCTTGGTCGGCCTATCGGCCCATCGGCCCATCGGCATTGAAAAGCTATTTTTAGCTAAGTTATTGTAAAGCCCTGTAGGGGCGTTCCTTTTGACAGCGCGTGTCGCTTATACCCTATCGGGGTTTCGTTTGACCGCTTGGGTCGATGTTGTTCGAACGGGGCTTTCGAGAAAGCTCACCGCTTGATCGAATAAGCTTGGTTCGAGTCCCTTAGGGAGCCTTGGTCGGCCTATCGGCCCATCGGCCCATCGGCATTGAAAAGCTATTTTTAGCTAAGTTATTGTAAAGCCCTGTAGGGGCGTTCCTTTTGACAGCGCGTGTCG
>Ga0214544_1007806_pt1:2500-18431 | contig 18431 bp, 14 predicted proteins | sample CNSS3metaG_FD_160074 | JGI IMG/M metagenome (GOLD analysis project Ga0214544, IMG submission 160074) | Root nodule microbial communities from cowpea collected in UCLA plant growth center, Los Angeles, California, USA - CNSS3 | ecosystem: Host-associated > Plants > Roots > Nodule... | reverse complement strand
AGAAACTAGGTCAAATAAGGTTACAAAAATGAGAGACAAAAGAGCCAACTATGGTGTGTGCAAGGCAAATTTCGTTCTAGCACAAAAGGAGACAAAGAATGTGTCTCATATGTCTCTAAAAAGTGCCCAAAGTGTGCTAAAAACAAAGGAGACCGAAAGTACATAGGTACACTTGTTTTATGCCTTTTACTTTATGCTTTATACCTTTGCTTTACTCTCTCACCCACATCATTTATGCTCCCCAATCACCATGCGCCACCTAGCATTGCTTTCTTACTCCTAATTAACCTACAAAGCAAATAAACATAGATTAGCATATTGGCTTAAGTCAAGTCAACTATAGTCAACAAGTCAAACCTAGTCAAAGGTCAACAAGTCAACTAAAGTTGATTCAACTAAGTCAACTTAGGGAATCAAAAATAACAAACACAAATGAAAGGGATGAAGGATTAGTGAACTTCCTTTCTAAACATGCTTAGTCTTCTTAAGCTTGTGCCTTCATCCTTGGTTGAGATCAATCCTTCATCAATGGTGAGAGTTTGAGGATCATGAAATGGGGGATGAGGATGACAAAGGAATGAATGGTGAGGGTCATGATGAGGTGGAGGTTGAGGGTATGTAATGAAGTAGAAAGTGAGACTAAATTGACAAAATTTAACTAAAATAGGAATTTATTTAAATAAAACACAAACGGTCATAATTAAAACAGTCCATGTAATGTAAACATTGTCACCCTGTACACTTAACCATTATGAATTTAAACAACGTCATGAAAAGAATCAAATAGAACACAATTTAAGAAAACATAGACCTAATTGAATGCGCAAAAAACAAAACGACTAAATTAAACAAACTAGACCAAAATAATATTTAAGCTTTTAATTTATAATAAAATTTATAATTTTTGTCAAATTCACTTTTATACCAACCATCACATATTCAATCAAAGAAATTAAAAAGCAAAAGGCAACGATCGAACCTTGCACCACCAGCATTCTGAGGTATGTTCACCAGACCACTAAACCACAAGAACATTTCCAATACAACATTATCATATTTGCGATTTTCTTTTATTTGTTCATATAGTCCATTCATGCTATTCAGTCACTGATACATTGATTGGATCCTTTACCCACCGATTCAATCCTTACTACAATAATACTTACCCGAGACTTAAAACACTGATAAAAAGAATGGATGGAGAGGAAAGAATAAAGGGGAGAACAATGAGGGGAGATGAAGCAAAGAATAAGTTAGAAAACAATAGGAAAGAAAAAATAAACTTTTCTAAAGTTTCTTCGTCCATTTTTTTTTCTTAAAAAATTAATTTTTCTTTAAAAAATAAGATGTTTTAACATTTTATTAGTTTTTCAGAGAAGGGTATTTAATCTAGTTTCTCCTTTTAATGTGCAGAGTCCTTTAAAAGTTGTTTAAATACACACATTTATAGGATAAAGTACGAGTGAAGTTTACGTATTTAATACCAATGTCTAAATCTAATCCATATTTCTAGGAGAGATGGTGAGGCATTTTTTCATATTTTTTTTCTTCAAGTTTTTCCAAGGGGAAGTAATTTTTGTTCTCCTCCCTTTAGATGCCTTCTTGAGAAGAGAGTGAGAATATTGCTAACTTCCTTTTGTCTAACTCAATGACTTTATCTCATATTTTCACATGACTACAAATGGCGTAGCTAGTCAATGGCTCATTATTAGGAATAATATTGAAATAATGAATATGGTGTCAATAATAAAAATATCACAAGGGTAATAACTATTGGTGTAACACTGGTAATGTTTTGATGGCATAATTGTGATGATATGGAGAAATGAAAACTATAATAAAGCCAATACAAATAATGGTGCTAATAACTATTAATTAGTTTCCTCAAGAAAAAAAAGGTAGGAATAAATAATTTAGTCTTACAATGAAAAGTGAAAACTATATTTTATTTAAAAGTGCTTGTTTGAGTAAAATTCTTTCATAATTTAAAGATAACTTGTATCTACAATTTTTCTAAAAAATTGTTTTAACTTGACTATAAATCAATTTTCACTTGTGAGGAATATTTTCCTTTTCATATTATTTTATTATCATACAAGTTTTCATAGAAAAAACATGGCTTGCATGCAGTACAATAATCCTGCAATGTATTAATCTAAACTTCTGCTTTGTTGATATCATATAAGCTTTGATAAAATGGTGTAACATATTTCCACCAAACCAAGGGACTTGGTAGAGCAGTAACAAGAGGGTATAACATGACAAGGAAAAAAATGTCCTACTTATTGTGAAACAAACATATAACAGGCAGCACAACAACGAAGCATGATCTCTATCATAACTAGGGTTTTAATGGGAGGCTTCCTACGCTCTTGTTCTCCACCATGTCCATCACTAAACATTAACTGCCACCTACACATTGCGACTGGGCATGCCACGGCCCCTACCTCGTCCAGAATACCCATAGCCTCCTCCTCTTCCATAATAACCACCCCAGGAACGTCCACCACGGCCGGGACCACGACCCCCTCGGCCACCACGGTGCCTCACAAAATCACCAAATGTCTACACCACAAATCAGAAAAAGAATTGAATATTGTTCCCAAAATACAAGATCCATGACAGAAAGAACATACCTCAGTATCAATCTTTATTTGTTCAGAGTATCTAGTCCTTCCATTCTGTGGAGCGTTATCATGCACATTGGACGAGAGTGAATCAAAGAAGTCATCCTTGTTATAAATAGGCTGTAAAAACCATGAAAAGCATAGTCAAAGCCATGACAGAAAGACCAGATACAAATACAATACATTTAGGTTAAACCTGAATTCACATCAAGCTGCGCATTATATATACATTACCTTAACCTCAAAATTTGATAAATCTTCAATGTCTTCGTCTTGATAATCTTCATCAAAGGCATTTCCTTCCCCATCCTTGTCTTTTGAATGAGACTTATTTTTACCAAGATGACCCCAAACTTCATCCTTATTGAACTTCTCATTCATTGCCATGAAATCAAAATCTTCAGTGAATTTTGTGACTGGGCGCGAACCCTGCTGCAGCAAAGCACTAATTAAGTTTTCATGAAGTCAACTGAACCTTACAATCATAAGGAGTATTTGGAAGAGCTTATTTGGGTTATCTTATGACATTAAGTGTTTGGGAGAGTTTATGATATATTCAAAAGCTATTTTTAAGCTAATTTCAGTAGACTCTTTAGAATAACTTTAAAAAAAAAAAAAACAGCTTACAACTTGCATGCAAATAATTTAACCCTACTTCCTCTTTGACATATATACCTAAGTAGTTACAAGATAAACACTTATTGAATAAGTGCTTCATTAAGCTCTCTACCCAAATGCACCCTTAATCTTTATCAAAAGAGAAACTATTTTAAAAATGACAATTTGTCTAGTAGATCTATTTAATGGTGTAACAATTACTTGAAAGAGGGCAAAAACTAACAACCCTTTAACAATCCAAACCACCAGTCCCCACCCCACTTCAAAACAAGAAAACTTTTAAATCTCTGAATTATCCGATACATCCCAATTTCTTTTGATATGCGCCATAGTGAAACAGTAAATTGAACATTACCCCAGCTCCTCTTCCTCTTCCACGTCCTCTGTAACTATAGCCATGATGAGATTGGGTAGGAACACCACCGGGCTTAAAAAAAATTGAAACCAAATGTCAGAAGTCATTCTCAATCAAAAGAATATACAGTAAATAAGATGAGTCAATACAATAAAAGATTTATACTTGTGATCACAAGTCTTAATCACTCGGTGCTAATTTTATTATTTAATAAAAGCACATAGCAAACACATTATGAAAGGTTCATCAATCATTGTAATTCATGAAAGGCAAATGCCAATTAAAACCACAGAAAAAACAAAACAAATCTTACATCCAATTCTTTGCAAAAGCGACAGAAAAAAAGAGTTGTTGGTCAGGAGGAAAAGGGCTTCTATGTTATCTAAATTACAGGGAAAATTTGTCCTACATTCCTGATTTTATCAAAGCATAGCTTGAAAGACGGGTCCAGTGCGACTTGACATGGAAGATCAAATTTCCACATAATTGTCATATTTGCAACATTTGAACTGATAAAAATGTACATTCAACTTCGGTAAACTCAACTCCGCATGAAAACCCATGCTTGAATTTAAAAGCACATTTGATAAAAGGTGAAAAATAGAACTTTTGAATTTGTTGAAAATTTTATATTAAGTTTTAATACAAATTTGGAGTTTAGATAAAAGATTACAAATGTATTAAGATTTCAAACATAACCCTAACCAAAATCAATTTTGCACAATCAAATTCAGAGTCATCTAAACACACTAAATATCTTTGAATAATAAGATTACTCCAGTTAAATCACAAGACTCTAGTCTCCACTATGTCACCATATTGTATAAAGTATATAGGCATGGGAAAAACCATCACAAGTGTGTGTGTGTGTGTGTGTGTGCTGCATGCATAAATTGATAAATCATAGAAGGATACCCTGTGACTAGCCCGTGAGGTTACTGGCAATGGCAGAATTGGTGGTTGAATTGCAGCAGAAACTGGCAGAGATATCTCAGGAGATGATGGTGATGATACTTGAACCACTTCAACATCCTTATGAGATGCTTGTGAAGGCTGAGTTGAAGAAGCAGTAGTTGGTCCATGTTGCATCAATTGACCAGGGGTTATCAGAGAAGGGGCTGATGGTTCTGCATGGATAGAAGTTGATGATCCAACAACAGCAGGAGACAACTGGGATACAGTTTGATAGGGCAAATTTGAACCTGAAATTGCATTTGGTTTATTGGAGATTGGTGGCACTAAAGCATTTATATCGGGACCAGAATTGGTCAAGGAAGTCAGTGATGGTAAGTTAGCAGCTAAACTGACTGCTGAAGTTGAAACATTGGGTGCCTTGTTTGTTACTGATACTGGTAAAATTTCAGAAGCAAGTGTTGCAGAGGGTACAGGAGATAAGGCAGAAGATGCATGAGGTAAAGCAGAAGGTGCAAGAGGCAAAGCAGAAGGTGTAGGAGGCAAAGTAGAAGGTGCAGAGGGCAAAGCAGAAGGAGCAGGAGGCAAAGAAGAAGGAGCAGAAGGCAAAGCAGATGGTGCAGGAGGCAAAGTAGATGGTGCTGAAGGCAATGAAGCAGATGTCACACTAGGGATACTAGTACTCACAGGTAGCAAAGACGATGGTAATTCTGGCAAATTAGAAGATACAGTAGGTAAAGGACTGAAATTGGGATACTGCATTGGCTGCTGCATAGATGAAGGCATTGATAAACCAGGTGGAGGTTGAAGCAGAGATTGTTGGTGTAAATGAGGAAGCCCGTTTGGGGCACCATAATATCCTTGCCAATACATTGGCATAGCAAGTCTACCACCATTTGTATTTGGAGCAGTTGGAGAAGCTCCCCATGATCCTATGTTAGGTTGATACAAAGGCAAGGGCCCTTGAAAATTTGACCCAGGATGTCCAAGCTGGGGGTTATGAGAGCCAAGATCAGTCAAAGACCCACTTACAGCAGAAGGCAAACTTGTAGATGTGGTGACTGGGCGAGGATAGTGAGACTGTAAATGCATTTCCATGTAATTAGGATAAGATTAATTCAACTGATTCAATATACAGACAATTTTTTTTCATCAACCTGAATAATAGCTGGGTCATTGTTGACTTGTGGGGTAGGCTGGACAGGTGGAGAAGATTTAACCTGTAAATCCTACAGAAAAAAAATAAGACAGATGCCTCAGCTGATCTGTTTTGTATATATCCACACAGCAAAGTATAAACAAAGCCTTTATCAGGTAATTATATACACTCATAAAATAGATTAGAAAATCAGGATCAGCCTTCAAATATTCCGTCTCCCAGTATATGCATCATATATTCTAGAACCAAGTTGTACAAAAGCAGTTTCTTTACAAATAACACACAAGTGACATGCCATTGTTTCTAATGTGTACTCAAATAAAATCAAGTACCAAAACTTTGAATATATAGAAAACCACTTGTAATAATTCCATGCATAATACCTTGATGTCAGTCCCACGGAAAAGTATATACTCGTAGACCTTGTCACCAGGAGGAATCTGTGGGCCATCCTTTTTCCTTCCTTCTGTTCCAAATGATCGCACTGCAATACAAAAAACAGAATCATCACTCTGCCAATCCAACCCATGATAATAAATAACATATTTAGACGATAAAATTTGAAGCTGCAATAATCCACAAGGTTGCATGAAAATATGGCAAATATTGAAAGCTATTGATCAACAGTTCTGAAAATTTGAAATATAAGCACAGAACATAACCTTTATAACTAGTGCATAAAATTTGCTTAATTTGTTCTTTTTTTTCTTTTTAACAGTAATGGGTTTAACTTCCAACCAATATTTATACATACATATAGTAATGGCCTCAACTTCCAACAAATATTTATACTCCTAAATAACAAGTAGGTATACTTGAGCAAACACTACATCCACTTATTTTAGAAGGAGTACGTCAACAAGCTATAACTTCAATCTTCTTACATGTATATGTCAATACTGAAAAAAAAAAAACTATAGCAGGATAGTGGAAGATCGGTATTCTGAACTTTTTATTAATATTGCTATTTGGTTTATTATATTATTATAAATAAAAACAAGAAAAAAAACTAGACGCTAAACAAGGCTCAAATAGAGGTCTAACATACCAAAAACAACAAAAATGGCTCTATGGTGTGTGGCACGACACCACGGCTCTATGGCTTGTGGCCCGACACAACGGCTCATGGAGTGTGGCACGACACAACACAACGGCTCCATGGAGTGTGGCACGACACAATGGCTCCATGGAGTGTGGCACGACAAAACTGCTCTTTGGTATCTGGCATGACACAACTGCTCTTTGGTATCTGGCAAGACACAACTGCTCTATGGTGTGTGGCACGACACAACGACTCTATGGTGTGTGGCTCGGCACATTTCTGGTGTGTGGCACAACACGACACAACTGCTCTATGGTGTGTGGCACGACACAACGACTCTATGGTGTGTGGCTCGGCACATTTCTGGTGTGTGGCACAACACGACACAACTGCTCTATGGTGTGTGGCACGACACAACGACTCTATGGTGTGTGGCTCGGCACATTTCTGGTGTGTGGCACAACACAACAAATCTATGGAGTGTGGCACAACACAACAATTCTATGGAGTGTGGCACAACACAACGGCCCAGCCACATGCGACACAACACAACAGCTCAGCTTAATAGCATGTGACACGATACATCGAGTGACACGACACAACGGTTCAGCTTAATGGCGTGTGAGACGACACAATGGTTCAGCTTAATGGCATGTGACACAACACGATGGTTCAGCTTAATAGCGTGTGACACAACACAATGGCTCAGCTTAATAGCTTGTGACACGACACATCACTCAATGTAATGACAAACCTGGAATACAGATATGTATGTCAATTATCATTCTCTCACTAACATTAATACTTCAAACATGAAAGGGAAAAATATGAATCTTCGCTCTTTAATCCAGTGCCTTTGTTTTTGGAAGCTGTGTCATTAATATAACAGTGCTGGAATATCTGATTTCGCTCCTTTTAGCATTGCACATGACTCTCACAGGCTGACAACTTAGGAATTTTTAGTTACTCCCTGCATTTATCAATCATTAAGATTTCCGGTATTCCGGAATGCGACAAATGTACAATCAACAAAAGCAAGCACCAAACAACAAAGTCCTAGAATTACAAAAGTCAAACCTAGTTCCCTGTTGAAGTGAGAGTCACATGCTAACATTAACAGAAGAATAATTTAGATACTACAACAGAAATAGATTAAAGCAACAAAACTAGCCGAGACACATCAGTAAAAGAAGCAACCCCAGAAGCTACAGGGAGAAAAAACAATCAAAAGACCCTGTGTAGCTTCTCAACAGAAGGCCCACAAAAGCTATCAAAAGTTCATAATTAAATAATTAAAATAACCATAAGAAATATAAAATTTAGACGGAGATTTCAGAGATCTGAAACCAAAGGAACCAAATTAAACTGAAAATGAACAAAACCTAGAAAGGATTAAGGGAAATTAGTCGAGAAAAAGGAAGTGAGTAGCAGAAGAATACCGTTTCTAAGCCCAATACTGGACTCTTCAGTGTTGATGTTGTAGAGAATGCCTTCGTATCTGATCTCACTCTTAGAGGTCAAGCTTATCAAGCTCCCAATGTAGGAATCGGCAGCGGAACTCGATCGAGAAGCGCTCTCAGACGCCATAATCATAAGCGAATCAGATTAGGATTTGGGTTTTGGGGCCTCTCGTTAGAAGCCTCTTTAATTTAATCGTTCTCAAGTTTCAACTCAGGTGATGGGATGTGTCAGCCAGACGATGCATTAGGGTTTGAGTTTTATACTTTGATCTTAGATTTCAGTATAAATGATATAATAACTCGTTATACACAGGTTCATGACACTCAGCAGTTACAAATTATATTATTAGGATTTTCTTATTGTGTTTTCCAAATTTTATGTGAGTATACGTTAGTATATCTATATAAATTCTTAAAATATATTAAAATTTTAATAAATATTGGTATATATTGTTTTGTCTTAAATATATTTGACAAATTAAATCAGATTATTAAGAACAATATTTAATTGTATTAATTATATTTAGAACATAAAAAATTATTAAACTACATTTTCTTAAAATTTTATATGAAAAAAAGTTATTAAAGATCAAATTTCAACTAAATTAATAAAACTTTTTAAATAATCTCACTAAATAAGTAAAAATTAGTTATAATTTATTTATATATAAAACGAGAGGTGTGACCTAAAGGGAATCCAGACCCTAATATGTCATAATCCTATTTATTTACTTCACTTTACAAAAAACACAGCCATCAAACTCTCTCGTGTTCTCCACATAGGCTTTGTTAGGGTTTAATCCCAATCTTGGTCTAGTGAGCTCAATCTCATTTCTTGCTCTGTCTCATACCCCTTCTTTCAAGTGTACTCTCGTATCTTAGGGTTTCGTAGTAAACTCGTTTTAAACTCATTCCGCTATTTTTTCCAGCTCTGAATCTGTTCTTAGAGCTACCTGTGCTCCACAGTTTGAGTGTCGAAGTTCTTGACTAGCACTTTTCAGGTAAGGGAAGCTAGAGCTTGCTTATTTACTTCGATTTTTTACTCGCCTTGCCTTTGTTTCATGATTTATGGCTTGTATGTTGTTATTGAACTGTGAAATGCCTTGTGTTATTGTTGGGATGTGAAAATGTGACTGTTGCAGGTACGAACAGGGGCAAGAACTGATAATCTCGCCCAAGCGAGCTTGTCTAGTCTAAGCGAGACTGGCAGAGACTTGCCCAAACCTTTTGTGCGAGCTGTCGCCCAGGCGAGCTATCTTCGTTTTGAGCGAAGGAATGTTTCGCTTAGGCAAGCAGATCTCGCCTAAGCGAGCTAGTGCAGAGGGCCAGGAGCTCGCTTAAGCGAGACCTTTCTGCCTGAGCGAGAAGCTGGGCAAGAGATGTGGCTTACTCTGTTCTTTCTTCATTCTCAAATGTTGGCTCTATGTTTGTACTGATCTTGCTTTTTAAGTATGAATTGGGTGATTATGTATGAATGGGATAATTTATAGTCTGTGATGGATGAGTTTAACATGATATGGATATGCCGCATGTATGGTTGGTTTCATGGATTGAGAATGATGAGTTGGTATGGATTTAACATGGAATATGAATGAGGATTGGTTATAAAGGTTGGCATGAGATTTATATGCATGATAAGTATTACTTGGTTGGTGGAATAGGATTCGTATGTGGTTAGGACGTAATTCCATGAGCCTCTATATGAGACTTTATGGTGGTGCCTCAGTGGTCGGGACGTAATTCCATGGTCCTTATTAGTGGGAGCTTATGGTGGTGCCCCATCTATATAATTTAGTAAGGATTCAAGGTAAGGTTGCATCCTGACACTCTAAGGAGTTAGTTAGTCTCACATAGAGCGGACTGACTCTTGTGGTGAGAGTAGCAGGAGGCCTGAAACTCATTAAGGTCTAACCTTGTGTGTGGGGGTTGAGACATCGTAACACTTAGTTCGGGGGTGAGCAGCTCGGTAGAGCAGGGAAATCCACCACAAGTGCAAGCATCCGCTGAATCCGACTAAATTATATGTATCCAGATGAGTCGTGTCTAAGTCCTAGTGTATTGTGTGCAAGTCATAACATGATTGGTTGATATATATATATATATATATATATATATATATACTTGTTGAAATATGAAAGTTGTGTGTGACCGTATGATGAACTATTTTCTACTCTAGCTTACCCTTGCTGCTTGTGTGACCGTATGATGAACTATGTTCTGTGTGTTTGGTTTTCTCCTTTTGCGATGATCATCAATTTATTGGTGTGAGCAGATGCGAGAAATACTCGTGGTCAACAGGGAGATGGCGATTCCGCTGCGTAGCCATCTGGGCTGTATGTTGTTCATCTGAGTTTCATTTAGGGCTAAGGCCCATGTATCGTCCTATCTTGGGATTCATTTGTTTTGCTGTCAATCCTCTACTTCATTTTGTGTATGGCATCATGGTGTGCCTTAAATCTTTTTTCTTGGATTCCTTTAGATATTATAAGGAGTAACGTTATACTCCATGACTTTGTTTCTCATTCTGTCTGTGTGACATTTCATTTAAATTAAGGTTGTATTTTAAATGGGGTGTTACAAGAGGGGGTATTTAAATAATTTTTTATTTGCATATATCTATATCATATTAATACATAATCTTAATATTTAACATCCTTTAAAACTAAATACATAAATATCCTATATTGTTATTAGGTGTGCATATAGATGATTATTATTCTATAAGCTATTATTAATTATGTACAATAATTTTTTCTACTTAATATTGATTCATTTGGGTACTATTATAAAAACAATATAATAAATATTTGGCATCAATAAGATTATATATATATATATATATATATATATACTTTTACACGCATAATTAATTATATATTAAACTTTTATAATTTAAACACATGTATTTAATAAGGTATTTGTCACTTAGGTAAGATGTTCTTATATGAATGCGCTTAAGAGAAAAACATTTCTTGTTTAATTTGTGAATATATCAATTGAACAAATCATTGTAGTTTTAGTGAACTTAAAACAAGTCATATGACTTAGTATAATAAGTCATCAACTCTAGATTCTACCTCAAATTCAAGACTATTTGTGTCTCTCTTTCTCCAAAACTTCAAGTTATGATTTGAGTGAGGAGTCATATTAGTTCATTGACCATTTGGATTCATATGCATTAGTACTATTTCCATGTAATACAAGTTATTGCTTGAATGTCGCTTTAGTGATAGCTCAATGCTCAAGCAATATATATAGAAAACCATAATTTAGTAATAAATCCAAATACATATTCCAAATCAGCATATGTTAAACACAAATAATCTAATCATAAGACTATATGAGTAATAGTTTTATCTTAAATTTCTGATGTAATACACGTTAAGAAATTTCTGGTATGATAGATTAGGGAAATTCACTATCAATGAGGTGCGAGTTTCTTATATAAGATATTTAACATCACCTCCAACATAAAACCTTAAGGCTTAGTATTTATGAGTCTTTCTTTTCTCATATGTCACTCAATTTTCTTATTTTTACTCGATGTGGAACATTCTTTAAAGTTGAATGTCCCACATTAAGTAGATATGAGAAAATTGAGTAACATATAAGAAAAAAAAAATCTATAAACACTAAGCCTTAAGATTTTATGTTGAAGGTGATGCCAATATCTTATATGAAAACTTCTAGCTCAATGGTGGTAAATCTTACCAATGTATCTTCCTAAAATTTTCCAAGAATGGTATAAAAGTCGAAGGTCTGTCTCAATGACTCGATTCAAACGGTGACAAGTATGCCCTATATTGGTTAAAAACTCAACAATGGTTAGGTTCAAAAGGGAAGTGTGTATAGATAATGGGTTGTGGACAAGTATGTCGTATTTTGGTAGAAACCTATGGTAAAACCCAACTCATACTTAAGGGGGAAACTATTAGAACTCGAAGTATGAGTTTAGAGTCTCACATTAAGTATAAATGAGAAAATTGAGTAAAATATAAGAAAAGAAAAACCCACAAAAATTAAGCCTTAAGGTTTTGTTGAAGGTAATTTCAAATCTCTTATATGGGTAACTCTTAGCTTAGTGGTGGTAAATTTTCCTAGAGTATCTTCCTGAAATTTCCTAATGGTGGTTTCAGAGCCGATAGTTTATCCTGGTGTCCAATTCAAATGAAAACAAGTATATCTTGTTATGGTAAGATCCAACAACAATTAGGATTAGAAGGAAAGTATGTGGAGACAAAAGGGTGGAGAACAAATATGTCATATTTGTTGGCACAAGCAAGCTTGAAGCAAAGATTTGATAAAGCCAGGTGCATGAAGATCACATGTGTTTGATGAAGATCCACTTGAAGATTATGTTTCTAGTGTATTAAATATAGAAATAATGTGTTAAATGTAATGATTAGGTGTTATATCATGTTGGTAGGCTATATGACATAAGTTACATGTCTTGTTAGTCTTAGTGTGTCTCCTTTAATCTGTTAAAATGAGTTTTAACAGGTTAAAAGGCTTGTAGTATATAGTTTCTAGTATAAATGTATTCAATCAGTTGAATTATTTTTCAATCGACTAATTTCACTTAAGTGAAGTGAAATCAATTGATTGTACGGAAAATTCAATCGATTGATTTCACTTAAACCAAACTATATATGATGTATTTTCGAGAGTAGAGCTAAGTTTCTGAGTTTTTGAGTGCAAAATCTTGTCATTCATCACTGGAAAACTCTCTTTCTACAATACACAGCTGCAACGTGTTGATTGAAGATCCTGGTTGATCTTGAAGGCATTTTTGGCTTGGGATTAGCTTGAAGAACACATGTATGATTGGCTAGGGAGAGTCACCATCAGGTTTTGTTGTTTTTGTGAATAAGTTTTTTTGTTCAAAAGTGTAATCTTGATGTGTAATTTGTAAAACTTTTGAATATAGTAGAAACCAGGCTCAGGTTGTCCTGATAAACTAGATGTAGCTTTGTAATTGAGTGAACCAGTATAAAAACAAATATGTAATTCTCCTTCCTTCATCTCACTCACTTTGAATCACTCTAAAAACTCAAGAAAACCAAGTAGTTCACTCTTTGTTATGTTTTAATGCGTTCTTGTGTAATCTGAGGTTGTATACTTGTTAGAAATATTGATTGGAACAAATCTTGTAACACTCCAATCTTAAGATGTCACGAGGAGTTATAAAAATGTATACTTTTAGCGGAAAACAATTGTTTTCCAAAATGTACTTAAGAAAAACTAAGAATTTAATTTATTAAATATCGTAATTCAAAACGTAATTGTCCAAAAAATTTAAAATATCAACGACAAGTAAAAAATATACAATTTAAAATGTCAAACAAATGTGTTTTACCTAGTAGTGAGAGAATGTACAACCCACTACCCGCACGTAACCTTTCCCCTTTCATGATATAAGTTTGAACCACTCAAACCATGTGATATAAAGCAAAAGAAAAGAACCAAGCCCAGCCCCACCATTATGCTAAAGTCAAACCATAAAAGAAAGAGAAAATATATGCCAAAGAAGAAGAAAAGAAACGTGAATTCACTGCATAACACAAGTCTTCCACAAAGCACCAAAAACAAGGTATGGAAGGCTAGTGAAACAAAAGGAAATTGCACCCAAGGGTCATGCATTGACGTGAAAGAACCAAAAAAACTACACCAATAAAGCATTAACGTTGCACCATACATAACAAAGAACCCAAACGCGTTCACTATACAAATTTGGCAGCACCATCAAACCACTCCAAGGACTTATTCATCCAACAATCAAAATGTAACGAAAGAAGAAAGAAAAGAGAAAAGATCAAGCTTCATTCATCAAGAACCTAGAAAACAAGGAAAACGAAAATAAGATTTAGCTTCAATCAACAACAGAAAGCAAACTCAGTTTCCCCCTACCTTATGGGTCTCTCTAGAAACATTTCTCTTTTCTACCATACTTGCGGAATCGCTCCCACTTACACCCTTGTTGTCTGTTTTCTCCCCCATCCTAATTCTTAAAAACTAAAAACCTATAAGGCTTGGCCTTATCTAATCGTATATTAAATCTTCTAGTTAAGATTATATAAAAAATAAATCTACATTTGTCTAATAAATATATGGCAGAAACATTTTCAAAAAATAAAAAACCAAATGAATGAGAAAAGATATCATGAAGTTGGGAGGAGAGAGAAAACTAATTGGAAAAAATTCATGGGCCCTACATCTTAGAGGAGGGAAGAGGAAAACTTACAAAAACAACCAATACTTGACCAATCAGATTGGAACCCCAATCCTGCACATATTTCCCCCACTACAACCACTAGACCACATACTATCTAATGATATAAGGGTGAGTTGAGAAAGAAAAACAATCACATTTCATAATTAATGAAAATTAACACCCACCCAAATTATCTTAGCCCATTCTTATTTCATTGACTCATTTATACCATTTCACCCTAATCTCATAACTTATATGAGAAAGATCCACACACAACTTTGGTCTTTAGGGATTATCATGCTTCCACCAACCTGTCCACTCGTGGTCCAACTCTACGGACCTTCCTGCCCGTAGTCCAACTCTACGAACCTACTTGTTCGTAGTCCAACATATGTGAACACCTACTATGAACCTCCTCGCTCATAGTAGTCTCAAGTGTGAGCATGAAACATATGAACCTCCCCGCTCGTATCCCCACACCAAAGTACAACGAGTATGGACCTCCCCGCCCACATCAATCACGTATCCCCAACTCCATTACGAACCTCCCTGCTCGTAATTTAATCAAGCATATCACAGACCAACCTTTAAGTCCATCCATGCAAAACCATTTGTAAAGGACCCTTGCTCCTGCAAAACCATCATACAAGTTAGTGAAATGCTTCCAAACAACCAGCTCCTATATTTTTAAAACGTGCAAGTAATCTACTATCACCAACAATACCCATCTATACCTTCATTTCCACAACTCAAACCATTACAATTTTCATGTAAATCTAAGATCTTAACTCATGAATCAACTCACACCAATTGACGATACCTCTAGGTGATGCATCAGGATTCTGGAAATTCCATATTTTCTTGCACCAACAGAAAAACCCTAAATCCCCCAAAATTGCGATTCAACCTCCCAATACCAATAGATCGAATCCAATCACATACTCATCAGACACTTATATTCAGTTAATGTAGATAATCTCATCATACACAAATTCGATAATGACATATCACAATTTCACATCCATTTCACAAACCCTTAATAAACCCTCATGTTCATCAAACCCCAATCATCAAATTAAAGTAAAAAGTAATTATTATCAATTGATTATGAAAAAAAAAAAAAACAAAGTCCCCTAAACTGCAAAACACCCAATGCATTCCGAAAACACATAAAACATACGAAAACATGTGATTCCAATTCGCGTCGCCTGATGGTTCTTCACTACCGCCAGGCGGTTCATCACATAACCTAGGAAAACATGAACAAAAGGGTTGCATCATGTAAGATCCGCTAAATATAATTAATTAAATAATTAATTAATTAATAAATACGGGTATTGGGAGCCTTTATGGCATTAAATGTTGATTGTTGGGACGTGGAAAAGTACTAGCTCAAATAGTAGAGAGTACTTTTTGTGTAAGGGTACTTGGGTTCAAGTCCTATGTATGGCATTTATGAGTTATTTAATTGATTATTATTTTAATAATATGCTTGATCATGATGAGTGATAATATAATCCTAGAATTATAGGAATGATGACAAAGCA
>Ga0214544_1007801_pt1 | contig 18446 bp, 17 predicted proteins | sample CNSS3metaG_FD_160074 | JGI IMG/M metagenome (GOLD analysis project Ga0214544, IMG submission 160074) | Root nodule microbial communities from cowpea collected in UCLA plant growth center, Los Angeles, California, USA - CNSS3 | ecosystem: Host-associated > Plants > Roots > Nodule | place: USA... | reverse complement strand
AAAGGAACCTTCACATCTAGATAGCTTGCTATCTTAATGTCCAGTGGGGATTTCACTTAGCTTTCTTAATCAACTCACACCATATTCAATAATCTTAAAAAGGAACAAGATAATCCTTCATCATCATGTAATTGACACCTAATAAAAATTTCCAAGAAATTATGCCAATCCCATAACTTCAACCACTACTCCAAATTTAACCATTCAACCACAAACCCTCTACTTTATTCCCAAAACCAAGACATGATACAAAAATCACTACCCGCAAATGCTGTTACTTTTCATAGTATTATAAGAACTAAATCACAATTACAACAATAAGATCAAGGCCATAGGTTGAATGCCACCACTAAAAAAAATTCACGAACATTACCAAAATTCCCAATGACTCAAACACCATTTTTATATTTTATAATTTTGCCATTGTTGCATGTTTTTTTTTTCTTTTGATGTAGATAAAGTAACAGTACTTAATATCATTTAGTATCAATGCACACAAAATATAGAGTATATATATATATGTATATATATATATATATATATATATATATATATATATATATATATATGTGTGTGTGTGTGTGTGTGTGTGTATACTACAAAAACACCAGTAATAACCTTTTATAAAACAATCAAAACAACAACTTTATATTACCGAAACATGATATGTATGCAAAATATATAATTTTTTTTAATCCCGCAAGCTTGAAAGTCCTACCAAAAAATAAAACCACCGGTATATGCCCAACATAAGAACTTGCTGAAATTGTGCTTGGAAAGGGAATAAAACACATACCAATCTCATACATGCATAGAGATAATTATCTCAAAATTAAGACAAGTAGTGCAGCTCCCCTTACCTGGTTTCCTAGCTCCAAAAAATTTCCAATGAATTCTTCCTTGCCACACACACTCTTTGTTTCCTCACTCACTTTTCTCTCTCCCAAGGATTTCTACATTATTCCTATCAATTCACACATTTATACAAACTTAAACCATGCTTATGCATTCATAATATTTTGGTAAAATAAAACACAATCAAAATCACACTAATGGCACACACCAGACTCGAACTCAAGTCCTTTTAACGCCATCGAGTACTCTCAACCACTTAAGCTAGTATTATTTATTACCTAGGACTTGTCAATAAATTCTCTTAGGCTACTTCCAACCCACAATTGTTTGTAATTTATTTATTATTCTTTATTCCAATTTCCTGGGTCTTACAATAAATGCTCAATTTAAAGAAAAAATGGGATTCAATTGAACAAAAATAATGAATATAAGGACCAAATTGAATATAAGACACAGATACATGACATTGACACTGAAAAGTTCATTCACCCTAACATGTGGTACTACTATTGCCACATGGCACGATGCTAGTTTGACACAATGACATTTTTTAAAGGTTGAATATGTTTTTAATCCATAAACTTTAACGCAAAATTGGAATTTGTCCCTGTTTGAAACTTTTATATATTTTGGTTCCCAAACTTTAAAAATTAATAGATATATTCCTTTTAACCTAATTACGTTAAATTTTTCTGACGTCTCAAATGCATTTTTAAGCTGACATTGAAGCGAGAATGTGTCAAACGATGTAAACAACTCAAATACTAGCATGAAACACATTTGACACGTAACAAAAAATAAGGGTTAAATATATTTTTTCTCCCTCAATTTTTAGTGAAAATTGAAATAAGTCCCTCTTTGAAATTTTGGCCCAATTTAGTCACCAAACTTTGTTAAGTTTATTTAACGTTTCAAATACGTTTCCTGATAGTTTCTTAGTATACATTGAAGCAAACAAATGTGTCAAACGGTGTAAATAACTCAAATGCTATTATGAAATGTGTTTGAAACATTAAATAAACGTAACAAAATTGGGTTAAAAGGACTATATTCATTCATTTTTTTAAGTTTAGAGACCAAAATGTATCAAAGTTTTTCGACACGACAAATGTCAATTTCGCATTAAAGTTCAGGGAATAAACATATTTAACCAATTTTTTTTAAATTGAGAAAAAAAAAGTAAAAAAATCATGAACTGACACATGGCATACATTGTCCACTGTTCATTAATTATTTAAATGACGTTAACAGAAAGTACTAAATTGAACAAAATTGACAAAAATTGGAACATTATATATTGAACAAAAAAAAGAAATTAGAACTGAAATGACAAAATTGAACGAAAGTAATGGGATGTGTATAGGTAGCAACACAACCCTGCAAAAGGTTAGAAACTATATGTGTGGTCATTGGGTGCAAAGAGATAAACATAAACAAAGGGTTTATGGTCAAGAGGAGCAAAACAAATGGAGGAAGACAAAAATGAGAAGGAAGGAGAATCAAATTGAATGGATGATAATGTGATGGTATCAAACCAAAGTAAGAAGAAGAAAAGACGAAGAAGAGAGAAAGAGCTTGTCTTTCATGACCAAGAAGAAAAAAGATGTAATATTATTAATAGTAATATATAAATATATTTAATGTAATATATATATATATATATATATAAACAAATATAATGGTAGTAGTAATATTATTAAAAATATATTAGTTATAATAGTTATAAATAAACTTTGAATAATAATTATTATTATTAGGGAAAAATATGTTTTTAGTCCCTGTAGTTTTAGTTGATTTTGTAAATGGTCCATGCTCGAAACTTGGTCATTGTTTGGTCATGCGCTTTCAAAACGTCTAGTTTTCGTCCTTATTTTTGGATGGCGTTAAAAACCTGCTTGCGTGGCAAACGGTGTTCCACATCAGTTGCAGATCTTTTGACACTTGTGCAGAGACATCATTGACACGTGCCTTAGGAATTTTTTTTATCTAATTACAATAAGTGAAACACACGTTTTTAGGCTACCGTGATTTTGGCTTTGGAGGGTAAATTGTACTGGCGACCAGAGCTTTCCACAGCAATTCACGACCACCACTATGCGGTGTAGCAATGAACTAAAATCGCGACGGAGAGATTGTTTGGGGTTACAGCGAAATGGGGTTTTGCTTCTTTAACTCAGTAATTGTGTTCGAAGCACGTGAAAGGTTGGAAAGACGACTTAATCGCGTGGTGACATTTTCTGCTGAAGACGAAGGTATGTTTCGCTTCTTTTAGGGTTTCAATTCGTTTACTGTGTGGTTCATTTTAGAGTTTGAAATCATTGGATGGATTCGGGATTTTCATTTAGGGTGACGAAGTTAGGGTTTATGTTTTTGTAGAGAATGTCTTTCTCAGTTGCGTTTTTCCACATGGTAAAATTTGAGTCATTTAGGGGGAGATTTTTGCGTTACAAGGGAGGGGAAGAACACATTTTCCACGGATTGGATCCTGATAGGTGGTCTTATTTCGAGGTGTTATCTATATTGAAGGAGGAATTCAAATACGATGGGACAATAAAGTTGTGGTGGAAGCCGAAGAAAGGTCGAATGGATAGGGATTTAAGTCCTTTTGTATCAGACAATGGTGCACTACAATTTTGTGCGTATGCCAAAAAAATAAAGAAGAGGTCCAGATTTATGTAGAGCATGTGGTTAGTGTAGCACAACCTATTGAGTTTATTGAATGGACATAGAATGCAGGTGATGCTGGTGGTGAAGAGGGTCCTAATGTTAATTCTATGGTGGTGGTGGTGGTGGCTAGTGTTGAATGTGAGGATGTTGGGAAGGGCGATGCAAGAGTGGAGGATGTGGATATTGTAAAAGAAGTTGGGGTTGTTGATAAAGGGGATGCGATAGTGGAGAATGCATGTATTCTTGAAGAAGTTCAGGTTGATGACAAAAGGGATGCAATAGTGGAGGATGGAAGAGTGGATGATGAGAATTGTGTTGGTAAAAATAGGGATGTTGAGAATGCTAAGGCTCGTGGTGTGGAACAGTAGAATGATGTGGATGATATTGGTGTTGAAGAGTTGGACGAAATTGAAGAAGAACGTCATAGAGACGAAGATAATGGTTTTGGATCCACTAACACATTACACAGAAACATCACACAACTACTTGAAAGGTGGAAAAAAATTTTAAAGAAAGGAGAAGAAAGCCTTTGGGCAGTTCTGATATAGGTGCTTTTGAAACAGATGCAATAGGTCAGAATCATGACATAGATGCCACATATAGCATTGATGAATTAGATAGTGATGTTGAATGTGAATGAGAGCTTGTGCACAAGTATGCCACTTTTCAAAGTGAAGATATGGGAAAGGACTTTAAATTCAAAGTGGGGATGGAGTTCTCCTCGCTTAAGGAGTTTAAACAAGTTGTTAAGAAGTATTATATACTAAATGGAAGAGAGATCATGTTTGTTAAGAATGATGACATAAGAGTTAAGGTAGTTTGTCAGAAGAAATGTGGATTTGTGATTTTGTGTAGTAAAGTAGGAGGAAGTCATACATTTAGGGTCAAGACTTTGGTTGATGGTCATAGTTGTGACAGAGTACTTAGGAATCAAAACGCAAATAAATATTGGGTTTCTAAAGTGGTTGTTGAGAAATTTAGAAATGTAGGCAAGATAACTGCAAATGAGATCATTGATGACATCAAGAAGACCTATAGTGTGGGGATCACTTTGTGGACAACAATCAAAGGAAGACAGATGGCCATGGATGTCATAGAGGGTGATGGGCAGAAACAACATACCTTACTTTATGACTACGTAACAGAGTTGAAAAGGGTGTTTGCTAGAACAACAGTCAAAATTAAAGTGAATCAACCACAACCAACTTTGCAGCCACATTTTGGGGCTTTTTACATGTGCTTGGAAGGTTGCAAGGAAGGTTTCATAAATGGTTACAAACCATTCGTTGGTGTTGATGGGTGCCACTTGAAAAGTAGTTATGGAGGGCAATTATTAGTGGCTATTGCAAGGGACCCAAATGACCAGTATTTTCCTCTGGCTTTGGCGGTGGTGGAAAATGAGTGCAAGGAGAGCAGGAGATGGTTTATGAGTCTATTGCTGGATGACATTGAGGATGTGCAATCCAATCGGTGGGTGTTCATTTCTGACCAGCAAAAGATATACTTCATGTAACTTTCTTTCTGTTTATTTGCATGTTATTTCCAACATTGTTTTGTGATTCTCTGCAGGGACTAATGCAAGTATTTGATGAAATTCTTCATGGAGTTGAACACAGATTTTGCCTAAGACATTTATACAACAACTACAAGAAAAAATTTGGTGGAGGAGTAATGATACGCAAACTGATGATGGGAGCTGCCAAAGCAACATACTACCAAGCATAGGAATCCAAAATGAAGGAATTAAAGAAGATTAATGTTGCAGCATATGAGTGATTAGTAGCTATTCCACGCCAATCATGGTGCAAGCTTGCATTTAGTGTATATCGTAGGTGTGATGTGCTTATGAATAACTTGTCAGAATCATTTAATAGCACAATTCTGTTAGCTAGGGATAAACCTATAATTACTATGATGGAATGGATAAGGTGCTATTTAATGAGTAGATTTTCACACCTAAGAGAAAGGTTTGTTGCATATTCTGGTGTTGTTTTTCCTAAACCAAATAAAAGGCTAGATAGGAAAGTTGAAAAAAGTGGGAACTGGATTGTTGTTTTGACTAGGGATGTTGTTCTTTAAGTGACCCACGGATTTACAATGGAGAAATTTTTTGTTGATCTTGGAAATTGTAGTTGTTCATGTTATTTTTGGGAATTAGTAGGAATACCTTACAAACATGTCATTGCTACAATAAATTACAAATTAGAACAACCTCAAGACTATGTCCACCATTATTATAAGAGAGAGGTTTACGAAGCTTGCTATGGGCCAAAAATTGCACCCATCAATGGAAACGAATTATGCCCAAGAAAAAATTCAACACCTCTACTTCCTCCATTATTTAAGGCACCTCCAAGGAGGACAAAAAAATTAAGAAGAAGGAAGGCAGATGAAAACGTGAGTCCCTCTAAAGCAGGGAGGAAACCATTGAAGATGAAGTGCAACAAATGTAACCAATATGGACATAATAGGAGGTTATAGAGCTGGAAAAACACAAGCACAAAAACTGAAATTTTAACAATCAAATTAAACATTACTTACAATTACATTGTACCTAATGAATATTGCATATTCGTGATAGGGGAAAAAGAACCAGAAAAAGAACAAAAATGTTGCAAGTGAAAGTTCCAATGCATATGGAATTAGAACCAACAAGAGGTTGAGATCTTCCATAACCACCACATCACAACCATCAACTAGCAAGGGAGGAAGGAGATCTAAGAAAGCTGCAACAGCCACAATAGTGTTAGGGTCACAAGCCAGTACCAACAATGCCTCATGACAGCCAATGTGACCTACTTTAGGAGCTGTGCTATTTTGGGAGCTGTGTTATTTTGGGATTTTTTTAATATTGAATGCTATTGGAATGAGACTTTTTATTTCGGGAAGATGTGTTATTTTTGTTGTACCAAACTTTGAATCAGGCTTTTTATTCAACTTTAGGAGACCACTTGTTATCTTTATCACCAATACATGATATTGAACCATTGTAATGTTTATAGACCGCTTGATATGTTAATGGAGCAACTTTTATATTTATGTCATCTTGGTAATTTAATATGTTGTGTGTTGAATATCTATATCATATTGAACCACTTAATAGATGTTTTGTGTTGAATATTACAAAACAGGTTATGGACCACTTAATAATGGATGACTTCATGCCAAAATTTAAAACAAATATATGCCAAAATTTGACACAATTATATGCCAGAGGGAATCATAAAAACTCCAAATGGACTCATAAGGAACTGGTCACTAACATGCTGCCAAGTCTCGCTTCAAATGCCAATGTTTTAACCATTTATATGTCATGTTTTTTACAATTAACCACAAACTGATAACAAATAAGACTTTCATGGAATGGACTGATAACACCCACAAAACTAACATCTTAATTCAGCACCATTCATTACAGAGTAAATATGAACAAACTAAATGTTATAATTGTTTTACCCTCCAAAGCCAAAATTACCATAGCCTAAAAACTGATGTAGAACGTCGTTTGCCACGCAAGCAAGTTTTTAACGCCATACAAAAATAAGGACGAAAACCAGACGTTTTGAAATCGTGAGGACCAAACAATGACCAAGTTTCGAGCAGGAACCATTTCCAAAATCAGCTAAAACTACAGGGACTAAAAACATATTTTTCCCTTATTATTATTAATTATGGAATATGTGTATTATAAGTTTTTGGTGATAAGTGCTTTGATTAGAAACTTCATATAGAAAGTCTTGATATGCATCTACATTTAAGCTTCTGACTTTGACTAAAAGGGAAACAATTCACAAAAAGATTACATATAAAAAAGTTAATCATTGTCACATTTGTTTCATAAAATACATTGTTGTCATAAGATAATTATTTTTTGATCATTTGAAATACAAAATCTTTCTACACTTAGATTTTAACGTTGAAGATATAGTTTTGTATAATTGAAACACCTTTCATATATATCTTTGGAAAACATTTGTTGTTATGACTTGTTTACGCAAAATAGAGATTTAAATAAATATAGCAAGTATATGAACATATAAGCATATAAAGAATATTATATTCTTTATATTAAGTCTAATGATATCATTGGATGGTTAGTGGTCCTTCAATTAGCACAAAACATACATAAAAATGTTCAAATAACAAGCAAATATTTACACAAGTAATTCAGACATGAAGTTTGTTATCATCAAAACTCATAAAGAGTCTATTGGGATTAGATTGTCTAGATGGACTATGCATGTTATCCCTAGTTATTGAGCATCTGGTTACCAACCAACTACCCAAGCCAAACCTCAACAGTCACATTTTTCATAGCCATTAGGGATGGCAAAAAAATTTATACCTATGAATCGCTTGTTAATAGGATGGATATGGGTATCAATGTATCAAACACCTAGATACATGCTACTCGCTAATAATTGTTAGTGAATTTTATTTAAGTATTTTTATAAAAATCAAGTGATCAAAACAATGTTATTAGTGAAAGAAATATTAATCACTGTAGAATTGCTAAAAAGTTAACTTCATATAATTGTATGTTTTTTTATTTATACATGAAATTGAATTTATTTTTAAAAAAGATAAATGTTTTAAAATTTATATTTTGGTACAACTCATTTAAATTTTTGTGTGTGTGCTCATTTACACATATGAAATTGAAGTTAATTTTCAAAAGGAATGAATTTTTAAAATTTATATTTTAGCATAACTAATTTAAATTTGTGTGTGTGTGGGTGGGTGTGGGTTAGTGAGAGGTGTGGATGGATATGCGTGTGGGTGTAAGGGTGGCAATATGGGCTTGACCCAGTGTACTAGCCTGCAAGCCCACCAAAAAGAATTCAAGGCGGGCTAGGACATTGAGCATGCTAGCCCGTAGAAGCTAATCTGTAAAAGCCCATAGCCTGCGCAGGCCGACCCATTAGCCTGCCCACATAAGAAAAAAACTTGCACTTGTGTATATCAGTTACTTTCCTTTTAGACTTCTGCATGAACATTCCAAATTCTTGTATGATTGGAAAAGACAAGCGTTATGTATGTTTGAATGTGCTAAAATTTAAATAATACATCGTGTATGTCAAAGTACGAATATGAATATAATGAAAATGTTGAATTATCGATTTATCATCTAACTTTTCAAAGTCTTTGCTTAATTTTATGAACTTGTTCAAGTTTCCCAATTTGTTGAACATTGAAAGATTTATCATCATAAGAATTAAAAAAAAAAGGAGAGCGGGTCGTGAGCCCGTACTTATGCAGGGCGGGCCAAAATTTTCAGCTCGTGTTGAAAAGACGGGGCGGGCCATCCCGACCCGCATTTTGCGTATGTTTATGTTTGTTTGTGTGTGTGTGTGCATGTGTGTGTGTTTATTTATTTGTGTATGTGTTTTTTTTTGTAGTGTGTTTATATGTCTTTATCTATGTGTGTGTGTATATGTTTTTTGTGTGTCTAAGTCTTCGTGTGTGTTAGTGTGTATATGCTTTTGTGTTTGGGTCAATGTATGTGTATGTGTCTTTGTTGTGTTTGTATTTTGTGTTTTTGTGTAAAAGTGTCGCGTGTGTGTGTGTCTATGTGTGTGTGTGTGTGTCTGTGTGCGTGTTTGTGTGTGTGTGTGTGTGTGTCTGTGTGCGTGTTTGTGTCTGTGTTTGTGTGTGTGTGTGTGTCTATGTGTTTGTGTTTGTGTATGTGTGTCTGTGTGTGTGTGTTTGTGTGTTTGTGTCTGTGTATTTGTGTGTTTGTGCGTGTGTGTTTGTCTATGTGTGTGTATGTGTCTGTGTGTGTGTTTTTGTTTGTGTGTGTGTCTTTGTGTGTGTATGTTTGTGTGTCTGTTTGTGTGTGTGTGTGTGTGTGTTTGTGTGTTTGTTTGTGTGTCTGTGTGTCTGTGTGTGTATGCATGTGTGTGTGTATGTGTTTGTCTGTATGTGTCTTTGTATGTGTGTGTGTGTGTGTGTGTCTGTCTTTGTGTTTTTGTTTGTGTGTGTTTTTAATGTTTGTGTGTCTAGGGTGTGTGGGTGTGTCAAAAACATCTATACTAACAATAATCATTCATTTACGATGTAATGTGCTTAATGGGAAAAGGTTTTATATAAAAGTATATATCTTACAATGTTCATATTAGAGCATAAAAAAAATCATATGAAATGTGATATTGTGGTTTTGTGAATTGTTCTTTCAAAGAGAAGTCTAAAGCTCTGTTGTACCCAAACCTTCCATATCAAGCTTCCAAACAGGGTACACTAAGGGAGACAATGCTAAATCAATGTGGTTGACTAAATTATTCATAGAAGACCATATCATAACAAATGTGATGTAGCGATGGAAATCTTCAAATGCCAATATAAAGGAATCAAGTTGAAGAAGAACATGAGATAAGACTAATTACTCAAGTATTATACTACCTTCTAGTATTCTTTAGCTTCTAAGTGTTCTTTGTGGGTGAGTGCAACATCTCTAATACTTCACTTTATGAAGTAATCCAGTGAGTTTAAATTGTCCTTTCTTTGAGAGTTTTCTTGTTAGATGTTTTGAGGTCTTAATCCCAAGAGGAGATTAAGACTTGATAATTAGGAGTGATTTGTATGTTTATTTGTAACTAAGAGTGATTTGTGTATTTGTAATCAATTTGATTAGTAAAACCTTTTTAGGAGTTGTCTCAAAAGAGAATTAGACTTAATCTATGTCTTAAAGTGAATCAAGATAAGATTGTTTTATGTTGTTTTTGTATTACTTATTCTCTAAAGAGTCTAATCTAATTATTTGCAAGAAGAATCTAAGACTATTCAACCTCCTTTTCTAGTTTCATGTATCCCACACAAAAATAACTAATTTCATATATCCCCACTTTTATTTAGAAGATTATTAATAAGTATAAAATAAAAAAAGGAAAGATTAATAATAAGTAGTTAATTTAACCTCTTTAGTTAAAGATAATGATAAAAAAAGTTAAATTTTATGGTGTTAATCGGAGTTAGCTTATGACACTTAGTAATTTTTACAACCTTTTATAGAAGATGCTAAGAATTTTTAGAAATTTCTAAAAATATTATTTGCTTAAGAAAAATAATTTACAATATTTTTTTAAACTAAAAATATTATTTGCTTAAGAAAAAGAATTTACAATATTCTTTTAAATATTCTAAAACAGGTCACTTGAAATAAATATTTAATTTCAACTCTCTTTTAAAATAACTTTTACAAATAATATTTCTATTCTACATAACAAAAATGGAAAGAAGAGTGAACTCAACAGCTCAATTACAGAAAACAAACTCGAATAAGCAAATTAGATGTTAATTAGAAGATGAAAATAAAAATAGTTGGGAAAAATGTTATTTTTTAAGTTAAAATTTAAAATTTGAATTAAAAACATGATAGTTTGAGTGGAGACTCAATCTTAAAGTGTTACGTTGAGAAAAGTTTTCACGCATTGCATATATTACCTAACTCTACTTATACGTTATTTTGTATTGTGAACTTCTCATATTTTTAACTTATTCATCTATTTTAAATACTTAGTATTAGTAACCATAATAATTTGAAGATACTAGGTCTAGTAAGAAGCTTTGTACAACCAAACCTATACTTCAATTTCTAGCGTGATGCTGAAAGAAGATAAATATCCAGAAAGAATCTACAGCACAAGGGAATAACGAAACAATTATATGAATCCTAATAACCACTACCTGCGTTTTAACTGGTGCAAATTACTGCATTTTGTATAGTTTATAACAATTGGCTATAACTACTAAACAAGTGGTGGTTCTATTGAGAAAAATTAGCACAAAGAATGACAATGAAATGAGCTCCATAATATTTATAGAGAAACAACTTCAGTTCATACAAAGCCTAAATGCAAAAAGGGTAACACACTAATAAAACCAGGATGATACAACGTTTACAGAGTTTCATTAAACTTGGGGCAAAATAGCTGAAAGGGAGCCACACTGAATAATCTGGAGTCAGGGAAAATTTATTTCATAGTCATCTTCTTTCTCGTAGTTGTTGTTGACATTTTCGTCGTCCTCGTCATAGTCCGATTCCAAGTAATACCTAACATGATCATCTGATTGTAGTCCCAAGTGATCCCTCATGGCCATGGCTTCATCTGACCCTGATAATAAGTAATTTTTAAGGGCTTCCCGGTAATCATCCGGGTCGTACCACCAAGTTGGGGTACTCAGAATGGCCTCCTCCAACCAAAACTCGTCGTCCTCATCTTCCTCTTCTTTCGGTGCCGTCAGGGTATTGTAGATTACACCACATTGATACATGGCATTCTTCAGTCGAACACTCTGAGGTCCACCGAATAGATACCTGATATAGTCTCTGGCTAGCTTTGTGATTTCCTCCCCAGTGATGATATAAATGTACTGCAAAAAGCATATGTAAGAAGTGAGGAATGGCATGTCCTATTAACTCCTAATCATTTTTCATGTACTAGGTGACTCTATACTATCAGAAGTTTGCATATGGACATCTAGTGCAAACTTAAAAAAAAGCCTCCTACACTCTCAAGTACTTCTGCAATTACCTACTTCTATCATTACTTTGCATCATACACCAGTTCAACTTGTAAGTCTTCTTTCATTGATAATACACAACACAATATGATTTTCTCTTTCCTCATGTTACTCCCACCTAAACTTCACCTTCCTGTTTTCATAATCTGCATTTTCACACCCAATAAAAACTAATACTTAAGAGTTGAGCTAAATGAAAATTAATTTATCAATTTATTTGTGCACACATCACATGACACGTCAAAAGAGAGAGTGAGTACCAGAAATATAAAGCCAAGGGTCGCTAAAAACACTTGGAGATTTTCTTCTAACATCCCAGAAAGGCTTTCATCCTCTGAATCACCAGAGCCATCAGGACCACTACCACCACTGTTGCCGCCTCCTCCTGGTGGTTTCTCTCCCCCGTCACCACCACTGTCATAATAATCACCCTTTTCAATTTGCCGTCGTAATACATCCTCTATTGAATTTTGACCCTTGAATTTTCCTATAGCTTTCTCAATAGATTTCCACGGGGAATTCTGATAACATTTATAATGTCAGTAAAATGTAGGAATATCCTAATCAATACACACACACACACACACACACATATAGAGTAGTTCTGGTTCATTTCCCACAGATTCATGATAGAAAAAATTAATGACAATTTTGGGCTTCAGATGCATTGAAACGAAAAGAGTTGCTTCTAGTCCATTCTATTCTAAATGGTTGGTCTACTGCTGAAAATATTTTTGAGGAAACAAAGCATCCTGCAGCTTAGCTTCATCATTTCCTAACACAATTCTTTAACTAAAATAGCAAGTTGCAGTAACTTGATCGAGGATTTCTCTTCGTCAGAAAGATTATGTACCCCAACTCCCTGATTACACTCCATCATTTCATATGGAAACTATATGCATGTTTGCATTAAACCTTAACATGTTATGACATTCAAACACAACAAACTAAAGCGAAAGTCAAAATAACGTGCAATACCTCATCATCATTTCCCATCATCCCTTGTTCACCAGCTAAGCAAATATGCAGAGGTTTCCGAGATTGTGAAATAGGCCGACATTTCAAGCCAAACGATTGTCTTGCTCTTAGAGTGAGTAGAACACAAGAGCAAGGACCAAAACTCTTTGGTAAACCGTATGGTTTTGAATGAAGCTTGTGCAACTGAGATATATTTTTCACAGAAATCCAGGGCTGGCATGCAGTAACTTGTGCAATGTTCATTTTTGTCAAACAGCTCAGCTACCCCCAAGTTTCAAACATTACATTCTACAATTTCACATAATCAAGCTTCAATTCAAATTGGTTCAGTCAAAAATTTTAAACACTAGTTATGACTACTAAACATGCAACAAGAGACATAATGACACGGCTCCAGCATCATTTTCTTGAAAAATTTGCAAAACCTTCACTGTCAACTTCAACAGCTTACCAGCTCCCATAACCAAAACCTCACAGAAAAAGAACATATGAAAATAGTCATTACATAACGGCCCTTTCCCCCCAAATAGGACCCAGAAAACAATTAACATCAGTTAGGGTTTAAAACGAGTTTAGAATGTATACCAAATCAAGCTAAAATTGAAAAATAAATCCCTTCCACTAACACTTTTTCTTTTCGAAACGTGATTATTAAAACAAAATCCTCAAGTGTAAGCCCATAGACACTAGTATTTCACTTAATCAAGCTTCATTCAAATTGCTTCAGTCAATTTTTTAAAAACTAGCTACCACACTTCTAAACATGCAACAAGAGACACAATGACATACCTCCAGCATCATTTTCTTCAAAAATGTATAAAAAAATAAAGCCCAAATCTGAAAAACAAAATTCCTTCCACTAACACTTTCATTTCATAAAGTGATTATTAAAAGAAAACAAATCCCCAAGTGAAATATGTGGAACTAGTTTTCTGATAAATGAATAAGATAGGCAACATGGTAACACGCATGTTTAGCACCAACAATCAAAATTCTTAAACCCCAAAAACAACATCAACTCAAGACAACTACTTCTCCACAAAAAAAAAAAAAGGTAAATAAATGGAAGAACAGAGGAAGGAAACGTGTCTTGAAGGAATGAAAGAAATCGTTACCTCTGTAGCGAAGCATCTGATGGCACACGCTGCTGGCTTTGTCTTCTCGTCTCATCCACTGATACTAAACAACGCATTGTCGTTTGGACAAGGTGAGTGCCGTCGTTTTGTACTGGGTCAAAGGATAATTTACCCAAGTAGATCATGGGCTGACGAGACCAAGGCCTTGGGGTTTGCTTTCTACACCCCTATCGGTATGTGAAAGATAAAATTGCCCCTAAACCAAGCTATATCATCTTGGAGTTGTATGAAAGGTATGTGATTTTTTCTTATTGTGCAAAATTTTGGAAAATATTATTTGGGAATTTTTTAAATTGTGTAAGATGAAATGACATGATATAGAGATGATTATAGTTCGTTGGTCGGTCTATCAATTTGTTCAAAATAAAATTAGTCACGTTAATATTTTTAACTTATCTATCCATTTTGTTTAATTCGTCTAACTCTCTAAATTAGAAAGGACAAAAACAGGACAACGCTAGTCTTCTAGTCCACTTTTTCTTATTAAATTAAAATTTTTATATTCTTTTAAGGATATAAATATACAATAATATTGTAACTTAAATTATTAACACTTATAAACTAAGTTTCAATTATTAGTTATAATAAAATTATTTAATATATAAATGTAATAATTATTTTAATTTATTCAATTATAAACATTAATTAATCAATTAAAAGCTTAATATTTATATAATTAAATATGTTTTTAATATGTGCGTGCTAGTCCACCTTTAAACAAGATGAGTTACAAATTCTAACTAGTTTTGTTGTAGCAGATCAGTCCAATTCAACCCGTTTTTTGTGGACTAAACCAAAACAGGTCAAACTGACCCGTTTTGTTACTCCCTACATGTAGATGTGTGTGTGCGTGCTGGTCCACCCTTAAACAAGATGAGTTACAAATTCTAGCTAGTTTTGTTGTAGCATATCAGTCTCCATTTTTGTGGACTAAACCAAAACAGGTCGGACTGGCCCGTTTTGTTACTCCCTACATGTAGATATGATTGCCTTTTTAATAATAATGACTTCCAATTTCAAAAGTCATTTATTTATATGTAATTGATGGATTGTGCAAACAAGAATAAATTTTTAGATTTGAACTAGTACACGTTAGATAAAACATCAAAAATTTTTAGATAAAACACAATAGAACACATTACATCATGTTTATATACATTAGACTAAACATCAAAAACTTTTAAATCAACTTTTATCGTTAAAGTCTACCTTCGCTTTCACTTGTAAACTCATCTTCTCACACCATTATAGTGATCATTACAAAAGAAGAACAGAAGCAAAACACCAAAATAAAAATAGTAAGCTAATGATAATTTAAAACTTACATATTTTACAAATTTCTATAATAATACAATTCTTACTAACTTATAAACAAGACAAACATTCTTCCCTAGGAACAAAACAATTCAACATACATGATGATGAATCTATCCCAAGGCTCATAGTTTGGGCCAACGCTTAGGCTCATTCCTTTTATTTGCCTTTATTTTTAATTAAATAAATGATTGTTTAAGTTGGGCTATTTTTAATGTAGCCCATTTGTAAGTCTACTCCATGAGCACACATTTGGGTCATTATTATGCATCGTGGGCCTTTGAATCCAACAGCCCAGTTCATCCGTTGGAGTGTGGAGGATTCTCTACATCATGCGTGTGTAAGACCCGTAGAATTTAATTAATTAAATAAATAATTAATTAATAAATGCGGGAGGAGAAATAATTATGAAATTAAATTATGGTTGATATGATGTGGAAGAGTGTTAGCTCATGTGGTTGAGAGTACTTTGATTGTGTGAGAGGACTTGGATTCAAGTCCTATGTATGCTAACTTTTGTGTTATTATTTTATTATTTAAATCTATGAAAACAAGTTCTGGTATGTTATGATGTCTGAATTATGATTGTTAGCATGAAACATGATTAGTAGAATTGGTTATGCACTTGAATGGTGACTAAGTGGTCAATGGGTTCTAACCTTGGTAATTCTAAATGAAACTTATTTTTATTTTGCTAATGTTAACTTTGGATGGAATTGGAAAGGTTAACAGAAACCTACTGGAATCAGCACGGCCAAGGGGGGGCAGCAATCACCATTCATGATGAGAGATGAATGGCTATTAAGAGTTAATAAGCTGAATTTTCGTTTTTAATTCTTGGGTTAACCTAAAGTACTAGTTTAAAAGGCAAAAGTTAGAGTTTAGGCAAGGTTTTGCAAGGCTGAACTTAAACCTAGAAAACATAGACAAAAGTGAGTGAGAGGGGTCTGGCGTGAGTGAGTTTGGAGGCGGGGTTGAGGAAATTCAAGGGTGGCCATTGGTGATCAAAGGAAAAAGCTTGAGGATTTCAAGTATAGCAAAGGAAATCAGGTTAGGGGAGTTTTCCCACGTTAAATTTATGTACTCGCATGAAATGTTAATAGATGTGTGATAAAAATGCATGAACTATGATTATACTGTGACTTTTTATGGATTCTGGAATTTTTCCAGAAACCGCCTGGCGGGCTATGCATAGCCGCCAGGCGGCTCATATAATTTGTGCTTGTTTCTGGTTTCGTGGAGGAACTGCCTGGCGGTGAGACCTTATACCGCCAGGCGACGTAGCCTGATAACCCATTTCTGGGTTTCTCTAATGAACTGTCTAGCGGTGATGAATTTCCGCCAGGCGACGCAAGCCATGTTGACTCGATTTCGTGTTTTCGAGTGTTCTGGAAGGATTCTGATCAGGGAAAACCCAAGGGGGTATTGATTAAGGAAAGATGTAACCTATATTTTATTGATCTTTGGTGCAATCGATGGTGGAAATCAATAGAACAGTGATAATGCAGCCTTAGGGTTGACGATGGAGGATTGGTAGGGTGCCATAGCATAGTTGTTAATTTTCTAAAACCAAATTATGTTGAAATTAATTTAGTTGATATTGGGTATCCCTGGAATTATTATATTGGAGGGGAAGCGCTCAAGATGGTGATATGTGAGGATACAGGTAATGAGAGAAACATGTCTCGGGTGCAGAAAATCTGGGAAAAAATTGCCCAGGAATTTATGCACCGCCTGGCGGCACGCGATCTGCCGCCAGGCGCCATCTCAGAGTTATTAGTTTTGTGTTGCTGTAAGAGAAGATGTTGGTGTTGGAAACTCAGTGACTCAGGAAGGAAAGAATAGAGTCAAGGAAATACATATTTGTGAATGAGAAACGTGGTTAGTAGAGAGTTGAGTTGTGTTAGGAGGCGGTGGGAACTTTATCGCATCATAGAGGAATGGTTCATTGATATCAGAAGGTGAATTGGATTGGGAAAACCAACGAGAAGGGGGTTGAGAATTTGGGGTACTATTAGGTGTCAAACTAAATCAGAACGTACTTACTATTTATATGAGTTGGAATAATGAGTTAAGAAAGATAAATGGGATGATGGTAAGCTCATTTTGGTTAAGAATGGGAAGGGTATAAAACTGCACAGTGAAAGATGTTAAATCTAAAGGTGGGAATGACATACTTGGGAGAAAAACTCAACCTAGGGATGAGTAGCGATCCAAATGATTTAGAAAAGTTGTCTTGGGGACACTATGATAATGGGAAGATATAGCAATTAGAAGGTAGCAATACTACAAATATTAAGGGAAATGATTTCTGAAAAAGTGTCAGGAGTAGATGGAGGATTTCGTTCGATAAAGTGCAGAAAAGACCAAATCAGGGACTGTTCTGGTATAGCGCCTGGCAGCGTAGAGCAAACCGCCAGGCGGGATTGACCATTCCAGAGAAGAGCTTAACGCGTGGCGCCTGGCGGACCAGAGGTTACCGCCAGGCGGTGTCTGAATGCAGAGGGTGCTTTAAGGCGCTCTGCGCCTGGCGGTACGCGACACCCGCCAGGAGGTCTGGAAGCTGGCAGCGCCTGGCGGTACGTGTCCCCCTCCAGGCGATTTGCACTGTTGCAGCTTTGAAACTTTGGTTGTGTATTTGTGATCTACAAGGCGTCTAGTGGTGCTTTAAAGGTGGGGTTGCTAGTGTTCCTTGAGTTGTGGCTTAGAACGTATCCCTTGAGTTGTGGCTCGGGATAGGGGTTAAGCACGTGGTATTCCTTGAGTTGTGGCTCGGAATAACATCTCTTGAGTTGTGGCTCGGAATAACATCTCTTGAGTTGTGGCTCGGGATGGCGGATGAACACGAGGAACCCTTGAGTTGTGGCTCGGGTTGGCGAGTGTTGCCGGTATGAGTGTGCTGGTTGTGGCCAGTACGGATGGGTCCAGATAGATTGCCCTCCTCAGTTGTTGGCTGACGAGTTTGGTAGTCTTGGG
>Ga0214544_1007800_pt1 | contig 18446 bp, 12 predicted proteins | sample CNSS3metaG_FD_160074 | JGI IMG/M metagenome (GOLD analysis project Ga0214544, IMG submission 160074) | Root nodule microbial communities from cowpea collected in UCLA plant growth center, Los Angeles, California, USA - CNSS3 | ecosystem: Host-associated > Plants > Roots > Nodule | place: USA... | reverse complement strand
ATGCTCTATCTACACATAGAAACATCACAAGAACGATCAGGACATACCGTTATGATCACTGATCAGCAAAGACTCATACTGATGATTAAAACGTCGCATGCAAGCGAAAGAGGGCTTGCATGCAACAGAAAACAGAAAAAGACTAAAAAGAGAGCGGAAACTCAACTTACGCGAACGGAGAAACTGATCGGTCCAATTTGAAGAGCTCGCCGAGAGGATCAATCCTACAGTCTCGGTTCTTCAATCAGACGACCAGAGAGACAGAACCTCTAGAGACAAGTTAAAGAACTCTAGAAAAGTGATTTCTAGAGAAATGGTGTGTTTTAAAATAATTAAACTCGTTTATAACAATTCTATTTATACTAAAACCTTTTAATATTAAAATAATCGAGTCTCACTATTTTTAAACCACTATCACTTTTAAAACGTCATTTTCTAGGATCTCACACTTATAACATATTTATAGTTAAAAAATACATATTTTATTGCATCAGTGAAGGAGTCTATTTTTCTTTTATTTTTTCATCACAATTTTTTTACATGCTTATTATGATATACATGTTTGCTTTGATATAACATGCTTCCTTACTTTGATGATTATTTCCGATAATAATTCAAATATTAATATATATTGTTCAGACGACTAATATAACTGCTTATAAAAGGAACAATGTACTTTCAAAATTCTAATAAAATAACTTACTTTAAATGTGTATAATTGAATTTCTAATTGTAAATTTGTATTTACTCAAATTTTGGGATGAAAAATAAATTTGCTCTGCTAATATTTTTTATTTGATTCCATAATTACGGAAAATTCTCGCATCAAATTAAATATATATATATATATATATATATATATATATATATATATATATATTTATTTATTGTCATATTTTTATCTTCGTATCTCTCTTCTAATACCATTCTCCACCATAATATATATTTTTACCATATTTTCATTCCATTTAAGTTATTAAAATATTTACGGTTAATTAATTAAGTAATATATATATATATATATAAATATATATAAATATAAAGAATTCATAAAAGAAAAAAAAAAAGATGAAGTTGGCTCTTAAGTGGAAATTTTATTAACAAAGAATTAAAGCTGCTATTGTGATCAAGATTTTTTGCACGGTGAATTTGTTACTCCATTAACTATTTACCAAAATTTATAATATTTTTAATACCGAGCTTAAATTAGTTATGTGTTTAATATATTACTTAATTTTGTTTTGAGTGCTTAATGAATTATTTTTCTGAATTGTAAAATTTTAGTTTAAGTCCCTAAAGAAGTATTTATTTATATATATACTTTTTCCAAATATTAATCTTTTAATTTATTTCTGAAATATTTTTAAATCCATCTTTTATCTCTGAACTTGTTTTATTTTAATAGTAACAATGAAATATTTTTTTATCATGTAATGGTATGAGCTGTGAATACAAATAATATAAATATTTTAATGCATATATTTCAATAATTAAGATCATGTTTCAATTTGACAAGCTAAACAATAAGAAAAAAAAAGATATATTCCATTTTTTAGATGCCCAACTTAATAATTAAAATAAAAATTATTCATATATTAATCACCTTATACTTATTTAAGCTATAAAATTATCCATTTTAATAGCTATTTATGAACCAAAATTGCACCACTTGGTTCAAAATTCACTTAAAGGCGACTTCACCTTAGACAAAGCCTATTTTACCGGGTCGGGTTTGTCGACGGAATTCAGTGGATGTGACTGTTTGGACTAACTTATCAGTGACAACTACGACGACGACGTTTGGTCTCCGCATTATTAATACGTTTCTTTACCAACGTTAAAGCTCTAGTCAACAATTGTTGACTAAAATTGTCGATTGAAGTCTGAATTTGCGGTTTCAGTGAAAGATCCCACTCTGTTGAACCTCTGATTCTGATTCTGATTCCATGTTAGGGCTTTAAAGGATACAATTGCAGCTTCTTCTTTCCCATGGAATTGAAAAAGGGAAAGCTTGTCAGGTATCTTAATTTGTTTCGACTCCATCGATTGATTGCTAGAGCTTCAAGCTTCCTCCACGAATTCCTTTCTAATGCGTGAATTTTAACTGAAGATTTTCATTTCTTTTTACTTATTCATTTGGCCCCTACTCCGTACTGTTCAAATTCATTCATTCACTGCAAATGAAGCAATTTTGTTTCTTAAACAGTTTTATTTTTCCTTTCATTTGAGAACATTGTGATGTGTGTTCTAAGAGTTTACAATTTTAGGTTCTACTCGGATGGCAAAAAGCATAAAAAACCAGTGTGGGGAGCTGCTGAGCCTCCAGCGCTTAAACCTAGCAATTTGCTGCCATTGGGGAAAAATAGAATTGTTGAAACATTTAGAATTAGCGGATCGAAGGTATTCCCGGAGGACCACGAGCCGTGGCGTAAAAGAATTCTTGACCCTGGTAGTGAGATTGTGTTGAAATGGAACCGGGTCTTCATAGTTTCATGCTTGGTGGCTCTTTTTGTTGATCCACTGTACTTTTATTTGCCTAGTGTGACAGAAAGTACAGGGTCTTCATGTATAAGGACAGACCTAACATTGCGCATTGTTGTGACCTTTCTGCGCACTATTGCGGACCTCTTTTATCTGTTGCACCTGATAATTAAGTTCAGGACCGCATATGTGGCTCCAAGCTCACGGGTATTTGGCAGGGGAGAACTTGTCATGGACCCAAAGAAGATTGCAAGAAGATATTTCAGATCTGATTTCTTCATTGATTTTATTGCTACACTCCCTCTACCCCAGGTGTGTTGTTCTAGTGTGGCACTACTTGATCTTTTACACCGTATAACTTTGTTGCAAACTTCTCTCGCTGTTGATTTTGATTTGTGCCATAGAAATGGAGATAGAGATAATCGAGGAAAATATGTAGTCGAAAAATTATCTTTACGGTAAATGTACTAGTTTCTCGGTTCATTGTATATTTCTAATTTTGGGCATGCTACGATGTCCACTATATTACAATAATGTAATGAATAAAGCTAACTGTATTGGAGATACTCCCTTTTCCATTCTGGACCAATGTACAAAACTAATGTCATGAATCATTGAGCAGGTTGGTCGCTGAAAGGCTTCTTTCTGATCTTCCATCACTTGACCACTTTAGGTGGCCCATTTTTTGTAAACTAAGATCTAGATCTTATATTGTTACTTAAATTGATGGATGCATATACGCCTCTAAAATGAACTTTAATGGAAAGAGTCTAAAACATGGTATACTAAGATGATGTGTGCAATTTGAGGCCAGTGTGTGATATTGCAAATACTTAAGTTACATAATCAGAGCAGTTTAGTTGGTTTAAATTTTGAAGTATTCTGCAGGTGAGGTATGTAGATAATAGCTTATTGAACTTTTTTCTCTTTCAGATGGTCATCTGGTTTATTATCCCAGCAACCAGAAGCCCTCAGACTGATCACAAGAATAATGCGCTTGCATTGATTGTTTTGCTCCAATATGTTCCAAGATTATATTTGATTTTTCCATTAAGTTCTCAAATAATCAAAGCAACAGGAGTGGTTACGAAGACTGCTTGGGCAGGAGCTGCATATAACTTGCTGCTGTATATGTTAGCTAGCCACGTATGAAGTTTTGATTGGTTTGATGATTCAATTTTTAAATTCTTTCTCTCTCTCTCTCTCTCTCTCTCTCTCACACACACACACACACACACAGCTACACCACATCTGAACTCTTTGAAGATTGAGTCATATTGACTTAAGTCTAGTTTTCTGCTATATGAAATTAACAGTATATGTTTCCATTTTTGTTGTTGCAGGTTTTAGGGGCATCTTGGTATCTTCTATCTGTGGACCGATACACTACTTGTTTGAAATCCTTTTGCAAAAAGGAACAAAATCCTGAAAATTGCTTTGGCTACCTGGACTGCAGTTCTTTGAATGTTGATCTGCGCAAGTTATGGGCAAATAGTACAAATGTGTTTAGCAGCTGTGATCCCAGTAATAAGGATATTAATTTCAAGTTTGGAATATTTGAAAATGCAGTAAAGAAACATGTTGTTTCTTCAGCCTTTATTCCAAAATACCTTTATTGTTTATGGTGGGGACTGCAACAATTAAGGTATGACTTGTATATCCATGAGTACCAAAAATTAATTTTATAATTGGTGCATCTGATTAATTAATGTTTTGTTGAATTAGTTCACCTTGAGATTTACTTTATTTCAAGATGATGCTGACTGCAATGCTAGCGTAAAACTTATAAGGTTTAAGATGGAGAAGAAGAGGAAAGAGATTATCAGTACTCTAAACAATGTGAAATTATTTCATATTCATGTTAAATTAAATGTGATAGATGTGTTTTATGGTCCAAAGCTCTACTTTAGGGATTGATGTAGCCCCTTGATATGGTTCTGGGCCAATTGGTAAAGGATATACTGAAGGAATAGATCCAGATACTGGACTTGTAACTAAAAGTGCTCACAATATGGAATGTCCATTCTGTGAAGAAGTAAGAATTGCAGTTGACTAGCAGGGTAAGTGGCACATGATAGCAATTGGGTCTTTAAGAGGTGGGCATGGGAGTTGGGTAAATGAACATTGTGGTTTGTTTGGCATATAGCTGGGTATGGATTATTTTTATTTTTTTTGGAGTTGCTCAGGCTCTGATCTTTCTTTCATCACTGTAAAAGCTCATTGAGCTCTCCTTTTAGTCTAATAGACCCTTTGAAACTGAATTCAATGTGAATTTTTGTCACACCACCAATGTTGTCAAACTTGAGAATCATACGAGAATTGGAAAGGGAGATAAAAAATAGAAGCTTGAAGATTGTAACTTGACTCTTAAGAGTTATGAGTATACAAAAATTTATATTCATATACATGTGCATGCATTAAGAATAATATATATAACAAAAATAGCTCATAATAAGTCTCAAGTAGTAAGATCCAATGCATAACACAACTAAGAATAGATTGACAATTCATAGAACTAGTCATAAATAAAACGACTAATAAATTCATAGATGTTTAATGCAAACAAACTATCCAAGGTATTCATATTAAAAGTAGGATAGTCAGCCTGCTCCACTTATCTTCATTTTCATTATTAGCAATTGGAGGAACCTCCAAATCATCCATAGGTGCAGCAGTACCACCACCACTAGCATCTTCATCTACTCCAACTTCAACTGAGATGTCTTCATTTGAAGCATCTAAAGTTAAATTTGCTACATTCTCCTCTATAGTCCATTCATCATCAAAAGCAAGATCACCAATGCTATAGTAATTAGTTTTCCTAACTTCCTTCTTGTTCAATCTTGAATTGGCCATCACAAATGCCATATCATTCATGGTCTTTTGCTGTAAATGATTTCTTTTCTTGGTGTGAACCAAAATAATCATAAAATTAATTAACACATCATACTAGCCTACTAGATGGTATAGGTAAATAATTATAAATCAATTTATAATCTGAATTCTTACCCTCTCAAAAGCACTCCAATTACACTCACAACCGGATGATCTACAAGTCAAACTCAATACTCTAATAGCAAACCTTTGTAATTTTTGATGTTGATCACCATATGATTCCCACCATTCTGCTGGAGTTTTGGTTGAGTGCATGTTGACCAAAAAAAAAAATCCAAATATGCACTTGAAACTTTTAATCAGCATCATTCTTACTAAACTCATTAGTCTCTCCCACCAACCTGTCTAAACAATCATATATTCCACGCTTCACAGAATAGAGAACTCCAGCAAGAATGGAAAGTACAACAACAGAAGTGAGTGGAATAGCAAGAGAAGTGATCAGAACAGGCAGTGAGTGTGAGTGGAACAGAGAGCAGCCAAAACAGCATTGTGAAGGTGATGCCAGCAATCGTGAAGGAAATACTGATGACGGTGGTTGTGACTCACGAGTGTTGGGATGCTATTGACAATGAAGGTTAGCGTTAGTGCTTCAATGGTTGTCGGTGATGGCAGTGATGGATGCTCAACAGCAGCAATGTCAAGAGGCGCATGCACCGTTGACTCATGGGTCTCCTTCATTTCTGATTTGTGATGGGAACCCTAGCGGAGCATAAAGGTCATGAGTGTTGAGCTTTGCTTTTGGGTCTGGTCAGGTCAATTTTTAGACAACAATGGGCTGTCAAACCCTAGCTTCACAAGATGGGAAGGATTCACGCAGTGCAAATCCCTCAACTTGACAAGTATCATCACAATGTGGCAGTGATTCGTGCCTCACCTGATTCAGCATCCACGTCAGCTCGTGAAGTTTTCCGTACTTGCAGGATTGACACTATTAATAGTTAATATTATGGGACTTAGTTTTTTCTCAATACTAATGATTGAGGCCTGACTCATCCTTACAAATCTGGCATATAAAGTGATAGAAGCCTAAGCTTTATAAACTCTTATAAGACGCTATCTCTTTACAAGCCTAAACTGTCTTGATAAGATCATGTAAGATCTTATCAGATCCATCTAGGTCTAACAATTAAGTTGGTAATGCGATGAGAAATGCACTTATACGTAATGGATAAGCATAAAATAACTATAAGATGTGCTAAACTTGAGTAGAGTCTGAAATTGTATGTAGCACTGGCAGGGAGTTTGTTATGTCTTAATTTTAATATTGTAGAGATAAATGATAGTTTTTTGGTGCTCATTTTCTTATTTTTTTTTTGTTGCAGTTCTTATGGGCAAAACCTAGAAACTAGCACGTTTATTGGGGAAACATCATTCGCCATTGTCATTGCCATCTTAGGCCTTGTACTATTTTCCCATTTGATTGGGAACATGCAGGTATTTGCATATAATTTGTTTTCAGTGTACAAATAATTAAAATCTAAATTATCAAGAATTTAAACAAACGTCACTTGTTACCTATTTCAGGTATAGAGTGGAGAATTAAATTTTCTAGAATTTTTTGAACATGATTTTTTATCAAAGGGATATATGTGCTACACAAGGCCAAATGAGCTGTTAGACTTGATCAGAATAATTAGCAATCTACTATACTAATATAATACAGTGTTTAGTTTTGTTTTTTTTGTTTAATTTGATTCTGCATTGAGGTTTTTTCTTTGGCTAGACATATTTGCAATCTATCACTATAAGGCTTGAGGAGTGGAGGCTTAAGCGAAGAGACACAGAAGAGTGGATGAAGCATCGCCAACTCCCTGAAGATTTGAGAAGTCGTGTTAGACGATTTGTTCAATATAAATGGCTTGCTACTCGTGGAGTTGATGAGGAAACCATTCTACGTGCATTACCTGCTGATCTTCGCCGTGATATTCAAAGGCACCTTTGCTTAGACCTTGTTAGAAGAGTACGATTTCTGCTGACTGTTTCAGTTCTCTACAAATCTTTCTGTGCTCATGTCCACAATTTGAAACTTAATATAGACCATACTTCCAGTTCTATCACAACATCGTATTTTTGGATTTCCTTTAGTAGGAGCTGTAATGCCTAAATTTTCACAAAATGCTTTACTGTATTGAAGATTTACGCATTGGGTACATCTTTACTGTATCTTCTTGTGTCTGAGTTTGACATTAGCAAGTGGGGCTTCTTTTTGTAGGATAAAATAGAAGTTGGATTGGGAGATTGATTCTCATTGATGCCAATGAACGTAGAATGTTAATAAGCATAAACATTTATACGCTATTATACGTATTTAAACAAATTCCTTTCTTCGTTTTCAGGTTCCCTTCTTCTCACAGATGGATGATCAGCTTCTGGATGCAATATGTGAGCGGCTGGTATCGTCTCTGAGCACTCAAGGCACTTACATTGTTCGTGAGGGTGACCCCGTGACTGAAATGCTTTTTATCATTAGAGGTAGATTGGATAGTTGTACTACCAATGGTGGCCGTACTGGTTTCTTCAACTCAATCATATTGAGACCTGGAGATTTTTGTGGCGAGGAGCTACTTTCTTGGGCTTTACTACCAAAATCAACTATTAATTTACCTTCGTCAACCAGGACAGTTAAAGCCATAAGTGAGGTCGAGGCTTTTGCTCTTCGAGCTGAAGACCTCAAGTTTGTTGCCAATCAATTTAGGCGCCTTCACAGTAAGAAGCTGCAGCACACTTTTCGATTTTATTCCCACCATTGGAGGACTTGGGCAGCCTGCTTTATACAGGCTGCTTGGCGGCGATATAAGAAAAGGATATCTATGAAAGACCTCGGTTTGAGGGAATCCATTCCTTCAGATGAGACAGTAGCTAGTGAGAGAGAACAGGAGGACTATTCTGCCAGTTCAAATTCAACTCAGGCGAAATTGAACCTTGGGGCAACAATTCTTGCTTCGAGATTTGCTGCTAATACACGAAGAGGAGCCTTGAAGATTAAGGATGACATGCCCAAGTTACCAAAGCCCGAAGAACCCGACTTTTCCGCTGAAGCCGATGATGATTAGTTACACTTAGTCAAATGACATTTGTTTTCAGATTCAGTTGCAACCTACATATTTCAGTGTGGATAATGAATCAGTAGGTTACAAATCCGGCATATCCCTCTGCATAAAGACCCTTGCTGCTAGTTGATGATGTATTTTAGTGAGAAAGATACAAGGGGGGGTGTAAGTTTATACTCAGCGAATGGCTGTAATGTAATGTATATTACTCAGTTCTGTGTAATCTGACATGTAATTTTCATCTGAGTAAGCTGATTAATATTGTGCAAGTATGCATCAAACTCTGTTTGATGTTCCTAATAGTTAAAAGGGTGAAAAAAAGGGGCACAGTGAAATCGTTCTCTTGCATTTTGAATGATACTCGTTGCCCTTAATTTGTCGACCTGATTGCGTGGTAATGGAATGCCAATAATAACGTTAATAAAATTGCAACAAATGATGATAGGTTGCTACATGTTACACAGAACCACCAAACCGGATTAATTTTTCGAGCAATCATTCTAACTATAAATAAAGCAAATGGCTGCTCTACAGCATTATTTACAGGCCGATATAAAATGTAAAGTTACACACTGTTGTACGACGGGTGGCTTTTAGCAGCATTTCCTCTGGGGAGAATCATGTGGCAGAATTTTTTTAGTTTTGTAAATAATCCTTTTAGCTGTCAATATTTATCAAAATCATAGAACTCTATGTTCTTGTACTTTTGAGATATAATCTCAGCTTGAACTTTTCTTGCCGTGTCTGTTGCACAACCAACAAGAATAAGAACAGAAGTTCCTGCAAATCCCCGAAATGCAGTCAAGTGAGTGATCTGTTCTACAACTGCTGGACCAGCAGCCAAGATAGCCAAAAATGTTGAACCCAGAACTGATATTCTACTAAGAACCTGCACCAAGGAGAAAGCCAATGGTCACTTGATTTGAGTTCAATGTAGAATGTTCATTGAATTTTCAAAACCTAAAAACTGTTTCACTCGTTTACAAAAAGATATCACAATCCTGACAGTTTTGAACTTTCATCAAATCAGCCAGCATACTAGCGTTTATTGGTATATAATATATTTTTAAGAGAACAAAGACAGGTTATAATCAAAAGGAAATCGTATAATGCAAAACTAGAAAAGGAAGAAATTACTGTTTTGATAAATGTAGCTGTACTTCTGCCTGGTCTGACAAGTGGAATTGAAGCACCTTGTCGTTTCAGTTGTTCACTCACATCATCAGGGTCCAATTGTAGGAAAGTGTAATAATAGTTGAAGAAGGCTATCAAAAGTATGTTGAACGGAAGATAGAAGGAACCTACAAATATCCAGTTAAGTAAAAAACATCAATTTATAAAGAAACAACTTTTAACGACAATAAAGCATAAATGAAATTCATTTCAACAGTGTATGGCAACAACAATGCCAGTGTTTGCATTATATATTGTCAAATACACAAGATCAACACGGAATGTCAGCGGAAGGCATTTCATGAACCATTACTAATATTATATAGTGTAGTGACAAGAGAACAGTGATTGAGAGAGTCTATAGAGGGGAAACACAGCTGTAAGTGAATATCTTATAAATAGGAGCAAAAGGGGTGGTGGTACTTAGACAATTAAGAACTGACTCAGAAGTTGCTAGGAGAGGAGAGGTCTCTCCAATACCTCATTTATTTCATGGTTGCACCGACCAATAGACACTTTACAATAAAGACTCATTGCCTTATTTTTTCTTCAAAATCTTTCCATCATATCAGTTGAAACCTATCATGAAGAAACAACCAATTACCTCCTGGATTTAGTGCCACCGCAGCCTTCTTTAAAGCAGTTAAACCAGTGAAGCGTGCTAAAGTACCAGGAAGAGCTAATGACGACGTAGAGAAGATGATAGGCATTACTCCAGAGCTATTTACCTGACAGTAGAAGATTTACATACTCAAATTTGATGTTGGATGAAACAAATTCCATGAATAGTTAAAATACATGAAATGAATGGATGGAAGAGACAACTTTAACAATAGATAAAACTAGAAATTGGTGAAATGGAGAGAGAACCTTAAAGGGTAGGTAAGCAGACTTTTCAAGTCCAGTACTTTTGCTGGCGTATCTAGAAGCATAGTTAATAGGGATTTTTCTCTCTGCTTCCTGAAAGCCATTGTTTGAGATCAACTTCTCTTCACTGATTCAAATAGATCTCTATTATATCTATGAGAATGGTATTTACCTGAACATAAACGATACCAACCACCAAAAACACGAAAGACACGATAATGGTAGCAAGTCCAACATAGTTAGCATCATTAAATGCTTGTGCAATTGTCCTACCAAAAGAAGCTGGCAAGTAGGATATAATGTTTGTGAATATCAAAAGAGAGGTACCATTCCCAAGTTTTAGGTCTGTAATTCGTTCCCCAATATATGTTGTAAACACAGAGCCAAGAGTCAATAAGATTACAGAAGAAATAACCCACTCCACAGAAAAGTCATTGACATAGGGACGTAGGTAAAGAACTTGGCCGATTGCCTGTAGTGAAAAAGAGAAACAAACACAAAAATTCAGAGAAAACTCAATTAGCAATAAGCACTTCCAACATACACTTACATTCCTTTTTCATTTTGCAAAAAAGTTAGTGCACAACATAAGTAACTTTTTTGCAAAAGAAATTGCCCAAACAAAACTTCACAAATTGCTGACCTGCACAATGGCAAATCCGACTGAAGCATATCGAGTGTACTGCAGAATTTTCTTTCTTCCAGCCTCACCTTCTCTCTTTTGAAGATCTTGCAATTTAGGATATATTTGTGCAAGAAGCTGGAAAACAATCTGTGCATTGATGAAGGGAACAATACCAAGGGAGCATACCCCAAGTCTACCAATACCACCACCAGAAAACGAGTCCAAAGTGCTTAGCAAACTGTTCTGATCTAAATTTCCAACAAAAGCATCCCTATTAACTCCACCTAGGGGTATGTAAACTCCGAGCCGTGACAAGGCAAGAAGCCCTAAAAGTTTGAGAAACTTCCCTGGAAGTGGACCTTTAAAAAAGTCACCAAAGTCTATTGAACTATCCTCTATTGCAGCTGCAATGCCAAAATAAATAACCAATTGAACAATCCTCTATTGCTCAGAGATAAAAAACACATAATTCAGGTTCAATAAGATACAGAGAAAAATGTCACCTGCCACCCCTTGTGAGTTGTTAGGTTTTCCCTTTTCTGTACTTGAAGTACTCTCAAACGGTTGTGTAAACAAGCACAACAGATTTTCCCAGGTAGAATTCAAAGCAGAAGGTAAATCTGAGTTGATACCCAAGGGATCAAAATGTGCTTCATCACTGCTGCAGAGTTTGAAACAAAATAATTACAACCAACAACAAGGCGGAAGAAAGGCAAATGATTGTAGATTTCTCTAAAACTGAGTAGAACTAGAAGACACAATTGAATTGACCAATTATCACATTCACAATCACTACAGTCTTTGGTCCAAGAAACAGCAAATGCCTAATTCATTGAGTGGAGTGAAAAGTTCACACGTGCTAGTGACACCCCCCACCACCACTGGCTTTCTCCGCTCCAAAAGTTACAATAACGAAGAAGCATGTTGATAGAGGTAAAAACAACTAGTGTACTTCTGAATAAAAAACAGATAATGACGGAATTCTATCAAAAAGGAACCAAATTAAGGAGCCCTATTGTTAAAGTTTGTGTTTTGAAGAGTTCCCATTGTAGAAGAAATAATTGGAACGAAAATTTGGTGAAGGGATTCAAACCCATTATCAGTGTTTGAGCATAAAAACCAATAAGAATGAAAAGTGGGTAGAAGCAGTTGTGTACCTTGTTGAGAGATGAGGAGTTTTCCATGAATGAGTGGGTGTTCTTTGGACAGAGAAACTGGCTTGGCAAATGGATGTTTTCAATGGTTTAAAAGGTTTTGGTTTGAAACGATTAAGCCAGAAATTGAGGGGAGAAGAACATGAAGCTTCCCTAACAGTTATCAACATTATTATCCACAAACTCTCTTCACTTCGCCAACGCTACAAAACTAACCGAATCTCGTAACAAAAATAAATATCAACACCCCTATTAAAAAAGTTAAATAAAAATAAATAATCAATTTCCTTCCATCAATTTATTCCTACAAATAATGAAAGATCTTATTTAATCCCTAAATATTTAAAATAAAAAAGTCTTTTAATGTCTTATTCTTAAATTTGGTAGGATTATTTTGTTGTTAAAAATAATTGTAAAAATTCATTTGACACTAAATCAAGAATTGTTTTATTATTAAGCAATCGTTTTAATGGATTGTGATGGGAACCCGCCCGTATTTCTCATCATGGGAAATATAAGTTTGTCCATTAGATATACTTTTTCTGTATCTTTTTTAAATGCTATTTCTGGTTGCTGTGGAAAAATTATAAAATATAATAGTTTATTTAATTTAATAGAATATTTATAACATTTTCTATTTTAACCTTTTATTTCTATATACATCACAATAAATACCTACAGGTAAACTAAGTGAAGATTAAGAAAATAATAATAATAATATAAATGAAAAAAATAGGTAAAATAAGTGAAGATTAAGCAAATAATAATATAAATGACAAAAGGTGTCATCTTAAAAATTTAAAAATGATAATAAAAAAGAATCAATTTTTCGTTAAAAATACAAAAGAGAAAATTGAATTATGTTAAAATTTTTTTAAAAACATTGTTACAGTTTCATGTAATACGTGTTTATAGATACAGTTTATATTTGAGAAATGATAATTTTCGTAAATGAGAAATACCTTTATATTTGACAGATACACTGTCAAAAACTCTGTTCAAAATTTGCTTTTCTCAAAACTTTTTCCTCTTAAGTCAAACGAAGATTAATAATATGTAAGTTTGAGAAGATAAATGATGAGTCAATCCATACTATTAACTATCTTGGTTAGCTAATAAAAGTGTATTATTGTTAGTTTGGAAAATAAGCTCTTGGTATCTAATTTTTTTATTAAGATTTATTTGTATTACATTTTTTTATAGATAAATAATGTAAATACATTTTTTTATACATTTTTTTTATTTGTAATACATTATAGATAAATAATGTTAAATACATTTTTTTTTAAAAAATAGTATAAATATTGTTAAAATGCATGAACATTTTATTTTGTATAACCCTTTTCTTATATTGGTGGTAATTTTAATTCTACCTACTAATTATTTTTTGTACATTTTTTTTTCGGCGCAATGGTTCCTGATACACCAATGAAATAAAAGAGAATCAACCGCGTGTAACAACTATTAATTTGTATCTATATATTTATATTAATGTTAGGTACAATATTACTTTTACTTTATTTTTAAGGGAAAAAATTGTGTTTGAATTTATAGTATAACGTTTGAACATAGAACCATTAGTTTGGTTTTATATTTTTATTTTTAATGTTGCGTATAAGTGTACTTTTACATCATTATGGATTTGGAGTTATATTTAGGATATTTAATAGATGTTTGAATTGCATCTTTAACTATATTATGTCCTTTTTAGCTACTCATACTAAATTTTATTCATCAATGTTGTGTTTTATAATTCATGCATAAAGGGAAAAATTCACATTCGTATATATTGAATTAAATTGAGAAATTATTTTATCAAAAACAAGTTTTCGCTTTCATTATTATAAATGATGAAATTACTAACTTTTCAAGCATTTTTAATTAAAAAATAAAATTACATCATAATAAAAAACCTTTAACAGAAGCATAGCAATAATCAATAACGACACATATTATAGCCTCATACATCTCTACATTAAATACTTTAAAAACTTGTAGTAAAATACTTTAAAACAACCTTTACCAATAACATAGGTACCACATATCTTCAGAGAATACCGGTAATTGCGGTTTTTGAATTTATTTTTGTAATTTTCAGAGGGTGCAAAAATTTTAAAAATTTTAATAAAACGTAAGTCGTGCTAAAATGATACGATTTAACAATAAAAAAGTTGTGTCAATATAAGACAATTTTAATTAAAATGATCTGAAGTAGTGTCAGTAACGAAAAACTTCTTTATTGTTAAGAAGTCATGTCAAATCGAGATGACTTTAATCATTTGTCTAAGTAAAATCGTGCTAATCTAGGAAGACTTCAGTATTAAATTTTTAATGAAGAAGTCGTGTCATATTAGAGAGACTTCAGTATTATATTGGTAATGAAGAAGTCGTATCATATTCGAACGACTTTAGTTGGGCAGAATAAAAATTAAATATTTTTTAGTGATATTAATTAGTTAAATAATAATGCATATAAGTAGTTAAAAAGTTCATGATGATTTTTTTCATTATAATAGGACGTGAAAGTTATTTATGAGAGTCTGTGCCACAAGGAGGTATTTTTCGTTGTCGTCTAGGTCTTATTTGAGGTCTTATTCCAACCTGTTCAAAATGAAAATTATTGGTCTACTTATACTCGTCCAAATTTAACTGACCCTCACATGCGACATAACTACAACTCGTATTCACAACGAAATGGACCAATCACTACCAAATAAACCAAAGAAATGTTCCTTTTGCAGAAGTATTGGTCATAGCAGAACCAACTGCCCAAATAGACATTGAAATTTTATTTTATGAAACTCTCGTAACTTCAATTTACCGACTTTGTTATTCACTTTTATTTTAATATATATCATATCCAAAAAGTTATTTGATTTCATATATTTGTTATTAAAAACACTTTTTCTTTTCCTTACATTTTTATATCTATTTTATTCTTCTATAATTTATTATATACAATAAAATTTTAACTTCTTTATTCAATTTAATATTATCAGAACCAAATAATTTCTTTTACAATAATATGATTGAACTAAAGTCTTGCCATTATGGAAAGACTTTGCTACGAATACACACTAAAGTCGTACCATTATGGCAATACTTCTCTTACAGCCCACACCACCGAAGTTGTGTCATTATGGCAAGACTTCTCTTACATCTCAATACACTAAAGTTGTGCCATTATGGCAAAACTTTCTTTGTAAATGAAGTCATCTATTTTGGCAAGACTTTGCTCATCCAAATTCGTATCATTCAAGCACGACTTTAATTATTTCCGTAATTAACTTAAGTGAAGTTGTCTCAATCTCTGACGATTTCTACCAAATATATTAAAGTCCCTTTAATTTGGCATGACTTCAGTTCTGCTTAACTGAAATCGTCCCATCTTCGCACAACTTTTTCAGGATGAAATCGTCCCATTTTCACACGATTTACCTCTATTCGGAAAGTGCACCAGTTTGGAAAATAAGTTTTCAAATTGCATTGTTCGAAAAAAAAAAACAGTAATTGCTTGTGGCGAATCTAATTGCAAAATTTTCAAAACCTCTAACATAGTGAAAGTTAAAAATCACCATTGAATTAAACAAACCCTCCTTTACTTGACTAACTTTTTGTAGTTATAGGATTTTATTTTAATAAGAGAACAAATTTAAAAGCAAAATCTTATAATAGAATAAACAAATATAGATTGAAAGAAGAGGATTTTTTTTTTAAAAGAATATATAGTCAAATAAGAATTAATGGTGTTTGTAACAAAATAGTAGACTATTTAAAGGATTTGAACTTCACAAATAATAAAAATAAAGATATATGAGAATGAGGTGATAAAAAGTTGTGGATGATTAATTTTACTGTCAGTTTTTCATGTGACTTTCTTTTCCAACAAGTTCAATCACTAATTAGTTAATGAAATTTATCTAACTTGATATTTCTCATAGAAAAAAAAACTATATTTCTTAAGTGTGCATCCAATTTCTCCACAAGCAACATTAAACGAACAACATTAAGGATAAGGATTTATAGCTAACTTGATAGTTCTAAGATCCATTTTCCATGTGTATAGGTTGTCTCACAATTTTTATGAAGATCTTAATTTATAAAAGAGTTTACGAATCACAATTAAAATTATAAATCATGAATTGGATAGATCGACCAAACAAACATTAAGAACACAGTAAAAAATAATTATTTGAACAACCAAATAATGTTGAAAAGAAAATGATAAATTACATAATTTGTGTGGCTACTTCAACATCTAAAAAGATGTTTAGCCACTCGTGGTTTTACATCGACTCAAAAACAAAACAAAAGAAAACGCAAAGTATAAAAATATTCTCTTATGTGTTTCTTTCCTATTATCATTAGGGTATTATTATCTTTATGGTATAAAGTTGTGTTTTGAGTATAGGGACGAACACCTTTTTAAAACACTCGAAATCTCCTTTTCTTTTGTTGTCACGGTTTCTCCTTTCGTCCTCATGTTTGGTGTTCTTTCTCTTTCTCCCGTTTGGTTATCCAAACGATCGGGGTACCTATTAAGTAGCTCTGATGCTTAAGTCAGCTAAAGTTCGTTCGGGATAAACAATTAATGCTATAATAAATGCCAAGTAACAGTTCTCACCAACTTACCTTGGGCTCCTATTTATAGTTTTTTATATAGGCTCAATTGCTTTTTAAACTTGATTACCGACCTATTTTACTTTAACTGTAGATCTTATCCTTTAGGATCCGTTGTCGAGCGTTCGTGCTCTGACCGGCTGTGTCCTTACACCCAAATAGTCGGATGAGAATGACAAGTCATGGTCGGTGTCGTCGACGTTAACATTAAGAAGAGTCTCAGTGTGATTTTCAATTACTTATTGCTAGAATCGTCCGGCCATTGTGGGCGGCGGCCTTCGACCGCTTATCTTGGGGTTGTTCGGTTGTTGAGCCCTTAAAATCACTCCGAAAAAATTGCCACATCAACGAGTCACGACTTAGACTGATCGCCTGTAACGAGCGGCCTTCGACCGTTTGTCCTTAGGCCGCCCGATTAGGGACGTGGATCGATCCTACAATACAAGTTGTATGTTGTCTAACCCTATATTTATAATATTTTGAGTTGAGTTTTTTCTTTACAAATCACTTTCATAGTATCACCTTAGGTCAAACAAAAATAGTAACAATGATGGCAACGTACAAGTTACACTAACTTTTTAGAATCTTTAAGAGTCTAAGTCACATGTCTTTCACTTAAACAAGAATATTACTAACATGTTATGGTGATATATATATATATATATATATATATATATATATATATATATATATATATATATATATATATATATATATATAAGTTGACACCTCACACTTGTGTTTATTAAGTATCATTCTAATAACTTTGGTTTGTATCATAGATTTGAGTTGAAAAAGTAATCAACCTTCTTGTAACTATATTAGTTAGACAACAAGTCACTTCATAATGAAACAACTTGAAGAAGTTTCCTTCATAGCATCGATGTATTTGCATGGAGTGTGACTAACATAGTAGGAATTAATTTCAACTTCATATGTCACAAATTGGTTATCTAGTGTGGTAGTGTACACCAAGTGTTTTGTGGTATAGATTAGGTGGATTAATTCTTAATCAAATCATAACATTTAAGTTGTTATGTTCTTAAATAGAAAAAGTTACATTTTCATTATTAGTTATAACTTTTAACTTAATGAAAAGCGAATTAAAATCATAAGTTCAGTTTTTAGTGGAATAATTATTAAAGGAAAACTTGTTTTTCTTTGACTTTTATTTCTCTTTTCAACAAAAACATCTTAATTGTTTTAATTATCATAAATATTTTGTAATAAATTTGGAAGAGGTACATAGAATATTACCGTAAAAATTATTTTACTTAGATAATAAATATAACAACATATAACATACGATCATTATAGACTAGAAATTAAATATCACTATTTAATTTTCAAATAGAAATATTATATATGTAATTTAAAATTGTAAAAATAATTATTGGATGAAGTCCACTATCTTAAATTATGGTACATTAAAATGAATTTATAGCTTAATTTATTTTTACAAAATAAGTTAAAGGAAGATTTGTCCCAACTTTTATATATATATATATATATATATATATATATATATATATATATATATATATATATATATATATATATATTTTTTAGAGATAAAAA
>Ga0214544_1007799_pt1 | contig 18446 bp, 12 predicted proteins | sample CNSS3metaG_FD_160074 | JGI IMG/M metagenome (GOLD analysis project Ga0214544, IMG submission 160074) | Root nodule microbial communities from cowpea collected in UCLA plant growth center, Los Angeles, California, USA - CNSS3 | ecosystem: Host-associated > Plants > Roots > Nodule | place: USA... | reverse complement strand
CACTACACTAGGTGGTAATGTAAATCAAACCCCAAGTGGGAGAATTGTTAGAATTATGGTGCTTGATTTAGTCCCACATCGCTTAGAATAGTGAGATGTGGTTCTCTATTTTACTATATAAGAGACTCTATGTAAAGCTTTAAGATACACCAAAAAATACAAATACTTCCTAGTGTAGTCGTGGACGTAGGCATACACATTGTAGCCGAACCACGTTAAATTCTCTGTGTCTATTTTTCTCTCCTTTATTCTTTCCTTTATTGCCTTGTTCCTAACACTGATTTCATTAGCTGCATTAAAGAATTAATTATGCACAAAATAAACTAGTTGATTTTAAAATTAATATGTGGATCTATAAATATTACCCTTATGCACTCCATCATTCATAGCCATTAGCCATCTAAATCAGCATTCTTAGACGTCAATCTCATTGTGCTCAACAAAAGGAGGAACATTTCGCACCTCCCACTCATAGTTCTCCAAAAAAGGAAAATTTTGGTACATTGGAGTTTTGGTTTATAGGAAATGAAGATAAAATCCAAGTATTTTTTATTGAAATGACCAGGAAGCATATCAACATCCCCAAAATTGTTCGTCTCTCATGGCTCATGGCTGAAAACTTTGAAAATCTATAGAAGTTGTTGTAGCACCAACATTTGAAAACGTTTTTGGAGTTATCTAGCAACGTTTATCTAGATTGGGTGAAAATTTTCTTCACTAACCACTAGTTCAATAATGGAATCCTGAAATCACGAGTCAAAGTGTTGGAGATGGAGATCATAAAGGAAGTTTGGAAGGCAATGGTTGGTTTGAAGCAAAGAGGAGTTCAAGTGAGGAAAGGAGAGACTCTAGCTATTGAAGAGTTCAACATAGTTCAATACTACTCTCATTGCCAACGCAAACCTGGTGGAGAAATAAAAAAATTCCATGTTAGAGGTCCAAGGTGGAAGAAAGGTTGTTGGCCTTCATAGGCACATGGATAATGATGCCTCATAGGAGCAACCACTCAAGCTTAAATGAGGGAGATTTAGTGCTTATATAATGCATCCAAAATAAGATTCAAGTGGATTGAACTTTCGTACTGCATGATCACATGATGAAGGAAAAAAGACTCATATATTTTCATTTTCCCTTTGTTGTGCTAATTTTAAAGTTCATATAATACTTTGAAGTTGATTTGGAGGATGAGTTGCAAGAGACTACTAGCACATAGAACAATATCTCTTATCTTAATCTGCACAAGATAGGCTTTACAAAAGTGAACAATTATTGGACAATAGCGAGAGATAGTGCAACAACTGGAACTCATGATAATGAGGTTGGTCCAAGTGGTGTTAGACAAGATGATGTTGATCCAAGTGGTGCAAGACCTATGATAAAAAATATGATTCCCTACAACCTACTCAAAGATAGAGGCCTTCTTTATTCATCCTTTGTAATAGCTACTCTAGATTAGCTTAATGTGCTAACTATGGCCCAAGATAATCATCACAACTTTTGCAATGTGCATTTCCAAGATTTGGATGAACTGATCCACAATGTTCATGAGTTGCTAGCTGAGTTCTACTACAGGGATCTACCTAAGTGATTAGCTTGGCTATTAGGAGCATGCACTACATTTCATGTTGTTTTTCTGCATTTTGGTTGGTTATGTCAGTTTTTAAATCAATTGTTTCTCTGTTTCAGTCGATTAATTGGACTTTTAATATTTTTTTTAGTCTTATGTGTTTCTCTCATATGCCTTATATCAATTTGATGAATTCAACGTGGGAGAAATATAAAATGATGTTTTGTTTGAGTTAAAGTTGTGCTATCTAACAAGGAAAGTATATTAAATCAAACTAGAAATATACATTTTGCTTATTATTTTGTATTATTTGGCTTTGTGAATGTTATTTTAGATTCGCAAGCAATGGATGTTGGCTTATCAAATCAGAGGGGAATGTTGGCTAAAAGAGTTTTGAAGCCTTAGAGTGTGTCTTGCATGTTAAAATGGTGTTTATCAAGTTAGATGGCTTGTGCATATAATTATGTGAATAACATATTAAATCAACTAAAATAACAATCAATCAGTTGATTTCACTTAATTAAGTGAAATCCATCGATTGAGAATTACTTTCAATCGATTCAATATATTTGTTTACATATTATATAGCCTTTTTTTTTCTATGAGATGAAAGTGTTTATCAAAAACACAAAATCCCCACGGACCAGGAATCAAACTCATGACCTTGGCATTGATATCAATTGTTGGATCGAGCACTTACCACTAGACTAAGAGCAATAGCCATCATTTAGGACGCAACTCATTTTACTTAAGAGCATAACAGTCCAAGCGCCACAATTCGAATATATATATATATATATATATATATATGTATATATATATATATATATACATATATATATTCCATTAATCTCACTACAAAAAATCATGTATGTGGTGGCATTTTTAATATGACGGTTCTTAAAAAATGTCGCAATTTGTAATATATACAGTAGTTTGATAACTACCATATATATATATATCTGTAGTTTGGCGTTATTAACTGTTGTTATTTTGTTATCACACTATTAATGAAAAATATGACATTTTAAAGTGTCATTTTATAATAAATCATTATTTTTTTGAAGACATCTAATTTTTTATTTCTGTAATATTTTTTTAGTTTGGTTTTTCCTCTCTTTTACATACTCTCACTCTTTCTAATTTTTCTCCCTTTTATAATTTTTCATTTTTCTCAATTTGGTGCACTCGCCCTAGTCACATAGGTATTTAAAGGTGACCGCATAGGAAGCTAATGAGTGAATTGGGAGGGTGATGCAGGAGCAAGGAGACCTGAAAATGATAAAAAAATAAGGACTACCATTGAGATATTGGAGAAAGAAAAGAGCATGGTGGAGGAAATTCCAGATCTGGAACTTGAATATAAAACAAGAAGGCATACATAATGAATCTGTTTGGAACTTGAACATAAAAGTTAGAGGATAAAATATCATCATGAAGAATGACACAAGAGTATCAAGTGGAGGAAGCAAGATTGATTGACATAATGACTCTAAATGAAAAATTTGTCTTAATGTGTGTTTTATATATATATATATATATATATATATATATATATATATATATATCATGATGTATTTGGGAACGAAAGACTTAAGTATTTTGCTAATTCAAAATGTTTGTTAATTTTTGTGTAGCTTTATAATTTATTTTTATATAATTTAAATTATGATTATTAAAAATAGATTTTATTGAATTGTGAAATTATAAATACAAGAGACAATAATAAATAATTAAATATTTGAATTATGGCAATTGATAATAGTGATATATATAAATGTCATAATATAATGTGAATTAGGATGTTTCTAATTGTCGCCATTTTTATTGAATTTGTTTTTCGGTAAGTAAATGACATCACTTTTAATTGTTATTATTTACCTCTTTAAAACATCATCTTATACAATGTATAAAGTAGCAATTGTTGTGGCATTTCACTTTAAAACGCTGTGGTGGCAAAATTTATGGCATTTACTGCAAGATTTGTGGTGAAATCTCACAAAACGCGGCTTTATACAATATATAATGTACAAAAATAAATGTTACAACTTACACGATTTTTTGTAGTTAATTTCGTAACTTTTTTTTTTCTTTTGCTACACACTTTTTCCTTCTCTATTTTAATTGTTTAGCTTGTTCTATATCCACAAAATTAACTTATATCTACTTTCCCTCCTATCACAGCCTTGATTATACATTTTTTTTTCTTTTGTGTAAATATGTTTAAATGTTGTATTATCAATTTCAATGAGACAAATAAACTTTAGGTCTCACATTTGATTATATCTACTCATTTTAATATTTTTTGTTTATTTTTTATCTTTTTTTATATAAGAATATTTCACTTTCAATCCATTCATTTACTAGGTAATATAAAATTCTTTAAGTTTTGCTTTACTTGAAAAAACTTTTATTTCACTAAAATAATTTTCACTATTTCTCGGTTTAGCACTAAAAATACTTTTAAATTTGAATTTATTTTGTATAACTTTTTACAAATATTTCTTAACTTTATCAACTTTGTCTCATTAATTTGTAAAATTAGTAGATTTTTCAATTGTCATGAAATTATATATATATATATATATATATATATATATATATATATATATATATATATAAATATATATAAGTGTGTAATATTTTATATGATTTCTTTTTTACTTTTATTTATTGTTATTTGATCTGATTTAAAATCTATATAATTATAATTTCTTTTAAAATATTTAGTATTAAAAAAATTAAAAATATTTCATAGTGAAACCATAGTGTATCATATGCTTAAATATAAAATTTAAATTACTAATTAAGTCTTAGTATTAATAGATAGTCTATAGGTTTTATGTATTTTTGTAAGTAGAAAAGTGGTCAACAATAATACTTCTAAAATGTTATGATGAGTGGAACCAAGTTTGAAAAAGTGAATTAAACTAAATCTAATTTAGTTAATCAATATAAACCAAGTATTAACTTATCTCAGTTACATAAGTCATTTTCTCTTGATTAACCTTTCAAAGACTTTCAAGAAAAGTGTAACTTTATTTTTCCCAATAACAAACTCAACATAACCTGACTCATATTTATCGCTATTTCTACCTATAATTAAAAATAACCAATATTATATATACTAGAAAATACAAAAAGTTTATTGAATAGTATAACTATTTATTTTCCACAATAACAAACTCAACGTAACACATAACCTGACTCATATTTATCCCTATTTCTACCTATAATCAAGAAAAAAACAATATTACTCTAATATTAGAAAATACAAAAAGTTTATTGAATTTTTTTTTGTCTAAATTTATGTTAATGGAGTATTCTTTATTAATGCGGAATAATCTTAAAAGATTATCATTGAATATTTTAAAAATTATACATGACAAAAAAAATAGAATACGTTTGTCTAAATTTATTAATGGGGGATAACCTTAAAATATTATTATTGAAAATTTTAAAATTTATCTTTGAGAAAAAAAAATTATTATTCATGTGAAATATAAAAAATATTTTTGTTAATTTTCTTTGTATTATTAAAAATAATTTTTGATTTGATTAAAATAAAATGTTATAAATTTTATAGAATAATACTAAAATATATTCATCTTACTTCTATATATAATTAAACATAACCAATATAGCATTTCATTGAAAAAAACACATAAAAGAAAGTCATTGAAAAATTAAATTACTTTAAAATTGATTAAATACAAGAACTTTGCCCTCACGCAGGATCGAACTACGGACCTTCAGTTTACAAGACTGACGCTCTACCACTGAGCTATAAGGGCTCTTTTGTTTGGATGATTCACCTAAGTAGTTGCTAACATAAATGTTTCACAAATTCCGAATTTAATAATCTTTCAAGAAAAAATAGGAATTGATTACTTTAGAATATTATATATTGACTTTAATGTGTAAGTAAGGTCAATAATGATAAATAACAACCTTTATCAATCACTCTATTCTTCCCATTTCATTCATCATTTATATTATAATACACAGGTTGAAAAGGAAATAATCTCCTTATTTTGATTAAAATTATTTCTAATTTATTTGTACATATACTTTATCTCACTTACTATACATTATTATTTCCTTTTTCTGAAGATATAATTCAAAAGAATGTTTACGAATTTTATCACTAATTTGTTTCATGATTTTCTTAATTTTTGCACATTTAAGCTAGTAGTTCTATTCTATTATAAGAACGATCTATTTAGAAAAAGTCATCGATAACAAAACCTTGCAAACAGCTAAGACCATCACATGCATCTTAGTGCATGTTATTGTCGTAAGATTTGTCTCCATCTATTAGTGCACAATAATTGTAATAGTGAGATGCATTAATTTGGCAAGAGTTAGTGATGGATGTACCTTTCTTCGTGTCAATTCACCTTCTTCTTTGACATCATATTTTTACCTTAACTACATCAAATTGTTTGGCACTTAGTTATTGTCATTGTTTTATAAATGGAGAAGGACTTAAAAAGGAAGTGTTTTAAGGGACCCTTCTAAAGACGATAATGGTATGATTAAGTGGCATGGAAGAAGCTCTCGTAAAAGTAAAGCAGTGTTGTATGAAGATATATTAAGACTAGATTAAAATTCATGATAACTAGACTTATTATTGGTTATGCATTGGTTTTTTCACGAAATTAGGATTGATTAAGGTGGTTTTGCGTATATTATTTATTGATAGCATATAGCTGAGGAAATGACTTAAAAACCTAAGGCAATTATGAAAGCTCGTAACACTATACTTTTTTACAAGATTGAGGACTTAGGTGGTTAGTTTGTAACTTTTGTCTGTTTGATCGTTTACGTTACGCTTCTAATCTCCGAGGGGTCAAATCAGATTCACAACTTTTTTGAAGTGACAACTTAATTTCCAAGAATCGCAAATTTTTTTTTTTTGTAGAAGAAGAATTTGAGGGCAGGTTTAAGGGAAGTTTAAACTTCTAGAGCCAAATTAAGTGATGTGAGAATAACTTGCGGCAGGTTTAAAGGAAATTTAAACATTAGTGCGGAACTAGCAGCAGTTATTTGATTGAACAGTTTCAACTTCAGAAGTAACAACAAAGCAAAACAGGTCAAGATGGGCCAGTTTTCACCGAGTTCGTGTGAAAGATGTTCTATTATATTCTTACCGATTTTGAAACTCGGTCACACAAGTAATAAAAAAAGAGAAAAATGATTGCGAATATTTCAGCTCTGGTATTGAGCTGATGTAACTAATTTCAGAAACATTCGACAACAATAATTGTACAAGAGCTTCAAGTTTAGCTTATCCTTTTCTACTTTGAAAGTGATAGAACTTAATCTGTGAGGTCATTTGACATGGGATGAGGATTCACAATTTGGCCTCTAGCGGAAGGAAGTTTGGGTCCACGGAGACAACAACCTAGAGAAATTATATTATTAAATTTTGTTCCAGAATAGTCACTAAACAACTAAACAAAAAAAATAAAAAATAGCAATGTATTTGTTATGTAAATACCTTCCCGACACTTTTGCCCGAATGGAGATACTCAACAGCGTCAGTAACAGAATGCAGACCTATGAATCTCTTTGGATCAATAGCAATCTGTATGAAGAAACGAGAGAGATTAAGGAATAGAAACGTTGAAAGCATGGAAACTGCTCAGTATAGTTATTAGCACATTCATATAAATATCCCGTTAATAACGAGAATTTTATTGATCATTGATATGGATGGAATGTGTATGAATAACCTTTAGCTTTCCCGTAGAGTGAAGATCAAATAGCTTGTCAAGATGTTCTTGCCACAAGTGACCATATTGCACCAGGAAAAAGCCAGACTGAAAATTTTGAATGACGTATGAATAAGTAAATCACAAAAATAAAATGGAACTTTGCATGCGAGCTTGTAAGTTTTGGAACGAAAAGCGTTCACTTTAGAACAATTAAACAAGTGAATATGAGTTGGCCATACCACTTGTACAAAATTTTAAATATTTTGGTTAAAAATTCAAACAGTGTATGGGAAACTGTTTGTATAAATTTATTGGGGTATCAAGATATAGTTATGGGAACAATTAATTGTCCTTTTAACATCTCATTACTTCGTGCTATGAAGGATTCAGATTTAAAGGTTCAACTTTTCTACCAAGAAATTGTTCCACTCCAGAATGAGATGGATAATAAAGCTGCGAAATTTACAGCACTGATTAACAATGGAATTAGAAATCAGCAAAAAAAAAAGGGCAGCCTATATTGCTACATACCACAGTTTGGCTCTTTGCTAAGAGCTTCTCACATAGGCCAGGGTATTTTGATGGTGTCCAACCCTTTTCTCCTTGATACTGGAATGAATGCACATAACAAACGAAATCAATATTGTTCATTAACAATACATTTCTTAAGAGGTCAGAAACAACTTACTGCAATCTATAATTAAGCACCACTACTATCGAGGGACTAAAACAGGGTAATAGCTTCATACATTCTTCCAACAGTCTTCAACAGATAAATGGGACAAGCAGACTAAAAGTAAAAAGAATTCGATATTACAAGTAATATAGCCAAGCTAACATCTAAATTTCATTCCAGACATCTCAGACGGGTTATAGAATTTCATGTTCCTTTTAATTTGTGACTTTGATAAGAAAAGGTTAAAATCTAATTTTCACTATACTTGATGAGGATAAAATCCAAGGTTTTGAAGTTTTGAAGTTTGTTATAGTCGCAGTGAAATTTTCAGGAGTGCTGTAAAGGATAAAAATTGTGGCATGATACGAAAAAAGAAAAACCTGAGAAATCATGCCAATAATAATGAGTCGTCCGTGAACTGCCAAAGCATTCAAGCACAAGTTTAACATGTCACCGCCAACAGACTCATAGATGATGTCAATACCTTTGGGGAACTCTTCCCTCAGAACCTGCAAAATTAAGTGAAAATTTTAACATGTTCATTGGAAGCAGTTTACGTAATTTACTTCAATAAAAACTAGAGGCGCAATAGAATCAACAAAATAAAGATGCCCATTTGCACTTAAATTGTGGTCCTGATTTGAACAGTGATGATTCATTAAATATTTAATTTATGGTGCTTAATTGGCCGTCAGTATGTAAAGGATCGTCTTCTCCATCGCAGTCCAGTCCATTCAGTTATTGATCATTGTTCTTTAGCAATTAGAACCCGTTAGGCCATGTCCAGCAAGTTGCACAACTTCTATTAGCAAATGTAATTAGATAATATTGTAAGGTTTGCCTATTTGATAGAGCACATTTGTGTAAAGAATGTTGATAGATATTCAATGATGCAAATTGCTCAACAGAGATATTGAGATATTTCTTCCTACAGAGGTTTATTTCATATTTCAACTTTTCTTTCACTAGAATAAGATAAATAATTTCTTCTGGAGTTCAAAGATTTTCTTTTCATATTTTAGGCTCATTGGGTTGTTATTCACGTATATGCCATCATACATGGGCTTTACTCCCTTGATGTTAGCTTTACTGCCTTGATGCGTTTTTCCATACGAAATTGGACTTGTATGACATAAAAGGACTATAAAAGAAGGAACAGAATTTGAGGTGTATCAATACTGGATAGTCAATAGTATCAGGGATATTCTGGGAAGTGGGTGAAAAATTTCATTAAATAAAATAGAAGAGATAATATAAGCAGTCCCCATAAAAGAATAGAATTAGAATCATTTGTAAGAAACTAAACAACATCTTGTTGGATATTTCAATTAGTTACATGCATAAAGGACCAGAAAACGTTTGTCATAATGTAATTGTGTTGATTTCAACGAATGCTCATTTTTAGGGTCTAACTATATACATGCATGCATCTCTTAAGGAGCCAACGATCAGAGAACCATCTGAATGGTTAATTAGATTACAAAAGATAATATTTTAACTTGTCCATTTTAATAAGAATCACAACAAAAGTAGTTATGGTTAGCAGAACTCTCAAAAGAATCAGAGCATTTAAAACATACAGATTTTATATCTTCATTACGATAGTCTATGACTCTGTCAACTCCCAACTCCTTCAGAAGCTTGGCCTTTGCCCCACTTCCACAAGTTGCAACAACCTTATTTCCTGCTAATTTTGCCACCTGCACAATAATCCAAATTTAGAGGTCAGGCAAAGAAATTTTCATGCAGAGAAATTATATAGAAGTTTAGACTACAAAATCTATATTAAAGCAGCTACCAAGCTACATACGCAAATGCTTGGAAAAAAGAAAGAATAAAATAATGTATCCTTGATAAATGTATACCAATATAAAACGAGTGTGAAACACAGACTGAAAGATACAAAATCCGCAGAAGTTTTTGCAAAACATTAATCTGTTTGTCCAGCTTTGGCCTACTACAACTACAGAGTATCAACAAACTTTCAATTTGTTGGAACAAATAGTTTCTGAAAACATATGCACAAATGCATATGGTTGAGAAAATGGCACGGGATTTATGAAGTACCTGAACAGCAAATTGCCCAGTTCCTCCAGCCGCGGCAGTTACAAGGACCACTTTTCCAGATTCCATCTGTCCTGCCTTTTCAATGTACAAAAAGAAACTAGGGTCAGAACAAGCCAATTGAAAATACACTGAAACCAAATATAAGATTCAAATAAAGTAAATAATAAAAGAACTTGAGTACATTGATATGAAAGATGAACAGAGAAGAAACAAGGATGCCTCTGAACAGAAGGAGAAAATCTTATATTAGTTAACCTTTTCTAGAGCAATTGAGGCTGTTAACCCTGATGTAAGCATGGCCACAACTTCAGGATCTGGTCTAGGCACCGGAAGGGCATGTTTTGAAGGAATCTAATCAAAGTAACAAGACATCATCAATAACTTACATTGTCATAAGAATCACCTCAGTATCACCGTCTCTTGTGATTCAATAAATACGTAGTGCATGGAAACTCCAATGGTTATCCAATTAATATAAAAAATATTAACGTTATGTTAAGCATTGCCCACCATTATGAATTCAGCATAGCCTCCAAAAGTCATGAATGCACAAGGCATACCAATTTTCAAGTCAGTGACAGAGTCCCCAACTGCTGCAATTATTCCTACAGCCTAAAATATAACAAAAAAATTTACACATATAAGTAGCAGTCCACTGCATCAATTGTTATACTACATATCTTGATATCAACAACATGAGGATATTTCTATACCTCAAACCCTGCATCAAATGGAAGACGAGAAGCAGTATCATTGTTGTTTCCATCAAAATAGCGGCCTGAGCTAAAATTTACCTACATTGTTCACACTTGTTAGAATTATAGATTATATATTAAAATATATGTTATAGATAATTAAAGGTTATAACACTTGAAAAACAGTGTAGCACGAAGAAGCTTTATAAAAAAAAAAAAAAAAAAAAAAAACTAACATTACTCAATATAGATACTTTGCATTTTTCTAAGTCATTGACATCAAACAAGTATAGATTAAAAACTGAGGACCTGATATCATGAGACTCCACATGTTATCCACGAACACACACCACAAACATGATAAATTAATGATGTTTTAACATACTTGAAGAGTTGTAACATACTTCAACAATAAATAACAGTGCCTTGTTTTATCCTAGATGTACAGAAAAGTCGTGAGTTTATTAGATTAGTGTGTATTTTATGGTAAGCCGTGCAGTTTCTGACTTGAACGTGCGTGCATGTGTTGAGCTAATGTATAATTCTTCAGTTGACAAGTTCTACAGTGAAGGTTGTATCTTTTTCAAAAATCGAGGCTGTTCTTCAGCAAGTTGGGGCACGGACATGTCTCTTAAGAGAGACAATTGAGAAAGAAAGAAAAAAGAAAACTAAACAATATGCGTACACAAGTCCTCTTATAAAGATATCTGAACTTACATCACTAGCATTCACACCGGCATAAATAATCTTAACAAGAACATGCTTCGGTTTGATAGGTAATTTCAGTGGTGTTCTCACAATGCTTGTTGCATTGCGAAAGTTATGAGACAAGGTGTGGACAACTCTGCAAGCAATAAAGCATCTTTCAATTAATTAAATTGTGGGAAGAAATAGTCATCAGATCCGTCAATTAAAAGATATACCCTTTCTAGCACTATTGAAATAGAAAATAAACATCCTCCGGACGCAGTATATTTTAACAAGAGAGACAGAGTGCAAATACATACATTTTCTCAAAACTCTCAGGAAGTTTAATTGATGGAGCTTTATAATCGGATCTTCTCTTGAAACGAGAGGAACGTACTATGTACTTTGCTTCTTCAGATGGTGTGGGCCAGTATTCCAGACCCCGACGATTTGTAATCCATAGGCAATGACCAGCTTTACTTTCATCGGTAATGAGCTCAAAAGCACCTTGAGAGGTTAAAATGCTTTCATATTAAAATGCTTTCATATTAAAATTCATGTGTACATAAGAAACAATGACTATCAATGTTATCGACTCAATTGACAATCTCATAACATGCATGAAATATCGACCAAAAATTATTAACGGTACAATTTTCAAACAAAATAGAATTATAGATAGATACAAAATATGTAGCACTAAACCCAAATAATATTTTTACAAGAAACTTAAAACCTAATCAAACGAGGAAATAGATTACAATAATTTGGAATTAAGCCTAATTCAATCCTAAAAACCAACTTATGAGGTGATATTTGCACTTCCCCATCTCACTAAATTACACTCTATTAGTATATCACTGGTCAATGTTAACACAGCCTCATGTCAAAGATTAGATATATTGAATAGAAAGTTTGATAAACTAGACATTTGTGTGTAGGCTGATAATTGTCCAATAACAGGTGGCCATAAAAGTTTAACAACCGAAAAAAGATGCAAAGAGGGATAGCCGGAAATCGAACTAAGACACAATTTCCAAACAAAACTTTGCATTGGTGAATAATGGAACTACTATAATATTTATATTATAATGGGATAATGTATTTCATTTAGGTTATTTTATTTTCATTATTTTTAATTTCTTCAAGTACTACTAATATAATTACAACTTGTTCTGTGCTTTATTATTTTGTCATGTATTCAATTAATTAAATTAGTTAAATAAAAAAGCTAAAAAATAAATCATTAAATTATAACAGAATAAAAATTATATATTACTTTACTTTAAAAAAATTAATAATACGTTTAAATAAATAATAAAGACAAATTAAAAAAAAAGTTTACAATGAAAAAAAAATCAAAACTGAAGTTTCCATGTCTCTCACGACTTCACATTAAAAAAAATCTAAAGTCGTGCTCCTAATACGACTTCATATCAATCATATAAAAAAAAACTAAAGTTGTCAATGTTGTTAAAACTTATCTAAAAAAGAAAAGTAGAAGTCGTCACACCAATGACGTGACGACTTCTTCCTGACAAGTGTCCTGAAGTCATCATCTCACTTACGACTTTAACCAATCTCATAATAATTTTAAAAACAGATCCCTGTGCACAAATTAAAAAACAAATTGAACAATTTCCGTAAATTATCATAAATTAACATGGTGAAGAGTCATGTCTATGATTCCCCTTGTGTGTGTGTTACATATAATATAGTGTAGCATAACATTACATAAAGATGCATATAAAATATATCTAACATAAATAATAGAAAGTAATTTATAATGATCATGATTTATAGAATAGAAATTATATATTTGTTGTGTTTTATGAATTTGTATACATTTCTAAATATATATCTTATACATATCGTATCATATATTTTTTAAATAATTGTACTGAATATTGTGTTGGAGCTTCAACAACAGACCATATGTATATACCACAAACACAATGACACATCAATACTTTGAAGAGAGAGAACACATCCTATTTGATCATTAATCAGGACAAATGAAGCCTGAAGGGTAGAATGCACTTTAGAAAGGTTGGCTGAACAAATTCTGGTAACTGGTTGGACAATGTGTGGCCAAATCTAGAAAGAAGAAAAGACAGCATGTCAAATGGAAGAAAGAATAGCCAGAAACATAGTTGAATGTGCCCTGATTTATCTACAGAAGCTGAAAATTTGCTAGGAGCTTGAGATAGTGTTCTGGCACAAGGAGACTCTGAGGATGGTGCAAATTCCAGTACTGGTCAATCTAAACACACAGACATTGATAACGTGGATAGGGACGGCTCTAGTCACAAAAAATGGCATTGTTTTGATGATATGTTTTAAAGATAGGATTTTAAGTAGAGAAAGAAGAAAAGAGAAACAGAGACTTGGAATAATATTGTCTTTATATATTGATATGATAAAAAATACAAAGCACTAAACCCTAGTCATATTAGTGCTAGGGTCATTATTATTCAGTTAAAAGAACAAGTTAGGAATAAAAAAGTTTAACACAATGCAGAATTTACTCTCAAAATACTGTCCAAAATACTTATAAAATACTTAGATACAATAATAATGGTGTGAGATCATTTCTAGATATGTTTAATAGAAGTGATGCACTTAAGCATGTTAAATTATTTAAAGAGGTGTGCATGCAATGCAGCAGTTACAAATTTGTGATTTAGAAAGCTACGAAGTTAAGTAACAATGCGCCCACTCCCTTTTGTTCAAGCCACATGAGAGAACAATGAAATTTATAGACTTACCTTTCACCACCATTTCCATAGGTACAAAGCCCCCCATCAAGTTGATGAATTTGGGATCTATCTTTAATCCCATGTCAGTTTCAACAAACTGCACCAAACTTTCAACATTATAGCTCATTTTAACAGAGTTACAATAAATTTGGTTCTGAAAATCAAAACACATTTAACACACGTTGGTCTGAAAGGCAATGGTCCTAGTTCGAACCAAGATTTCAAGTTTGAGAGTCTTGAACAGAAGAAAAGAAAAAACAACTGTTGGGAACCTTTACTTCCCCTAAGTAAGTCCTCGTAACTCGGCTCGAATTAGTTGGGACTTGAGACTTGGGACCCAAAATAGCTTTTGAATACTACGGTCCAGAAACAAAAATTAACGAACCACATTAATGATTTAACAAAACCAATACCGAGGAGTACTACTCTATTCTCCATCTCACAAGGGATTGTTTTCAAAAAAATTCTAGTGAATTTCAATAAAGTATCTAATATTTCTCACATTAATTAGAGATATAGTCAAATTATAATATAAGTAAGAGTAAATCTCACTTTTTTTAAATTGAGTTACCCTTAAGGTCAACTTTCTAAGATGGTACTAAAGTTTATCCTAGTAAGGTTTATTACACCTATCATGCCATATATTAGTGTGTCAATCTCGAATCACTCACAAATATCTAATTTTGTGCTCAAAATGTCTAATCGTCGACACAAGGTATGTTGAAGATTACATATTAACTAAAAATAAGGTCAATTTATAATATATAGGTAGATACAAACCTCATCTTACAAGCCAATTTTGTAAGATTAAGTTAGTCTTAAAATCCACTTTCTAAGAATTTTCATAGATTGAAGAATTATAATATAACCAAGAACGCCCATTCTTCAAAGTCAATCTTACCTCAGGGCAAAGCACATTGACTCGAATTCCTTGACGTTTGTATAGACGAAGTGCTCTAGAAAACATAACAACACCACCTGCAGAAGTATATTTTAACATTTTAGGAAGCAATATAGTAACTTAGTTTACATAAATTCTATAGATGGAGATTTGAAACCATTATTTAAATCTCATTGAAAAGCTATATTATATGTTTTTATCTTTATTTGAAGTTTTTTAAATATATGTTAAGCCACAACAAAGAGATGTCACTATCAGTAACTGTTTCCGTTTTGTATTTTTGGGACATATAAGAAGTTTTATTTGCGGGGCAGAAGGAGGTGCAACTCAGAGGATCAGAAGATAATCACAAAATTTCATGATTTGGATAACAGCAAACCTCATACTTAATAAGTGGTCGATGTATATAAAAACTTGTGTTTAGCCGCTCTATGAATAGCTCAGTTTTAGGGTATCAGATAACAATGCCTAGTCAAGTCACTACCGCTGATAGCTGTAAACAGATATCACAATTCAAGATATAATCTTCACAGTTCGTCTAGCTAGTTAGGTAATCTCGTATAACTCTCTATATACATTCAATAATAGTTCCTCAGTTTTCTCTCAAATATCTCAGAATTGATTCTCCACAATAGCAGATCTAAAATATAGACTAAGGTAACACTGGCTGTTGCTTGACCCCTACTTTAAGCTAAATGGTCATCCACAAGTATGAATGCTCATGTTGTTAACAGCTTCACTTAAGTTGAATTGAATAGGTCTTTAAGTTCTTTTGTGCCACAAATTGATTTTTTTAAATTTGTTTTCAAGGAGTGTACCCTGATCAAAGCTGGTAAATAACAAACCTTTAGAGCCACTGTAGATTGGGTCAAAGAACATTGGATAAAGACCAGAAGCAGAACCCAAGTTGATAATCACACCAGGTCTTTTGGCAGCTTCCATGGCTTGAATCTATTAAAAGGAAAGTAATGAATTCCAACAATAAACAATGGGTTTGGCCCCTTTTTTCTCATTTAAACAAAAAATGGTGAACTCTAGTATGTGAACTATAATGTGATTATGCGAGAGCAAGTTATAATATTTGTCATTTAGATCGTGAAACAACTTTCTTTTCACAGCATAAAGCAAATATTAGTCCAAGGATATTGGATAAACCAGGTCACTTATCAAGCTTACCGCAAGGCGAGTGGAATCAATAACAGCAGTGAAATTCACATTAACAGTGTGCCTCCATGTTCGAGTGCCATCTGTTTGATCACTGCGGAATGGTGTATAATTACCAATCCCCGCACTGTTAATACAAATGTCTAGACCTCGATATGTCGAGAAGTGCTTTTGAAATGCAGCAGCTAAATCCCCTGTAAGTTATTATGAATTAATATACATTTATGTACTAAAGATAATCTAAACAGCAAATACTTTTAATGATTTATATGTGTGTATGTGTGCGTAGGTAGATGCCACCTCATAAATGTTGGAACTTAGAAATTGGAACTTTGAACACAGAATTCATTTACAGGTTATGAAACTTTATCATATGCTTTCTGTCATACGAGTCTCTACTACATATTTTCATGTTTAAGTGGTGTTACTTCACTACACCAAATGGAAACACTAAATTCCATTGAAGAACAAAGGAAGATTTGATAAGCATCTTAAAAAGAGCCTATAAGAAGAGAATTCCAACTTCCAGCACGCAGAAGCCTGGTGAATGGCTTGCTAATAGAAAATAACCCACTTACTTGCATTAGTCACATCACATTTCACAAACATTGCAGAGGGAAATTCCAACTTCGAATGAAACTTGGTGTTAATTTTCTCAACGAGACTTGCAACTTGTCTTCCATTTGCTTCAGAGAAATCCACAATAGTGATAAATACACCCTTCTCTGCAAGAGCTAAGGCAAGACCCTTGCCTGTACAAAAACCAGAAACACAGAATCACACCACACGCTAAAATGGTAAAAGTGAATCACGTTATACAAACTAAACTTCATTGAGCGTACATTTTGGTTGCAGAAGCATCAAAATCTCGTGACTTGCTATCTTTCTTAAAGCTTAACATGGTTCTAGCCTCTTTCAAAATTGATTTTAGATGGTGGATAAATAAATTTTAATTCATAAAAAAATTATAGTATTTATGAAAAAAAAAAAAATCTAAACAAACTAATTGTTACGTATAAAGACAGAACAACAGGATTGAGTAAGTAATTCAATTCATATGGCTGTTTGAACTTGCGCTCTGTAGTTTCCTACGTTTTCTCTTCCCAATTAAACAACTACCGATTCTTTATGAAATGGCACCAATGAACGAAGTGCTGTGCTTACGCAACAAACTCTCATAGTGAAGGAATCAGATCCTAAATTCGAAAGAGCGTCAACACATTTAACAGTTTGTGTTAATTAAATTCAGGAGTGGCAAAATTTTCGAACAAAGCTCGCTAAATCGGTTCCTAAAGTCAACTAAAGCTTATTTTTTAATATTTGAATTCGATAATTTCGAAGTGGAAGAGAAGAGTGATAGATAAGATTATGAATAACATAAGAGAAGAAGGAGTTACCGATTCCAGAGGCACCACCAGTGACTAGTGCTGACAAACCAGGTTTGATCTCCATTGCTATGGTTACTCTTCTGCAGGTACGGTCGGTTGTCACAAAAATTACGAGATTGATTGGTGATACAAATAAACGATATATGATACTATATATGGTAATAGATTTTGTCAAAAACACGTCAACAGTTCAATTATATCAGAGATGTTTAGAAAAGCATTTTATAAAAATAAATAAAGATGGAAAAATGAAAAAGGTTTTTTTTTTTTTGAGTTAATTAATTAGCTACCTTTACTAATTTATAGAAATTTTTTATTTCAAATTTTCTAAACATAATATTTATGTTATATTAATTAATTTACCTTAAGAAGAAATTTATTTTTTTCTAGAATATTTATGGAGAAATTTACAATAAAACAAATTATATGTAGACTTTGTAAGAAATAATAAAATAAAGAAATGTATTTAAATGGTAGTTGTAGATATGACCGAGAATTTTATCACTTTAAAAATTTTACCCAAGGATAAATCACTATCAAGCACGATTTTAAATAATAGAAGTCTTTCCATACAAGAATTTGAAACTGATCGTTTTTTTTTCACCCTATAGAAGTCAGGCTTCCATACCTGGTTTTTTATTTTTATTTTTTTGAATGGAGGTCGTACTTTGCTAAAAGACTTCTAATTCTTCTATATATAAAAGTTGAGCTTTTTGTGCATATTTCATGTTTTATGTATTATATATATATATATATATATATATGTGTGTGTGTGTGTGTGTGTGGGTGTGTGTGGGTGTGTGTGTGTGAGTGGGTGTGTGT
>Ga0214544_1007798_pt1 | contig 18448 bp, 9 predicted proteins | sample CNSS3metaG_FD_160074 | JGI IMG/M metagenome (GOLD analysis project Ga0214544, IMG submission 160074) | Root nodule microbial communities from cowpea collected in UCLA plant growth center, Los Angeles, California, USA - CNSS3 | ecosystem: Host-associated > Plants > Roots > Nodule | place: USA... | reverse complement strand
GAAAGCCTCCCATGTCACTGGCTCATCCCTCTCCTCCAGGATGGATCTAGTACTGCTCCACCAATGCTCCGCCTCCCCCGTGAGCATGTACACAGAGAACGCCAACCTGTTCTCTGCAAGGCACATCCTCGCATCATAGATGCGCTCCAGGTCCTTCAGCCATTGGTCTGCGGCGTCAGGACTAGTCTTCTCGTCAAACTTCGCCGGGTGGTGCTTCAGAAAGTCCTCCAGACTCCACTCCCTAACTGCAGGTCGTGGTTCAGAACATAAGGGCAGCCGCCCTGTTCTCCTCCAACGGGCGGAGGGCCTCCATGTGCTACCGATGAGCATCCTCAGCAGCTACTCTCGCAGCCTCCATCTGCTGCATCACAGCCTACTGCTGCTCCAGCGACGCCGCCTGTCGCTGCATGGATGCCTCATGCTGCTGCATCATCGCAGCACTCTGCTGTGCCATCGTTGCTACCATCGCCTCTATGGCTCTGGCGATATCTGGTGCGTCTCCCTGGGATGATTGCGAAGTCCTACGAGGAGGTGCCATAGTCCACTGGCACATAGAAAATCACCTGGATAGGCTTGATAAAGGCAAGAATTTAACTAAGAACACTCAGAAGATACACAGAGAAAGCTAAGCGGACGTCCAAGTCCACAGACCTAAGGAATGACCGCTCTGATACCATAAATGTAACGTCCCATTTAATTTATAAACGCAATTAAAGGAAACGCCACACGTAAGATAGTATAACCACACAGTCCTGGGGTTTCCAACATCACCCCTACAAAACTAGGCACACCACGATGCCAACAAAAGCAAAAAATTGTTCAACTAGAAGTTTACAATCTAATAACCACGAGTACAGGGGCCATAACCCTAAAGAAACATGACAGAAAGAAGTATAAGGTACAGCCTAGATGGCTAGGTAGCGGAATCGCCGTTCCCTTGTTGACCACGAGAACCTCGCCCATCTGCTCCCATCAACCAAGTTGATGATCATCGCAAGGAAGAACAACCACATACAACACAACCATGCAACAAAACGGGTAAGCTAGAGCCAACACATATTCATCATACAGTTAAATATATTTTCATCATCTCATATCCATATAACAACCAAACATGTTATGACTCTTCATTCAATACACTACGACTCGACTCGACTCATCCAGATACGTATAACTTAGTCGGATTCAGCGGATGCTTGCACTTGTGGTGGATACCTCTGCTCGAACCTGAGCTGCTCATCCCCGAGCTATGTGTTACAAATGTTACGATGAATCAAATCTCCCTCACCACAAGGTTAGCCCTTAATGAATTTCGGGCCTCCTGCTACTCTCACCACAGGAGTCAGTCCGCTCTAAGTGAGACTAGCTGGCCCCTTAGAGTGTCAGGATACAGTCCTTACCTTGAATCCTTACTTGGTTATACAGATGGGGCACCACCATGGACACCCACTAACAGGGGCCATGGGATTACATCCCGACCAATGAAGCGTAACCCCGGAGGTCTCACCTAGAGACCCCAAGGAATTACACGCTGACACGGACCAACATTCATAAAACAGCAGTAGGAGAGCATCAAAGATCATGTTTGCAATTCCATACCCTTCTTTGAGATTTATTCCTCATACACATCACATTTTGGATCCATACATCTGATCATCACCACCCCATGAATCTATGGCCTCATCTCATATCAATAACGTTTTCCTTTAGTTTCAAACCTCTCCTACATTTCACATGCCAATAACATACCCAACCCGTCATACACAATTCGTGATTCATGCCAAGCACGCATAATACTCCATTATATACATGTTCCTCATCAAACAATTCACACCCAAACCAAAATCAATCATCCAAAAAATAAACAAGCACCCAAACAGCGTACTGCCTCGCCCAACCCCTCGCTCAGGCTGAAGGGTTTCGCTCAGGCGAGACGTGCTCGCTCAGGCGAGCCCCCCCTTCGCCTAGGCGAGGGTTCGATGGAGCACTCAGGGAACATCACGGGATCTCGCTTAGGCGAGACCCCTCTCGCCTGGGCGAGGTGTTCCCTCGCTCAAAGTTCGAGCAGGTCGCCTGGGCGACCTTTCGTGCAATAGTCCTAGGCGAGCTCCCTGTTTCATCTCGCCTAGGCGAGATTGACTCGCTTGGGCGAGATTAACAGGTCTCGCCACTGTTCTTCACTGCAACAGCCATGTAAATCGAACCAACCAAGCATACAAAGCAGTTAATCACACCAAAACGAAGGATTTATCCATGCAATCAGTAATTCACTCAGGAACAGCCAAGACAACACCAAAAGACTGAAACCCTAACTTCCCGTACCTGGAAAGAGGGTCAACAGAAGCCTTGACGGCACGACGACGGATACTGCAGCTCTACGAGTGAACTAACGAGCTGAAAACAGAAGGTAGGAACAAGGGCGCATTATTACTAAACGTTAACCGTGGAAAGAGTGGAGGGAAAACGATGGAAGCCATAAGATTTGGAAAAAGGACACTTACGTGGAGCCGGAATTGGGTTTGAGCTTGAACGAGGTGGACCTTAGGGCAAACCCTAGCAGAGCGTTCAGTGAGGTAGTGAGGGATGACGGCTGGTTTCTAAAAGAGTGAAAGTGAGGTGAGATTAGGGCAACATAGCAAGATCTTATATGTTGGGCCAACCCTTAGGCCCACTTACAAGGGCAGCCCACCAACTCTGGGGCAGAAAATAAAAGGGGGCCTTACAGAATTTGTTGAACTATTAGATGCTTTATAGCTAAATAGGGATGAAATTATAGGCGGTACATGCATTGATGATAGATGTGTCATTTGTAAAGAGATAGATACTGTCATAGATTCTACTTATAACTCTTTTGATGGTGTTAATGTAGTAGTCACTGATTTTTCTAATTGCTTTGTTGATCCTTTTTTTTCGATAATTTCACTGATTTTGAGGATCCAACAACCATTATTGTTGATTTTGATTATCCACCTATCTTTGATGAGGAGTTCACTGATTCTACTGTGTTTGCTGATTTGGATTTTAGAATTGGTGCTGCTAATCTTGTTCTTGCAGTGTTTTCTGAGTTTCTAGGTGTGAATTTTGCAATTATTGAAGCTGAAATTCCTGCACTTACATTGGATAAGATGGTGCAGCAGCCGCAGCAGAATACCACGGAAAAGCACATCAAAACTGGTTTGGACAGATTCCAGCAGAATGATTTGCAGAATCAGATTGGTGCACACATGAAGTTACCGGACAAATTGGCTGAGTACTGAAAAGCTGAAAGAGTTGTTTCCATTTGTTTGTTTGTAAATATGGTATTAGTAGGAACTTAGTATCTTCTCTAGTTAATATAAATAGTATCTATAATATAGAAAATAAGATGGTAGAAAATAGGTTATACTTCATAAAACTAAAGAAAATTAATTTTGATTTGTGGCTACTTGGAATTAGGCCAATCTGTTGTAGTCTTAGAAGTAGGTTAGTTTTCTTTTCTTTACATTAGTTTAGGAAGTATTTAGGTGTAAGATCCACTTTAATTTTGTCCTAAAATTTAAGGGTCTCTCTTAGTCAGTTGGGCATAAGGCTGGCTCATAGGGCATCCCAAAACCCCTAAACCAACCTAACCCTCTCATGTTCTGCCAACTTTGCAAAATCAGCCACCTTACTCCTTTTCTCTTTTCCTTTCAAACAGTGCTCTGCTAGGGTTCGAAGCTCATTCAGATTCAAGTCAGCTCAACCTCATTCTCTGCTCCACGTCAGTTATTCTTTCGCTCATGCTCTTTCTTCTCCAGCTTGTTTTCGTGGTTCCTGTTAGGTTTCATCGTAGTAATCCCGTTTTCATTTTGTGCCACTGTTCTCAACTCTTGAGTATGCTCCTGGAGCTGTTGGGTTCTTTACCATAGCTTCCTGTAACATCTGTCCAGGTGAGGGAAGCTAGGATTTTTCATGCTTTTATAAATAATGTGTCTGTTTTGGTTCTGTTGGGTGCTCTTGATGATTTGATGTGCTTTTGATGGTGTGAAAATAATCTGTGTACTATTTCTGGATGGATTTTTGGCTTTGCATGCGTGAGAGCAGTTGAGATCTGCTATACTCGCCTAAGCAAGCTATTTCTCGCCCAAACGGGAAGCTCTCACCTAAGCGAGGAGCTCTCGCCTAAGCGAGAATGGCAGTAACTCGCCCCCCTTTTGGTTTCGAGTGCTCGCCTGAGCGAAGGCCTCTCGCTTGAGCGAGATGGGCTAGCATGACCGAGAACTCGAAGTACTCTCTGTTTTCAATCTCGCTTAAGCGAGAGACCCCTGTCGCCTGAGCGAGAGCTCCTTAGCTCGAGCGAGATTGACAGTAGAGTTGTTTAAATGCTTGTATGCTCCCATGATTGATTTGTTTACCCTTTTAAAGCATGAAATATGATGCCAACGTTTTATACAACGTGCTTGAGTTTTCTTAATTTTTTGTTGTTTGGGATTTCGTGTTTTTACATGTTGAAATCAGTGAAAACCTGTCAGTTTAGCTTAAGCGAGAGATTTTAGCTTAAGCGAGATCAGTCTAGCTTAAGCGAGAATTTCTAGCTTAAGCGAGACCAGTCTAGATTAAGCGAGATCAGTCTAGCTTACGCGAAAATTGCTGCATAATTTTAATTCCTTACTTTAACTTGAACTTGTGGATTGATTCAATTACTTTTAAAAGCATGAATTGGGCGAATGGGTGTAAGTAGAATGGTTTATGGCCTGTGATTGATAAGTTTAACATGACCTTGGCATGTGATTTGTATGGGATGGTTGGTTATCAAAGTGGCATGGTTTTGGCATGATAAATGATTCAATATTGATTGTTGGAAGCATGATGATTGGGTTGGTTAGGATGTAATTCCACGATAGTTTCGTGGTGGTGCCTCATTTGGTAAGGACGTAATTCCATGAGCCTCTAGGTGAGACTTCATGGTGGTGCCTTAGTTGGTCGGGACGTAATTCCATGACCCTGTTAGTGAGAGTTCATGGTGGTGCCCCATCTATATAATTTAGCAAGGATTCAAGATAAGGTTGCATCCTGACACTCTAAAGAGTCAACTAGTCTCACATATAGCATACTGACTCTAGTGGTGAGAGTAGTAGGAGGCCTGAAATTCATTAAGGGCTAAGCTTATGTGTGGGGATAAAACATTGTAACATTTAGCTTGGGGGAGAGCAGCTCGGTAGAGCGGAGAAGTCCACCACAAGTGCAAGCATCCGCTGAATCCCGCTAATGATATGTATCCGGATGAGTCGTGTCTGAGTCTTAGTGTATTGTTTGAAGAGTCATAACATGCTTGGTTGACATATATTCCTTGGACTGTGAAATAGCATGTAACTGTATGACAAACTGTTTTCTACTCTAGCTTACCCTTTCTGCTTGTTGTATGGTATGTGCGTGTGGTGTTCTCTTTTTACGATGATCATCAATTTATTAATGTGAGCAGATGTGAGAACCCCCCGTGGTCAACAGCTTAGCTTTGGGTTGGATTCTGCCATCCAAGTTTCTTCTAGGCTTGTAGCCCATGTACTTGTCTGCCCCTTGGACAATTATTTTGAATACTGTAGACTCTTATACTCCAGACCTTTGTTTCCAATATTATACTGTGTGACATTTCTTTTAATTAACGTTATTAATTAAATGGGATGTTACATTAGGTCCCTTCCTCTTTTTACTGTTTTTTGTTATTTCGTTGCCACATTGAGGGCAATGCGCAGTATTGGTGTGAAGTGTGGGGGGAGGTTTGAATTTCTTTGAATTTTTTTCAGTTTTCTTAGCTAGCAGCACTACTAATAATTTTTCTGTTTTAGCTGCTTTGAATTGCAGGTGCAGTGCTGGTTCTAGGCATAAGTGACTCTGTTTTAAAAATTTAGTTGTTGCTTATATTTGAGTAGTTAGTTAAATACAGTTTCTTTTAGTCACAATTTATGCTTTATTTTAACTTCTGTTTTGTTGCAGTAGTAGCTAGGTGCATAGTCAAATTTCGAATTCCTTGATTTCTGGAGTAATTAGTAGTTGTAATAGTATGCTAGATGAATTGAAACTTGGTTGCATAGTTATTTTGCTGACTTGGTAGTTTTAGTATTAGAATTAGAATGAGTTGCATATTCTTAAGTCTAGTGGTTTCAATTCTAGGTTTGAATAGGCACATTTTAGATATGATCTCAATTTCAGTATGAGTTAAAGGTATTAATTATGCTAGAGGAAAATATACAAATTTTTAATGTGGGAACCATACCCATATTTTTTCCTGAGAATCTTAGCAGGAACTACAGATACCCAAGACAATAAAAGATCAATTTAAGAACAACATTTATGGATAACAACATGATACTTAGTTAATTACGTACGGCTGTTGTTGCTGCACTTTGTATGCAATATGAAGCTGATCTCAGACTTAACATGAACATTATAGTCAAAGCTCTTCAACCTTTGCTGGCTACTCAAACTGGACCTGCTAGTGAAACAAAAAACGATTCGCAATACAAAGTATTTTAGGATCATAGAAGTCTTCTTTAAACTGAATCTGTCTTTCATTGAGGTGTTTATATTATATTTTAGGTTAAAATACTCCATTCATCCATGTTTTTGTTGAAAAATCTCAAATAGGTCCTAAGATTTTTTTTAGTCTCAATTAGGTCCATATTTTTGAAAATGTGTAACAATTAGGTCCATATAAAATTTTAAAAAATTTTTGTAAAAGGTTAAAATAAATATATTTAAAATTTTTTTACACATTTTCATACTAACGGAATGGACCTAATTGTTACACATTTTCAAAAATATGGACCTAATTGAGACTAAAAAAAATCTTAGGATCTATTTGAGATTTTTCAACAAAAACATGGATGAAGGGAGTATTTTAACCTATATATTATATATATATATATATATATATATATATATATATATATATATGAAGTGCATGTTTATGTTAACATAGTTTGCTATGTATTATGTATATTTAAAGTATTTTTTTTAATAAAACTTAATTTTTATTATGACTTTTTTTAATAAAAGTTAATGTTTGATTTATTATGGTTAATAGTGTGAAATTACGTTATTTTTCTTCACAGGGTTGTACGTTGAAGACAATATCCTTCTTTGTCCCAAATTTTCATTAGGGATTTTCATCCCCGGACAAATACTTTTCTGTAACATACCATGCCTTGGTAGTTGGATTTGAAATGAGGACTGTGTTATAATATTAGCAGCCAACAGGGTCAAGTAGCAGCACTGCAATTTACAAGCACAAAATGAGTTTTTTGCTTGAACAGAACTTAGATACAATAGCTTGAGAGCTTTTAGTACTGTGGTCTCCTCCTTCATCATGTGTACAATTACTATTGAGTCATGACAGGTGATGATTAGGTAACGAATAATGAAATTCTTAGTCATTTATATAACAAAAACGACTTCACTTTCCATTAACTGGAATAAAGAATTTGCATTATACAAATGTTGACAATAGAGCACACAATTCATGTCAGAATCATATATTAAACTCAATTATGAGCATAATAATACAATGTGGAAGAAATTTTAGCAACACAGAAAGTCACAGAAATAATTCAAGTCTATATTTCAGAAGATCGTTGATGGGATTACAATTTGCACACTAATGGGCAGTATGATGTATGAGCTGAGCAAGCACTATCTTAAACAAACAGCAGCATAAGAACCACAAAAAATCAAGCCAACAATAAACAATGCCCTGATTCAAAATACTATGGTATATGGCCTACATAGATCATTGACACTAATTTCTTACAAAAAGTTTACCCGACCAATGAATTACAAATTGAACTCATTTATCACTGATTAATATAGAATGAGAAGAAAATATTACACAAAAAAATTTACACTCTGCATTGTAGCCATAAAAGGTAACAAAGATTGGTTGCTTCAGAATAAGGGGGGAGAATCAAGGCTACCTGTTGATAATCAAATTAATTACTTCGATCACAGATTGCTGTGAAGGTCATGGTAGCAAAAGAGGTCATGGTTTCTGAAGAAGATGACTCATCTTGCTTCCCTTCAGCCAACAAAAATTTACCATTCTCTTCAGACTTGCCCTTTTGTTTCCATGCACTTTTGGCTTCCACAAATTCAAATATCATGCCTGGTTTTGTCACATTCTCCTCATTCACATCTTTTTCACCTAAAAGCATTTCAAGCACAATGGACATAGAGGGTCGGAGCTGAGGTGAATCCTGCGTGCAAAGGAGAGCAATCTTACAAAACCTGATTGCCTCCTCAACATCGAAGTCTCCGTCTAGAAAAGCATCCACCATTTTTTCTGTCTCTCCAGCGTCATACAAATCCCAAGCCTGTAAGACACATTAACTTTTGAGTTTCCATAAAGTTTCAAGGAAATATGATTTCAATCCTTGACACAAACAAATTAATCCCAGATTAAGTATGCCTTAGTACTACAAAGTTTACATTACTAGAGCTCATTTTGTTACGATAGCTACATTGCGCCGATTGAAAATGTCTTATTGCAAGCATAGTAAGAAGTTCTTAACAAACAGTCATACTCATCATGTATACTTGCTTTATTAATAACAATGAAAATGAACACTTAAACTATATAATCTATGGAGACAGAATCAACCATGTTACTTGAACAAATATAACTTGTTTCTCATAGAGTACAACAGCTCTTGGCCAAAACCAAGCGATTCCACCCATAAGCCCGTCTTCTTAGTTGAAACTTTAATGTCAACATTGTAACCTTGTTTCTTAATGTGTATGAAATAGTTAACGAGTTAAAAGGACTACCATAAAAATAAAGAAAATGAAATTTACGTCGGGATGAACACATGGTCTAGTATGGCTTCTTCTATTTACATTTATCTTTAATTATCCACAATTTTTTTAAAGGTTGATACCAGAGTTGAACATGTTAAGTTCCAGAAATTCAAGACGGGAAATGCATGTGGCTGCCTCACCACATCTTAAACTGACATAGGGAAGAAGAAAATGAAGTGCCATCAAAAATAAAATTCTATGTATGAATGCCAATCTCTTCGAATATTTCTTTCACACTGCATACAATTTGAATCCTCAACTACATCTAATTGCTTTTAGTCCTTATCAATATTTTCATAAGGGAAGGTCGTTACTGCTTACTTACTCTTGTGAGAAGATACTGTTCTTCAACAGGTAAACGTCTATTTGTGTTAGGTCTTCCACTAACAATTTCTAATAATAGAACTCCAAAGCTATAAACATCTGATTTTCTTGTCACTTGATTTCGGATTGCATATTCAGGTGCAAGATAACCACTACAAAACCAAACCAAGAGAACGAGTAAGAACAAAGTGGGGAAGAAAATGCTAATAAACCTGAAAATTCCAAAAATCTGAAATTTCACAATAGGAGCTAATTGAAGATAAAATGATGGGCTTACACTGTTCCAGCAACACGTGTACTGATATGAGTTAGGTTTGGTGGAATAAGCTTTGCAAGCCCAAAATCTGAAATTTTTGGCTCAAGATCTTTGTCAAGTAGGACATTGCTTGCTTTTATGTCTCTGTGGATAATGTGGGGTTGGACCTCTTCATGAAGGAATGCAAGGCCCCTGGCAACACCTACACAAATGTTCCTTCTTGTAGACCAACTGAATTGGATGTTACTGTGGCCTGCACCTACAAACTCAAGAGGATTAGTTCACAATTAAGATAGCTCTTTTAACAATTCACACTCATACTACATGACATCAACTCAATTACCAATAAGTGTTTGTGCTAGGCTGTTATTCTCAAGATAGCCATAGACCAAAATCCTATGGTTGTCTTCCACACAGCATCCATGCAACTTAACTAGATTCTCATGTTCTATACTAGATATCACCTTTATTTCTGTCAAAAACTCTCGGACCCCTTGTCTTGATTCAGCTGATAAAACCTTTATAGCTACTGGAGAACCATTTCTCAGCTTTCCCTAACCAAGGAGAAATTTATCAATAACATTTTTATTATTTAAACTCATGATAAACTTCAACATAAGTACTTATAGAAGAAGAAAACAAGAAAAAAATGTATTGAGTTTCTCCATAGCTATAAAAGTTAGGTGCATAAGTTTTTTAGCTTATGGAAGAAACTCAATTCATTTTACCTTCTTAGTTTCGTTTCTACAAGAGCTTATTAAGAATTTAGCCAATCAGAGTCTTAGTGGGTATAAGAAATCTTCATAAATTCTAGACTGATACCATACTGCTGCAATCACCTTATAGACTTCTCCAAAACCTCCCTGTCCTATCTTGTTTGCAGGACTAAAACTTTCGGTGGCACTTCGCAATTCCCTGTAAGTGTAGATCTTGACATTCTGAATTTCTGAAATATCTGTTGCAGGGTATACATCATACTTGATCAAAACAGGGAACATTTTGATCATACCAATGTTTCATATATATCAGATTGTAAAAACAAAGAATACAAAAAACAGGGCTCGTGCTTTCTGAGTATGTAAGCATGTCATCCTAGACAACTGTAACCGTCTCACTGACCCAAACCCGTTTCAAAAACGAAGACTCAACTAATACAAAAACGAGGGTGACCGTAAAACTGGATTATTATGTTTTTGTGGTTTATGGAAACACCAACAAGGACCAAGTCTTGGAATAGTTCAATTATTGAATAAATAATTTAACAAAACAGAAGCTCATCCATGGAAGACCACATAATATATTAAAGTATACCTAAATCAACTCCGGTCAATCGAGTGGCTGAGGAAGATCCTTTCTTTCTGAAAAGATTAAAGAAACAAGTCATCAGAGTAACCCTCCTGCTCCAATTGATCAAAACTAGCTCTGCAAAAGTGAAAGAGATAATTGAGATTGAAATCTCCCAAAATCTCGCCACCGCCTCAAAGGGATACTCGAAAAACAAAATCTGGTTAAACTTTATCAGCCGTTGCAAGGAACTTCTGCTACTGCTAATAGGCAATTAAAGAAATACCATTTGCATACAAACACTCCTATCAAAAAATGATGCTCAATTGAATATTAGTTATTCTAATGAACACGAAAAATCAAAATCCTAAGTCAATTTTTTTGTTTTTTTATTCTTTCTTCATGAAAAGTCAACTTGACTTGTTTCTTTGCGTAACCAAGTAAAATAACATTCCATTGCTGCCAATCTTCAATTGTGCAACAAAAATTCGAAAATGATAGAAGGGTATGTCCTACATAACTTGAACAATTAAATATATGAAACGACAACACACTACGATCTTAGCAACTGTAAGAACCAAATCTGGTTTTTCCTTGTACATTTCTGCATAAAATGAAATTGAACTATAACCACAGATAAACTTACATGAAGAAAGAAGAAAACCAATATTCTGAAACCAAGTCTTTGAAAATGTGAATTATAAGAGAGAGAACATGTTTTGTACAGCTATGAAATTATCTTTAAAGCTTAGAAGCATGAAAGCATTTAGTTGCAAAAGGAGAATAATACCTGGTAAACTTAGACTCTGTCATGAGGGTCTATATACAAAATTTTTAATTTAGTTTTACAAAATTCTTAATTTAGTTTTACAAAATTTACTTTTATGACAAAAATATATTATTATATAAAAGATTTTATCATTTATGTAATCCTTTTTTTAAACTAATGTAATTCCTTTACTAATTTTTAACTTTTAGATAAATTTTTTTAATTTAAACTTAATAATTTTTTAAATTAAAATAATTATTTATAATTTTTTTATAAAATCAATAAAAATTGTTTACAATAAAATTATAAAATTTATTTATAACTATTTTTATATTATAATAATAATAATTTTATTATTTATTATTATCCTAGAAAAAAGAGTAAACATATATATTCATATATGTGTTTGCAGTATTACTAATCACTACCTATTTTTCTAACCTTTAAGTATTACTAAGCAATTTTATATTTCATTAGAATAATATTATTATAAGAATGGAAATCAAATTAATGTATTTATTTATTTATTTATTTATTTTAATTTGTTTAATTGACCCATTATTAAACTAACTGATAGGATGTTAGATTAGTTTACATAAAATTTTATACTTAAACCTTAAGTTCAATAAACTATTTGCTGTATTTAAACTATTTTTTATTTTAATTATTAAATTACAAATTCTCATTCAACATGAGGGTTTATAAACTTAAAAATTGTTTACTTTAATTACAGAATATGCTTCCAAAGTATACGTTCATCATAAGATTATTTAACTGCAAATATTTTATTCTTCTAAAATTTAACATTTATGTTTATTTGAAAATAATTTTTTGTTTTGTTTTAGGGCATAAAAAACAGAAAAGTGCGTTAGAATTTTAAAAATATTTCCTAAGTTTTACGTATTATTATGATTATAATTGTCGTTATAATTTGGAGTGGTGATATTTTGATACGGTGGAGAAAAAAATACTTATTTAATAATTTAAATTATTAATATTTTAATTATTTTTTAAATATATTAACCTAAAATATTAACATATATTATTATATTACTTAAATATGTTATTAAATCACGAGTTTTCTTAAAGTGTGAATCTTTCATTTATTTTCCAATAATTTATGTAAGTTATGGTTTTAATAATAAAAAGCAAAAGTTAGTTTGAGAATGAGTAAGGTTTTAGGAGAAGTTATGGCCACCAACCAATTGTCCCGCATGCTACTTTTCTTCTTCATTCCTTTAACCTTCTCAAGGTTTAAGACTTTGTTTTGACGTATAACTTGGATAATATAACCTAAATTTTTCTATAACTATTTTATGAAAGGAAAATTATTTAAAATAAAATAAAATCAATTTTGTTATGATTTAAAATTAATTAATGTAAATCTTAAAATAACAATTTAAATAAGCAATATTATAGAGTTTTTATAATTATTAACGAAAACAGAGGTGTTGTTATATATGTGTCTAACGAAAACATAAGTTGATGATACATAGTTATCGTTACAAACCCAATTATTTGGTAAATAATGCATAGAATCTTCTTTATTTTTTCCTATTTGGAGTTTTTGTTACTTTGTCACTATCATGATATTTTGTTAGGTTTAAATACTTTTTTCGTCTTCATTTTCGTAGTGTTTGTTGTGGATGGTCTTCATTTTCACATAATATTTAAAATGGTCCTCATTTTTACCGAATGTTTAAAATGATCCTCATTTTCGCAATTCGTGTTTTATTTGGTCCTTTTCTGTGACGCCGTTTAAATCAGTAACGGAGTACATGTAACACACCTCAATGCAACGTAACATAAACAGTGTCACTTGTACAGTACTCCGTTACTGATTTACACGACGTCACAGAAAAGGACTAAATAAAACATGAATTGCGAAAATTAGAACCATTTTAAACATTCTGTATAAATGAAGAACATTTTAAACATTATGTGAAAATGAGGATCATCTGTAACAAACACTACGAAAATGAGGACGAAAAAGGTATTTAAGCCATTTTGTTATCATAAACCTTGTTTTTATGTTTTAATTGTTTATTTTTACATAACGATCCTCAAAAGGCTTATTACTGAACTTAGACAGTGGATTTGCAAATCTTTTCAAGAAAAAAAAATGAGCTTTCTCGATATTGGATAAATTGGTGTGTTGATATTTTAGGATTTTCGTATTGCGTGTTACATTTTATGTGAGACTCGGGAGAAAAGAGGAAAAAGAATTTAATGTTTCTTATAATTACGTTTTTACCAAACAAAATCTTTATATTTTTATATATTTCTTTTCATTATCAAGACACAACAACATTCATTATCAATTCATACTCACTATAACAATGGTGTTTATATACATCAAACTATATACTATTTATTTAGCATTTCATATCATCTTTCAATGTCTCATATGTAAATCATAATATTAAATTTTTATTTGTAGTATTTTAAAACTCAACAAATTATTTTGTGTTCTAAACAGAATTAAGAACACTCCTTAAAAGGGATATTGTGATTTTTATTTATTACACCTACTTAAAACTATTTGCTACGTATTATTTTCGTTATTTGCGTATATATTAAAAAAAAAAACTTAAATAATACTATGGTCTCTATTTTTGTTTAGTTTTTTCAATGTGGTTCTAATTTTTTTTTTTTAACTAAGTTCTAATTTTCGTTAATTTTGTTCAATTAAATCCTTTTAGGTGTTGTTGTTTAAATAGTTAACGAGATGTGAGCTATCACGTGTCAATTCATAATTTTATTTTTTTTGCTATTTTTATAATTTTTTATTTAAAAAATAAATTGTCCACATTTCAATTCAAAATCATGTCATGTGGTAGTGATAGTGTCACATGTCATGTCTTAACAACACGCACACACCCTCACACATGCACGCACACACTCACACATGCACCCACACACACTATTAATTTACAAATATTAATAACTTATGTAAGAACACAAATATTTAAAAAATACGGACATACAGGTGCAACAACACTTATGTTTCTGCTAGTGTACTATAGTATATTTAATCGAACATAATATGATGTCATGTGGTATTAGTATGAATTGTTAAAACTATTATCTTAATTATCAACTAATCCTTTCGAGTTTATAGGTGCAAGCCATAGTAACGTCCAATTCAATACATTTGTGTAGGTGTTGCTAGGGGCCTTGTGTTTCTTCATGAAAGGTTTAGCCCCACAATACCTATAGAGACATAAAAGCAAGCAATGTACTACTTGACAAAAATCTCCCGTAAAAATTTTCAAATTTTGGGCTTGCAAAGCTTATTCCACGAAACTTAACCCATATTAATACACGTGTTGTTGGAATGGTGTAAGCTCGTCATTTTGTCTTCAATTTGCTCATATTGTGAAATTTCAGATTCTTATAAATTTCAGGTTTATTAGCATTATTTTCCATATTTTGTTTTGATTTGTTCTTATTATTTGGTACTGTTGTGGTTATCTAGCACTTGTATATGCAATCCAAAATCAAGTGACTAAAAAATCATATGTTTATAGCTTTGGAGTTCTATTATTAGAAATTGTTGGTGGGAGGTTTAACACAAATAGACATTTACCTGTTTAAGAACATTATCTTTTCACAATGGTAAGAAGTAAGGACATTCCTTTATGAAAATGTTGATAACGCATGTACTCAAAGACACACACATGAATACACACGCATGCACGCACGCGCGCGCACACACACACAATCACCCATGCACGCATGGATGAACCCATATACACATCAAGCCATACGCATCCACATGCACCTACACCCATCCCCTCACTATCAATTTACAAATATTAATAATTTGTTATAATACAAATATTTAAAAAATTTGGACACATAGATGGTTATGTAGAAAGTTAGATGTTTATAACTTTGGAGTTCTATTATTAGAAATTGTTAGTTGGAGGACAAACACAAATAGACATTTACCTATTGAAGAACAATATATTCTCACAAAGGTAATCAATAACAACCTTCCTTTATGAAAATATTGATAGTGTGCACTCTCACACAGACACGCATACACACACACACGTAACCACACACGAATGAACGTACCTACATCCCATACACCCACAAACACACGCATACACCCGCACCCACACTCAGTTCAATCAAACTAACTACAAGGTGATGAACTAAGTCAAAACAAAAATGGGGTTATCTTTGAACCAACTTTTGAATGTACAATATAATTCAACAAAAACTCCTCCATTGTCTAGCAAAACATTGTCTATGCATTTTATTTTAACAGTAAGTGATGGGAACAAAGAATCTTCTTATATGACATTACCACGTGTTCTTTTAAAATGGTCTTTGTTAATTGCTTCCCAAAAATATTTGTATAGTATGAGATAATATGGTTCCAACTAATCACCACGTGAGAGTTGGTCACACTTTTCAACTTGTAGAAAGAATTAATAATGTGAAGGTGGAGATTGGTTGAAACGGCTTGGAAAAATGCTTGAAAATTGAAACATGTCTTTACCTTTTTTATTTGTTGATGTTTTCCTAGTTCTAAGGATTCAATTAAAAAGTTTTAGGTGTTTTGTTATTCATGTTTGTATTTCTTGCATATTTCTCTAACTTTGTTGTTAGAGGGAAGTTATTATTTAAGTTTTATAAACTGTAAAGTTTCTGGTTCCTAAATAAAACAATTTTTTCCCTTTTAATGTATATTCTTGTATTTTTTTTAAGAAAAAACTACTTTTCTTTTCAATGGAAACAGTCTAACATTTGTTATCGTGATTATTTTTTATGACACTTTTAGAATGGATTCTAGGACAAGTTGTTCCAAGTAGCTTTGGAGTTTCATTATTAGAAATTGTTAGTGGAAGGCCTAACACAAATAGACGTTTCTCCGTCGAATAATAGTATCTTTTCACAAGGGCTAAGCAGTAACGACCTTCCTTCATGAAAATATTGATAATACATCCACACACACCTCCCCCTCCACATACACGCGCACACACACGCACTCACGCGCCCACACATGCACTCGCATAGACATCCACCTACATATGCATGCACGCATTCGTATGCACTCACACTATTAATTTACAAATATTAATAACACATGTTATAATACGAATATTAAAAAATGCAGATACACAATTGCGACGACACATATGTTTCCGCTAGCGTGTTATAATATATTTAATCAAACATAATATGATGATAGTATAATTATGCTTAATATTTTTTAAATCATAGAATATCTATGGTAAATTAATTAAAGTAAGAAAGAAAAAATGGATTTAATTATCATTTTTTAAGAGAGATATGGATCATATGTAAATCACAATATTAAATTTTTATTTGTAGTTTTCTAAACTCAACCAATTATGGACCATGTATTCTAAATTGAATTAAAGAGACTCCTTAAAAGGTCAATTATGATTTTTATTTATTACATCTATTTAAACCCAATTGCTACATATTATTTTTGTTATTTGCATATATATTAAAAAAAATTCTTCTTTCAAATGGTAGGCAAGTTGAAACACATCTTGAACATAAATCATTATGTGATCTCATAATTTAAAAAAACTTTGATGATTTAAATTTTTAATACTTTGAGTTAATACTTCTTTTAACAACACACATACACACACATGCACACACCAACACACACACACACACACACACCCACACCCTTATACACATTCGCACACACCCACACATCCATGGATGCACGTAGCACTCACACATACATTCACCCATACACGCACATGCACACACCCACACCTACACTATCAATTACAAATATTAATAACTTATGTTATAGTACAAATATTTAAAAAATACAGACACACAGGTGCGACGATCCCTATGTTTCTACTAGTGTGCTATAGTATATTTAATCGAACATATTATGACAAAAGTATAATTATGAACTATTCTTTATTATTATAATCGAACATAATATGATGTCATGTGGTATGAGTATGAATTGTTAAAACAATTATCTTTATTATGAACTAATCCTTTTGAGTTTACATGTGCAAGCCATAGTAACATCTAAGTCAACTAACCCACAAGAAGGAACATTTGTGTAGGATTTGTAGGGGCCTTGGGTTCTTCATGAAGAGGTTTGGCCCGAGATTATCCATAGAGACATAAAAGCATGCAATGTATTACTTGAAAAGATCTCCAACCAACAAATTTTGATTTTGGGCTTACAAAGCTTGTTGCACCAAACTTGGCTCATATATGTACATTGTAACATCCCTAGGGAATATTACTTAAAAATAAATAATAAAAGAAAATAATTATATTAGTAGTCGTCTCGATAAAAAATTCCAACGCGGGAATATTTAATTTCATGAAAACGCGCGCCAAAACTTATATCATAATTAGTCAATGGTTACAAGTTCCCATTATTCGTGTGCATAATAAAAACTTAAAATAATACATGTAGGAGAAAATCCTAGCTCTAATCCCAGGCTAGCCCTCACTCCGCCATCTGAACATCCTCAGCACCACCTGTATCAACATCTGCTCCCGTGTAACGAATTACACGATCATCGCCACACACAAACAGAAATGGTGAGCTGAGAAAATAAAATAACAAGCATATAAAACACAAGATAAATCATATACCCATTTTATTCATTATATATAATTCTTGGCCAAGACCTTAACCCCAAGACTTATCAGTCTTCAAATCATACAATTGGTTAGCCTTGGACTCGGGAATCTGATGCTCACACGAACCTGCCCGCTCGTGGTCCTGCCTCTACGAACCTCCCCGCTCGTAGTCCTACTCTACGAACCTCCCCGCTCGTAGTCCTACTCTACGGACCTGCCCGCCCGTAGTCCAACACATGTGATCCACCAGCCCCCGTACCTCCCTGCACGTGGCATCTCTCAACGTGAGCACGGAACATACGAACCTACCTCGCTCGTATCCCCACGTGAGAGTAACTGGATATGAACCTCCCCGTTCATACCATCACATGTCAAACACCATCCATGAACCT
>Ga0214544_1007797_pt1 | contig 18449 bp, 10 predicted proteins | sample CNSS3metaG_FD_160074 | JGI IMG/M metagenome (GOLD analysis project Ga0214544, IMG submission 160074) | Root nodule microbial communities from cowpea collected in UCLA plant growth center, Los Angeles, California, USA - CNSS3 | ecosystem: Host-associated > Plants > Roots > Nodule | place: USA... | reverse complement strand
TACATGCTGTCTTCGTGAGCTTGAAAAAATCGTTGAATGCCGCGAAACTTTTGGCCAAATAGTTCTGCCAATATTTTACGAGATTTACCCATTCGATGTACGTCATCAGAAAGGTGATTTTAGGAAAGCGTTGGAAGAAGCTGCACACAAAAGCTATTCAGGAGAACAAGTGGAACATGCATTCTCTAGATGGAGCAATGCACTCACCACGGTTGCAGGTATCACTGGTTGGAATGTCAGAGATTTCAGGTAAACAAATGAATCCTTCGAACTTTGTTCTGTTTGAGAGTGAATGAAGCATATTTTAAGGATGTGATTTATTTTTCGTAATGCATTACCATTCATCTTGAAGGCATGATGCTGAACTTGTGGAGGTTACTGTTAGCCGTGTTCAGACAATACTGGAATATGGAGACTTGTATCTTACCGAATTTCCCGTTGGATTAGACCCTCATGTGAGAAAGGTAATTGAATGTATTGAAAATCATTCCAGCAAAGTCTGTATGATAGGGATATGGGGAATGGGAGGATCGGGTAAGACTACCATAGCCAAAGCCATCTACAATCGAATTTATCGTCCATTCATTAGTAGGAGTTTTATTGAAAATATTAGAGAGTTTTCGTATAGAGATAGAAGGCATGTTCATTTGCAAGAAAATCTTCTTTATCGTATCCTAAAATCCAAGTTCAAGGTGCAAAGCGTTGGGATGGGAAGAACTATGATCGAGAATGAGTTTTCTCGAAAAAAGTTGCTAATTGTGCTTGATGATGTGAATGAGTTTAGCCAATTAGAAAACCTATGTGGGAATCGTGATTGGTTCGGTCAAGGAACTGTGATAATCATTACAAGTAGAGATGTTCACGTGCTCAACCGACTCAAAGTTAATTACATTTATAAAATGAATGGTATGAACGAAAATGATTCCCTTGAGCTTTTTAGTTGCCATGCCTTTGGAGATCCAAAACCAAGAAAAGGCTTCGATGAATTTGCAAGAAGTATAACTGCTCATTGTGGAGGACTACCACTGGCTCTTGAGGTCCATGGTTCCATTTTATTTAATAGGACAAAGGATTGGTGGGAAAATGAATTGGCAAGACTACAAGTATTTCCCACTACAGAAGTTCAAAATAAATTGAGAATAAGTTTTGAAAGTTTATGCGATGACATGGAAAAGGATATTTTTCTTGATATATGTTGTTTCTTTATTGGTAAAGATAGAGGCTATGTCACCCAGATACTAAATGGATGTGGACTACATGCTGATATTGGTATAACAGTTCTCATAGAACGTGGCCTCATAAAAGTTGGAAGGAACAACAAACTTGAAATGCATCCTTTGTTAAGAGACATGGGAAGAGAAATTATTCGTCAAAGATGCCCAGAGAAACCAGGGGAAAGGAGTCGACTATGGTTTAAGGATGATATAAAAGATGTACTGAAAAGGAATACTGTAAGAACATTCTTTATATGATTTTGAAACTTCTTTTGAAAGTGTTTTCTTTTTCTAGTGCAATACATGTGTTGTTAACTTATTAGACTCACCATTAAGCTTCATTGATCAACGGATACTGAGAGATTTCCCAACTGTATCTTTTTCCTATATTCATCACAGGGGACAAAGGGTACCCAGGTATTGTCCCTGAAACATAAATCAAACAGAGGAGATTGCTTTGAAGCTCATGCTTTCAAGAAAATGAAGAGATTAAAACTGCTACAGCTGGATCATGTACAACTTACTGGAGATTACGGGTACCTTTCTAAACAACTGAGATGGATTTGTTGGAAAGGGTTTCCTTCAAAATACATTCCAAACAACTTTCACATGGAAGATGTAATTGCAATTGATTTCAAACATAGTCATCTTCAACTTGTCTGGAAACAGCCCCAGGTATTCATTGCATTCATTTTTCTTTTAAAACTCATAGGTTAATTAAAATAAATATAGTATAATAATTGGTTCAGGTTTAACTTTTGTATTTTCTATTTTCTTTTCTAATTTTTTGTCAAAAACTATTTTTGTAGGTTTTAGAGCGGTTAAAATTCCTTAATCTTAGTCACTCCAAGAACTTGAGAGAAACACCTGACTTTTCTGGACTACCAAGTCTTGAAAAGCTCATTCTAAAAGATTGTCCAAGTTTGTGCAAGGTACACCAATCCATTGGACATCTCTGCAATCTATTACTGATAAATTTGAAAGACTGCACAAGTTTAAGCAGTCTCCCTAGAGAGGTATATACATTGACCTCTTTAAGAACTTTCATCATCTCTGGTTGTTTCAAGATTCACATATTGGAAGAAGATATAATGCAGATCAAATCCTTGATAACTCTAGTTACTGAAAATACAGCAGTGAAAAAAGTGCCATGTTCAATTGTAAGCTCAAAAAGCATTGGATATATATCCCTACGTGGATTTGAAGGATTGGCGCATAATATTTTTCCTTCTATCATTCGATCTTGGATGTCACCAACAATGAATCCCCAATCTTATATTAGTCTGCTTTGCATGGATATGGAGAATAATAATTTGTCTGACCTTGTGCCTTTGTATAGAAGCCTTGCAAATCTTCGAAGTATTTTAATTGAGTGTAACACGGACTATCAACTATCTGAGCAAGTAAAAGCAATTCTAGTTGAATACGGTGTAAATTTTACAGAATCAAGAATTTCAAATCATCCCTTGAGGTTTTCTTTGATTGGTGTTGGAAGTTACAATGAATTCTTCAACACTCTCAACGATAGCATTTCTGAGGTTCATTCTCTTGCTCTTACCTTTGCGTGCTTACCTTCAACATTCATTATTTAAGACAACATGAATTGATCTCAATATAGTATCTAAAAGCAACTGTCATTTCTATATAGATTCAATGCTTCATTTGAAAGTGCCTAATTTTAATTATCAACAACAACAATCCATACGCTCATGTTGTACTTGGTTCATGTTTGTTAGATTCCCATTGATCAGACCGGTAATACTTAAACAGAGATGCACAAAAAACCATTAACAATTTGGTTAAATTTGATCTGTGTATTACTTTTTAACTTGATTAGAAAGCTTATTCTTTTGTTTCGGAATAATTGTAATTTGAATTAAAAATGGTGATCATTTGAATTGCAAAAGTTCATACATGACTAAGCCTTTGATCTCGTGGTACAGGGATTGGCAAGAAGTGAGTCTTGTGATGTTTCTCTTCCAGGTGATAACTATCCTCATTGGTTGGCAAATATGGGTGAGGGACATTCTGTTTCTTTCACTGTGCCTAGAGATCGTAACATGAAGGGAATGATTTTTTGTGTTGTTTATTTATCAACCCCTGAAATTGTGGCAACCGAATGTCTTACAAGTGTCTTAATTGTTAATTACACAAAGTGCACATTACAAATGCACAACCATGACACGGTAATTTCCTTTAAAGATGAAGATTGGCATGGAATAATGTCAAATTTAGGATCTGGAGACAAGGTGGAGATTTTTGTGAATTGTAGTAATGGATTGGTGATCAAGAACACAACTATATATCTTATATATGGGGAATCAAATGACTTGGAAATGGAGCCTTGCCTTGAGCCAAAGGAAAATACTTTAAGTAAATTCATTATGAAAATGGTAATGTGTGACTTCTGGTAAGTTAATGTCCTTCTTTGAGAACAGAACAAGATCCCTTGAGTTATGGAATTTAATTGAATGTCCTTGATTACAGTTTATTTCTTTCCATCCTTTCCTTTTAGGCTCTAGTTACTCATTCTCTTTGTTTTGTATATAATAATAATAATAATAATAATAATAAGATAATAATAATTATTATTATAATAAAATCCCGTGTACAGTAACAACTTGTTTCATATGTGTATACAAAACAAGATTATATACCAACTCCACGTAAAAATTTGACTTTGTGATGAAAAGTTTATTAATTTGTTTAGAGATTTATTCCCTTACTTTAGTTTCTAATTTTCTAATTAGAGCCTTTCGCCATTTTTAAGCTTGATTGTGTGGAGTGGATAAATTGACGGGCTATAATTTCTAACTTGTCAATATTTTATAATGATTGAGCTCGTCATTGAACTTGAGCATTTATTTGGGTCCATCTTGCTTCTAAGAGGTATGATGGATGCTCCGGTTTAAGTATAAGCGGCTGGAAAATATGTTTTATATTTATAATTTAAAATTTAAAGTAAGAATATTTTATTTAGTTAGTTAGTTTCATAAGAGATATAAACTACACATCACCATAATAATGCCAATATTTTAAATCTTTTTTCTTTAAGAATTGTTCTAAAGTCTTTCTTTTCTATTATATTTACTGTTTTACATTTGTTATTATAACTAGTTTTTCACGGGAATTTTTTAAATATTATTTCTTTGGTTATTATAAATAAATTTACGTTTTTAATACAATGACAAAAAACTAAGTTACTAATAATAAAAATTATAAAAGTAATGACCAATGAATGATATACAATGATATTTATGTTGTAAAGCATAGTGATATTAGAACATGTCTTCTCTGAAATTTAAAAGGCAACCCTGGTTCAGAAGGAACTAAATCCATTCTTGGGATAAATATTTTGTCACCAATGTTTTTATTTGTAATTACATTTGTAGAAATGACATCTTCCCTCCATGATTAACTTGCAATCTTATGCCATTAAAAAAGACCTTTTGCTTGATCAATATTTTTCAAAAGCATAATTGGTATAGCTATTTTAAACTTCAATTGATGATTGGTATGCTTGAACAGTTAATATCATTTAAGAATTCTAATGTAAATCATTCAGGTTGAATTTCTTCTTGTTCATCTGATTGGCAATGTGTATCTGAATTTAAATAACTTACCTCTTGACCACTTAATAAAGAAAACATGAATTCATTAAGTTGAGGATACACAAATTCAACCAATCATTGCTTATCAAAAAATAACCAAGATTCATCATATTTACCAGAAATTGAGGATACACAAATTCAACCAATTAGAGGAAAGGTGATTTTGTATTTCCAATCAACAACTATTATGGAATTTCAACAATGATTTCACCATTTTCATTTAAATCCATCTCCATGTCTCCAATCTTCATGATCCAATCAACAAATTATTTTATATCGTTTGTTGTTAAACTATTTTTTTGAAGTACTTAATCTCATGTTTTTTTAGAGTTTTAACAATTTGCAACACTTATATAACTTAGAATAGTGTATTGATGATTTGATGATATCATATTTAGATCCTTTCTTTATAACAGACAAAATTTTCCTAAAGTCACCTCCCAAGACATCAACTTTACCATCAAATGGTTTGTCATTGTTGACATCATAAACATTTTTCATAATATATATCTCTAAAGGTTATATCAAATTCCTCAAAACACATTATATTCATCATGAGTCCTTCATCCCATATAATCAAATTGGTTCCCATTAAAAGCTTATCACGAAGACTACCTTGAGTTATGTTGCAAGTTTATTCCTCGTTAATTAAGAATGCGGTGCAAAATGTAGAATGTGTTCTTTTTCCACCAAAAAGTAATAAAGAAGAAATTCCACTTGATGCTACATTTAAAATAATCATTCTTTTAATTCTTATAACAATTGTCAATGTCTTCCACATAAAAGTTTTTCCTGACCCACCAAAACGATATAAAAAGAATAATCCTCCCTTTTGTGAAAGTACGTTGTCATGATATCCTCATATACATGCACTTGTTTCTTATTGAGTGATTTCAACACAATTGCATGTTCTTTAGCCATCTCTTTATTGTACATCAACTCATCAATAATAAATCTATTTTGGAATGGAAGTGAATCTAAAATATCAAGTTGAGGTAACAAAGGATAATCTTTCAAAGACCTACCATTTGACATCAACAATTTTTTAATTTGAAGAAGACAAAGTTTTTGTAATTTAGCAACTTCAATTTGAAAACCTATAACAAGAACTTAATCATATGAACATTGATGTGTTTTTTTTTTTTAATTCAATAAATTACAATATAAAATACTTGGCAAGTTCAAGTGCTTTCTTTTTGGTATAAAATTCCATCACATAAGACATTCCAAGTAGAATTCCAAACTACATCAGGTTTGGAAATTTATTTATGCTCAATAATGTAACAAACAATCTTGTAAACTAATTTCCATAAGGAAATTCAATTGCTTCTTTGATTGCATCAATAAATTATTTGTTATTTGTCCCAAAGCATAGCAAGCTTGTTGGTAGGTTTCAGAAAATTTGTCCATCAATTGTCTTTATGCTCTCATAATCAATACACCATTTCTAAATAGTCAATAATATCCTCAAATAATACAGGTCTCCATATTCTAGAGGAATATAAGTAAGCCTACTAATGTTGTATCCTTTCTTCCTTGGTTTCCATTCTTTTTCTTTAGCCATCCACACAAATTTGGTGGGAAACTCAGAATAACTCAAATTTTATCCATCTATGTAATATCCCGGTCGGATTTACAAATTTAAATAATAAAATAAATAATTATGAATAAAACCTCATTTATTATAACTTCATTTCCCAAACATGAGAAAATTTAAACATTTACTTCATCGTAAAATAACTCAAATCCATACTTTATAAATTCAAATACAATAGCCAAGTTTGATAATACAAATGATTACAAAGTCTTTAAAATCCATAAAAATAATAAAACTCTGTAGAATATCCCAAAGATAGCCCACACTCCGGCTCTATGCCTCACCAGATCCACCTGCAACATCATATGCTCACGTGTAACACAATACATGATCAATGCCAAACACAAACAAATAGGGTGAGCTAACAGTATAAAACATATACGTAATTCAAATATATAAGCACACTCTCATCAAAGGAACTCTATCTTTTGATTCCATACCACATCACCACCACCATGTTACCCGTGTTCTACATCTTTAGATGAATACCTCAAGATACACTTGTTGCCACACCTACAAGCCACAACTTGTAGAACACGTGCGAGAAACTTGCTACGGACCACACTCCGTAACGCCAAGTGGAGTTCCCAATACGAACATAGTTCGTAATGTCCAAAGACTACCAAACTCATCGACTAATATCGAGGAGGCACATCTTCTGGACCCATCTTACGAGCCACAACTCGCACACTCACACCAGCAACACTCGTCAATCCGAGCCACAACTCAAGGATTCCTCGTGTTCATTCGCCATCTCGAGGCACAAATCAAGAGATGTCATTCCAAGCCACAACTCAAGGAATGCTATGTGTTTCCCTCTATCTCGAGCCACAACTCAAGGGATACCGTTTCGAGCCATCACTCAAGAAACACTCCACAAATCGATCTTTAAGGTATCACCAAAGCATTGTAGACTGCGCACATCTAAAGCAAACATTCATTATGCTTCTAAATTATCGTCGGGCACTACTACAGAGTCGCTAAGAGAAATTTAGTTCCAGACCACCTAGCGGAAGCTTCGTGCCTCAAAACACTTTGGCTCTGCATGTATCGCCATTGTAAGACCCGTAAAATTTAATTAATTAAATAAATAATTAATTAATAAATGCGGGTGGGGAAATAATTATGACATTAGATTATGGTTGGTATGACGTGGAAAATTGCTAGTTCATGTGGTTGAGAGTACTTTAAATGTGTGAGAGGACTTGGGTTCGAGTCCTATGTATGTTAACTTTTGTTATTGTTTTATTATTTAAATCTGTGAAGTCATGCTATGAAATGATATGATAATTGAATTATGAGTGTTAGCATGAAATATGAATTGGCATGATGGTTTGATATTGGTTTAGCAATTGCATGGGTATGGGTTCAAGTCTTGGGAAACACAAATTAAACTTTATTTTTATTTTGCTAATGGTAACTTTGGAAGGAATTGGAAGGGATAAAATAAACCTACTGGAATCAGCAGCCAAGGGTGGCTATAATCACCATTCATAATGAGAAATGAATGGCCATTAAAGGATAATAAGGTGCATTTTCGTTTTTGATTTTTGGGTTAGCCTAAAGCACTAGTTTAAAAGGCAAGAGGAAGGGTTTAGGCAAAGTTTTGCAAGGCTGAACATAGACCTAGAAAACAGAGACAAAAAGTGAGGGTGAGAGGACTGGTGTGAGTGAATTTAGAGATTGGGTTGAGGAAATTCAAGAGTGGCCATTGGTGACCAAAGGAAAGAGCTTGAGGATTTCAAGTGTAGCAAAGGAGATCAGGTTAGGGGAGCTGGACTCCGTTTTTGATTGTAATTTATTTAATTTCATGAATAATATGATAATATGAATGCATAATCTCTGTTGAAATTAAGGATTTCTGATTTCTGGAAAATTTCCAGAAACCGCCTGGCGGGCTATGCATAGCCGCTAGGCGGCTCATACCTGCGTGATTATTTTTCTGGGTTCTTGAAGGAACCGCCTGGCGGTGAAGCCTTGTACCGCCAGGCGACACGAGCCTATCACCATGTTTTTGGGTTCTCTGTTGAACTGCCTGGCGGTGATGAATTACCGCCAGGCGATGCGAGTCTGTTGATTTAATTTTTTATGATTTTGGGCATCTTGGGGAAATTCCAATCGGGGAAAAATTGAGGGTTTGTGGTTACGAGATGATTGAGGTAGTATTTTTTTGAATCCCAATATGAATAATCAAAGAAATTGATGGAACAGTGTTAGGGTGGAAAGCATGGGGACCTTGCCATTAAGCCATATGAGGTCGAACTTAAAGGGGAATTAGGGTAAGGGTTGAGTGGAGAATTACACACTGGGACGTCTATGAGTGAGTGAGAGTATGGAATAAGGGATAAATTGAACAGAAAACGTTGCAAGAGAATGAGAGAAGTTGCCAAAAGGATTTGACAAAATCTGGAAAATTCCAGAACTGATGCACCGCCTGGCGGTGCGGAGCTTGCCGCCAGGCGACAGTTTAGAGGTGGTGTTTCTGGATTGAGAGTGAGTTGAGAGTCTGAGGAAGTTTGGTGCGGTTGGGATTCATTAAGGAGGAGTCGGGAATCATGGGATATTGAGTCTATAAGACGAAACTACAAAAAAAAAATGGTAGATGGGTTATGTGGAAAGGAGTACATGAGGAGAATAGGTAATAAAGGTAAATTAGATTCTGGTATGAGTCATAAAATGGTTAATGGTAATATGTGAAATTGGGTGATCTAAGAGGAACACAGTAAGGACTTTCTGATGTTAGCGGAAAAAGGAATTTAAATAGCGAGATAAACTTTGGTGGTCAAGCGAGTTAAATAGATTAGGATTTTGGTTTGTGAGACAGGTTGAATTGTGGAACTTTAAGATTAATTAGTACTTTCATATTGGAGTTTGAGAACAAAGATGGTAAGTTGTAATGGTAAGTTATATTAACCTTGGTGGCATCTTAATCTATGCATTGGTATCGTGTGGAAAGGACTGGGGAGAAATTTTATGGTGAAGTTTGGGTGAATTGAGTCATAGTGTAGTCTGGTTGAACCATTTGGAAGTCAGTATTGTGTTGTTACTGATATGGCGCTCGACGGCAGGGTTGAGACCGTAAGGTGATAGTGAAAATCACAGAGGGTCTCTAGAGTGAGTGGCGCCTGGCGGTGAGGAAGATCCCGCCAGGCGAACGGAGCAATAACAGTGAGGTTCTGGAGTGTTGGCGCCGGGCGGTGGCGACTAGGATTATGTGTTTTGGGGTGCTTGGCGCCTGGCGGTACGCGACACCTGCCATGCGGTCTGGGAGCTGGCAGCGCCTGACGGCACGTGTCCCCCGCCAGGCGATTTGTACTGCTGTAGCTTGAAGTGTTGGTTTCGTGATTGTGATCTACAAGGCATCTAGTGGTGCTTTAAAGGTGGGATTGCTGGTGTTCCTTGAGTTGTGGCTCGGAATGTATCCCTTGAGTTATGGCTTGGGATAGGGGTTAAGCACGTGGTATTCCTTGAGTTGTGGCACGGAATAACATCTCTTGAGTTGTGGCTCGGGATGGCGGATGAACACGAGGAACCCTTGAGTTGTGGCTCGGGTTGGCGAGTGTTGTCGGTGTGAGTGTGCTGGTTGTGGCCAGTACGGATGGGTCTAGTTAGATTGCCCTCTTCAATTGTTGGCTGACGAGTTTGGTAGTCTTGGGACGATACGGACTATGTTCGTATATGGGAACTCTACCTGGTGTTACGGTGTATGATCCGTAGCATGTTTTCCCGCACGTGCTCTATCGGTAGTGGCCGATAGGTATGGCAGCAAGTCACCTTGAAGTAATTCATTAGATGGTGTAGAACACGAATAATCTGACAGGATTTTACAGGATCTGACGGGATATTATAAACTCGTAATATCCTGACGGGATTTTACATGACACACCTCACCGCCAGGCGCTACGCGTCAGATCAGCCCCCTAAATTGTAGCTATCGCTTGGCGGGACCTTCCCTGCCGCTAGGCGTTACACTAGTACAACGTACTTTACTGGTTTTGGACAATCCTGAATAATTTTCTAAGATAACCAATCCATGCCAAATCCCATCCAAAATACTTCCAATGTCACTAGCTAATTCCCAACATATACCAATTAACCATTCTTCATCTCATATACCTCAATTCACTAGATATTTAAATATAGGTTTAAAATCTCAAGTATTTACAATTTTTCTTAACTTATGGCAAAGCTAGTTAATCACGGTGTAATTCCTCATGTTCATGTTATAGCACACAATATCCCTATTGTTCTTTTCTTTAACACCCATAGATACTCATCATAGTTATACCCTTTCACCCTTGGATTTAGCATCTGCATTTCTAATATTAACTATCATCACTTACCCAAAGTTTTACACTACATTTTAATAAGGCATCCCAACAGTGGATACCTACCACTTAAGTCGCAAACTATAATGGGTTATGTACCATCACTGGTTTCATAGCCTATCATGCCATACTTCCCATATCACAATTATTTCCATCAAGATTTCCCTTTAATATCATATATCCTTCTTAATTCAATTAATTTTCATCATCCTCGACCTTTGTCCAATCACCTATGATCCGTTTCATAATTAATTCGACCCCCAAAAAGACCCAACTCACAATTGTACCTAATAACCATGCAAAACCACTTCCCCTATGCTAGCGCCAGGCGGTGCATCCAGTTCTGGAAAACCCAAAATTCTGTCTTGCACCTGCGAGAACCCTAATTTCCCCATTCCATGCCAGTTTCTCTGTTTTCCACTCAATACACTTTCCGCATATGGAAATGTTTACTCTTATTACATTAGGATTTCAAACACACCGAATTATATTGCTCATAGTTATGCATTCTGATTCAAAACATAAAACCCCCAAATATTCAATCCTAATATTCATATACACCAACTCCTTCCAAAATCACTAATTACAGGTTATCACCACACACAATTGGCCAATTTGCCAAGCATCTCGGATTAAAGAGACTCCCATGAGTCCCTCAAGTTCCTAGAAAACCAAAGAGCAACCAAAACACAACCATCTAGCATTCACCGCCGCTAGGCGGTTCAAAGCAAAAACTCAAAATTGGGCTGGATCAACATGTGTCGCCTAGCGGCTTTAAATGCCTGCTATGTGGTTTCTGGAAATTTTCTAGAAACCCAGAAATTTGAGGTTGGCAGAACGAAAATCATACATCATATCTCATACATAATGCAATTAAACAAGCATATCAAAATTTATGAGTTCAACTCTCCTAACCTGGATTCCTTGCTTAGAATTAAGTATGATATTGGTCCTCCTTGATCAACAATGGCTTCCCTTAGCTCTCTCCCAGTTCAGCTCCTCTGTTTCACTTAATAACCACAATTTTTCTCTAAAATTTCACTCCTCACAATGCTCAAGAATGGCAAACACCAAAACCCTCTCTTCCACTCTTCATTGGACACTTAACTAAGCCTTAATTGTGCTTAATGTCTAAAAAACGAAATTGCCATTAAAATTTATTTTAATGGTTATTCAAATAGTTGTTTTTAGATGTGTAACCAGCCCTTACTGATCTCTCAAACGGCTGGGGTTCTTTGACCCTTCACATTCATGCCAAAAGAAATTTTAGCAATATGAAAACTTAATTCTAGTTTAGGTAGGTTTGAACACACAATCATCCAATTATATTATCACGCATCATGACCAATTATATTATCAAAAATAATATATGATTAAAATAACATATAATTTGGCATACATAAGACTCGAACCCAAGTCCTCTCAACATGCATAAGTACTCTTAACCAATTGAGCTAGATTATTCCACATCATACAAAATAACATTAATTATTTATTTATTTAATTAATTAAATTTTTAGGGTCTTACAATCTACATAAATTTTATTAGCCTTAAACCAAGATAGAAACATTGTGTTACTATTTTTGTATATGTTGAAGATAACATTAATATCATTATCATCTTTAAACAAAGTTGATTGTTCAATAGAAGATGGAATGTCAATCTTTGAACATGGTGATACTTAGGGAGGCGTCTTTAGTGGATGTCAAAACTAAATATTCTCCAAACTACTTCACATGGTGATAAATATCTATAATCATAATATTTCTTTATTTCGTCAATAATGGTTGTTTTGTTACATTATGCAGAGGCGTTAGTAATTTTACCTATAGCTCTGTCAGGACCTTTGTTGACATATTTGCACAAATACTTTATTGAATATGTCTTGTTACAATACTCTGTATTGACATGACCTTGATACCTTATTAGAAGAGGAACAACACTGGTATTATCAAGTTTAATTCCATTTTTTACAACAAATCTACCATCATCATGACTTCTGTAACATGGATATCCTTCTTCATCAATTGTAGTTGAAGATGTAAGTTTATTTGGATAAACTTTAGAATATCAACCTTCCTTCATGCATGGTGAATTAACTCTTGCAGGTCCAAATGGGCAATGAATCATGTAACTTGAAATAGTTTTTGTCAATTTTGGGTACAAATCTGAATTAGGCAATTCAACTGATGAAGGCTTGGTCCATAACAAAGATGATGACCCATGGCACATGCCTACGAGAAAGGGAGTTCCTTAATTCTTTTTCATTGTTTTATTTCTTTAGTTTGAATTCCCTAAAGTTAGCTTGGTTGACTATTTTAAGTTGACTTGTTGACCTTGATCTTAGGTTGACTAGTTGAACAAAAGATTAGCTTAATATAAAGCAACATGCTAATCTAACTTTATTTGTTTTGTAGGATAATTAAGGAGGTGGGGCATAAAGTGGACAAGTGGCACATGAAGACAAGCCCATGTGGAGGAGAAAGAGATGGTAAGGCTTTCTAGAAACATCTAGAAAGGATGACCACATGCCTTGGCCACCAAGAAGTCAAGAAACATCTAGAAGGAGCACCCACCTTACCTTGGCCACCAAGAAGTCTAGAAACATTAAGAAGGAGCACACACCTTGCTTTGGCCAAGAAAGCTTCTAGAATGTGTCCATGTGCTCCTTTGTTAACCTACTTTCTATATAGTAGTTTTGTTATTTGTTAAGTAACCATTTTGAGATTATTTGTTTTTTCTAAGAGGCCCATAGCCTCTTCTATTTAAATGACCTCTAACATTTATACAAGGTGTTGAACATTTTGGAGAAATTAAACACCATTGTGTTTCAACCGTTTGTGAGAGTTTCCTCCCTAGGGAGTGAATAATTTTAAGTCTTATCTATCATAGGCGGCCTACATCCATTCATCTTCAAGATTGCCATGGCTTCTAGCCTAGCCTTGTAGTGGTGTGCTTATCACATTTTTACCACTCCTTTCCTTTCCATTTTATGCTTTCTTTTTTCTTTCATTGTTCTTGGTTTTCTATGGTTTATGCACATTCCATTTCCTTTTTGTTTTGAATCAATCCATCATCTTCTTCTCTTGAAAACTCTACCTATAGTAGCTTTTCCAAGAAAATCCTTTTTTCAGTTTGTCATCATTTCATCAAGTTTCATTTTGAAGACTCTACAAACAATATCAAGTCTATTTGAAGTGGATAACCTTCTTGCCAAAAAAAAAATCACATATTTCACTTCAATTGACATTGCATGTTATAGTTATGAACATATTAGGATACCCAAATTATTTACAAATCGCCATAGCATCTTGACAATTTTGGAACATGTACCTTGTTTCATCAGTAAATGAAGCAGGCAAGACTATATGTCTTCCAATTAAAGAAGGATCAATCTTTCCTCTATTAACGGTCACTTGTAAGCATTAAGAACATCACAACGAATTAACTTTTGATTTGCTCTTATGAAAGGCAATCATTGTGCTTCAATCATTGTTTAACAATTGACCAAGAATTGTTGGAACAATCGACATGCATTGACAATGTTACCAAAATCCTTAAACCTTTCTTCGATTCTAAATGCAATAAATTCTCTCAAAGAAATATGAACTCTTATCCTTGTTTTACTTTTGGAATGAGATTTTCTTATTGGAATATTTTCTTGATAACCATCTTATCCATATGGAAACATTAGAGGATATTGCAATGGATTGAATGCAGTATGAGTGTCATGCAATCTTGTCAATTCACTAGAACATTTATTGACAATTATATATCTTCCTACATCCATATTAGAAAAATCATCAACTATTAGTGTAGTTATCTTGACACATAAAGGTGTGTTGTAGACTCTAGGATCTTTGTATCTACCTTTAAATATTCTTAGTGTGAAATCTGATTTTATATTGTCTTTTAAGATATCATTAATATCTTATCTCTATCTTATTTTCTGTTTCTATTGTTATTATTCTTCATATGTATTTTAGGCTTAGCCTTTATTTTCTTTATTATAAATACAACCCCTATGTGTATTTTCTACATAAGGGAGATTAATCCCAAACCTAGTCTCACTATATTTAATATGGTATCAAAGCCACTCTATAAAAAAAGTCTATCCTAGCAAGATTTTTTGGACATTATGTTCCACTCATTATTGGGCCGCTATCGGACCACCCATTTCTAGTACTACGCACGAGATATATATATATATACCTCGGTGTGATGAGGGTGTGTTGAAAGTCCCACATCGACTAGAGATAAGCCAATTTTATAGTATTTAAGTGAGGTGCAAACCTCACCTTACAAGCCGGTTTTGACGAGTTGAGTTAGGCTTAAAGTTCACTTATGAACATGTTCTTACTACCTGTTATCTTATTAATCGCATGCCTTCGGTTTTAGATAATCAAATACCTTATTCCATTTTATTTTCTCAAGAACCTTTTCATCCCTTACCTCTCAAGTTTTTTGGGTCTACATGTTTTGTGACAATTTTAGTCCTGGTTTGGATGAATTGTCTCCTCGATCACAAATGTGTTTTTTGTAGGGTTTATGGGATCACCCAATGGATACAAATGTTTTTCTCCTTTTCTTAACCATTATTTTGTTTATGCAGATGTCACCTTCAGTGAGTCTTTCTTTTACTTTAAAAGTCCTTCTTATTCCATTAAGTCTCCATGCAATACAATCGATATTCCTAGCCTTGTCAATATTCTTGTGATTTGTGATCTTCTAGGTGTTCCTTGTATGCCATCAATTTCTACTCCACCATCGCTTCAAGTTTATAGTCGTTGCCATTCTCCTCAACAACCATTGAGTGACTCAACTCAAGTGCCAACTATTGTGTCTCCTCCACATCCGATAATTGAGTCTTTTGTACCACAAAATGACCTTCTAATTGCCCCCCAAAGAGGTATTCGTTCTACACACAATATCTCTCCTCATTCTATTACTTTAAGTTACCATAGATTGTCTTCACCTTTGTATATGATGAGTCATTATTTTCCCTTATTCCATTGTCTTTTTGTTCCATTCTTAAGGGTTTTTTAGTGCTTAATTATCTTTTGTTAGTGCATTTTCCTCAATTGGGATTCATTGGACCATTATTCCGAATTTTGAGTAATTTGGCAATAATTGGTATAATTATTGTTTCTAACTGGTGTTAGGTATTATGTGGAGCAAATTTTGAAGCTTGGACTTTTATCTTAAGGTCAAGAGAGAGTTGTCACGTGATTTCCACATCATTGCCATATCAGTCAGCTTGTCCACGTCATTGGGTTGGAATTTTTAGCGTTTTTATGCACATTTGACAGCATCCAATGTGGGTTTTACGTTTTGAACTCGTTTGCTAGCTTCGGCCTCTTGTTTTGTGAATTGTATTGACTTGGAACAATGCCCATGTATGGGGTTTTCGGTTTTTATATCACCGTAGCCATTTTCGTTCCATTAAAGCTTTAGAATTATTTTTTGCTGTTGAATTTGTGTTTGTAGTTTGTAGTAGTATTATTTTTTTTTTTTGTGTCATGTGTTAGTTTGTAGTAGTATTATTATTTTTTGTTCAATTTAGTCCCTATATTCGTTATTTTTGTTCAATTTAGTCCCATTTTTTGTTAAAATAAATCAATTTTATCCCTTTTAAATTGACACTAAATTTAATATCTTTTATACAAATTATACTAATATTTTTGAAAATTGACATTTCAATTTATTATATTTTTAATTCAATTATAAATTATTAAATTTAATTATAAATCGAATAAAATTCTTATATTTAATTACTAAATAGAATATAATTATTTAAAATATTATAAGAATATAGTTATTAAATATTTTTCTAATATTTATATTCTAAAATACTTTTAAATTGATATATAAAAATATTTTAAATATTAAAAATATTTTACAAAAGTAAACTAATATTTGTAAAATTAACATTTAAATATAAAATATTTTAGATTTTAATATCTAAAATGCAATAAAAATATTAAATATTATAAATTTAAATATGAATTTTACAAATGTTAATATATATTTTTAAAATTTTAATAATTATATTTTAATAATATTTAAATAATTATATTCTATTTAACAATTGAATCTAAGAATTATATTCAATTTATAATTAAATATTATAATTTATAATTGAATTTAAAAAATAACTAATAGTAATGTCAATTTTAAAAATTAAATGGTTCTATTTTAACAAAATTTGGGACTAAATTAAACAAAAATAACGAATATAGGGATTGAATTGAATAAAAATAACGAATATCGAGACTAAATTGAACAAAAAGAAATAATACAATCATAAACTGACACGTGGCACTAGTATTGACACGTGGCACAATTGTGACTTGACACGTGGACATATTTTTTGAAATTAAAAAAAAAATTAAAATTTTTAAAATTTTTTTAAAAGGTTTAAAAAATAAAAAAAATAAAACCGGAGTTGACACACGGCATGTATTGTTCAAAAACGTTAACTATTTAAACACCATTAGTGAAAAGGACCAAATTGACCACAATTTGACGAAAATGAGGACCTAATTGAACAAAAAACGAAAATAGGGACCAAATTGAATAAAAACAATAAAAATAGGGACCAAATGTATATTTAAGCAAAAATAAAATAGTTAGGCTCAAAGAGGGTAATAACAGACAATTAACTTTAAGGTTGGTTATTTGGCTCAATGATGAGTCATTATTTTTCCCTATTCCATTGTTTTTTTGTGCCCATCTTAATGGTTGTTTAATGCTTAATTATCTATCGTTAGTGCATCTTCATCTATTGAGTTTCGTTGGGCCATTATTTCGAACTATTTTTAGGTAACTTTGTGAAGTTTTTGAGCTTGGACACTAATCTTAAGATGAAGAGAGAGTTGCCAAATCATTCCCACATCATTGCCATGTTTGCGCCATGTCAATTTGCTTATCCACGTCATTGGGCTAACATTTTGGGTTTATATTGGCATTTTTGTAATTTTGTTGAACATAAAGGGTTTTTTGTAAATATGCGTATTTGTGGTGATATGACCATGAAATTTAGGTCTCATTTTCATATGGAAGCCCCCTTCTTCTTCCTCATACTCCATTTTCACTTTTTTTAGCTTTGTATGGTGACCTTGGAAGGGCCCACCTAGTTTTCATGTTTTAGCACTCTTTATTCAAGTTTTATGCATTATTGACAACATCCATTGTTGGGTTTTATGTTTTCTGCACATTTGGAAGCTTGGGCAATTTCGTTTTAACATTGGGACCTTGTTGAGTTCACGTTTTCATCTTTTATTCACGGTTTCATCTTTTGCTTTGTTATTATTTTACATTTTCCACACCATTTTACGTTTCTTGCACCATTTTCTTGTCATGTGAATGATTGAAATTCGTTAGAAATCCATGGAGAACTAATTCTATGTATTGATTCCTTGTAGAGAATGAACTAAAACCTTGAGGTTAATGTTTCGTTAGCTTGGATTCTATCTTACTTTTCATTTAGATTTTGTTTTTTCCCTTAATGGATGAACCATTTTGATGGACGTCCTTGGTGTAGGAGAGGAAGGAGATCCATGGAAGACACAAAAAAGAAGATGAAATGCAGCGGAAATGAAGATAAGAGCAAGAAGAGCTCTAGGCAATGGAGGTTTTTGGTGAAGATGAAGAGTAGAAGTGAAGCTATGGTATGGAAGGTGGCTAGAGGAGATGAAG
>Ga0214544_1007792_pt1 | contig 18456 bp, 9 predicted proteins | sample CNSS3metaG_FD_160074 | JGI IMG/M metagenome (GOLD analysis project Ga0214544, IMG submission 160074) | Root nodule microbial communities from cowpea collected in UCLA plant growth center, Los Angeles, California, USA - CNSS3 | ecosystem: Host-associated > Plants > Roots > Nodule | place: USA... | reverse complement strand
ACATTTAATTTATTTAAATTTATATTTTACATTAAACTTTATTTAAATTTTATTTTAAAATTATAAATATATAGATTAATAAATTTATATTCGAAATATTTGTATAATATTTAATATCAACAATATTCTAGAGTTGGCTTAAAAATAACAATTTTATAAATTCAAATGTAAAATTTTAAAATAATTTTATAACTAATTAAAATAAATATATTTAAAATTTTAATATTAAATATAATTAATATTATTAAAATATTTAATAAAAATGTCAATTTTAATAAAAATAATCATAACATTATATAAAAGTAAATTTTGGTCTAAATTTAGAGTGCCTGAAATTGAAAATTTTTAAAAAAAATTGGGATTCAAATCAAATCAATTTAACAATATGAGGACCAAATTAAGATTCATACATTAATGTGACACGTGTCACCATATTAGATTGACACTTGGCACACCACAGACGTGACACGTGGCATAAATATTTTAAAAAAAAAATTAAAAAATTTTAAAAAAAAATTCAAAAATTCAAAAATTCAAAAAAAATTCAAAAAAATTCAAAAAAATTCAAAAAAATTCAAAAAATTCAAAAAAACGAGGAGCTGACACGTGGCACCTATTTAACGGTGTTAGTTTTCTACTAACGGAAAGGACCTTATTGATACTAATTTACAAAAATGAGGACCTAATTGAGACTAATAAAAATACGAGGACCAAATTGAGATTCTCGACAAAAACGAGGACCAACGGAGTATTTTAACCTTATTATTTTTATTACAAAAATGCCATCGGTCAAGTTATTATGACAAGTGGCTTATATATGTCATAATAAGTCACCATAGATTCCCCTTTGTCCACTAGTGTATAGTGGTCTTCAACCAATTTTGGACACAAATATCTGCCTCAGTCATTGGTGGATTTAAAGAGCTTATAAAAGCATCTAAAACCTTACTTCCAATACTAAACGCACTCTTAAAGACATATGTGGAAATAGGTGTGGCCAATAGATCTCTAACCATTCTTGATATAATGGAAAATCATAAAAATTTTATCGTTCACCAAATTAAAATATCAAGTTGGTCATCACCATCAACAAAAGATTCATTTAAATACCTTTCTAACTCAGTTCTTTTATTTGTGGTGTCTTTTTCTCTCAAATGCATCTTAAAAGCATCGGCCCTTGCGAAATATTTAGGAATTTCAACAACGGTTGATGCATCAGATTAATGTTCATGTGGTTGCTCAGGTCTATGTTGTTCATTATGAACCAATGATACATTTTTATCAAACTGACTTTTACATAGTTAGTTAATTCTACAACTTTGTTTGAATCATATTTATACATTTCTTGAAAATTCTAAACCACATACTCAAACTTCTAACAAGGATAAAAAGTGAGACCAAAATATGATAAGCAATTGATGTTATCAACATTACCCCAATACTTGTGATACTTCAAGTAGGTGCTAATATATTATTCAAATTCATAGTTGTCTTGTCAAGTGAAAAATAAATAGTAGCCATTCTGTGAAATGCAATGTGTATACTCACATGCAATGATGTAGAAAACAATTTAGTGGCCTTATAGAATTTATTTAGAAACTTAACATAAGCTTCAGCATGTTTCCGATCACTAGAAGTTAGGGGACCTTCATCACCAAAAAATAAAACATATAGTTAGAGTCTTCATTGTCAAACTTTTCAAATGTAACTTGAAATTTTATTGTTACATCTAATATCATATTGTGTGGAATTCCACCTTATGGGAGCATCAAGTCACAATAGTTTTTTGCATTCAATTTTTGAAAATTTTATGCACTTTGTAAACTTAATAAGTCTTTGTGGTGAAGACCTTACAAATATGACAACATTCCTAATACTTGTGATTGATTGTGCTACTCTTTTAAGCCACCACTCTCAACTAAGTTTAGTATATGAGTACAACACCTCATATGGAAAAATTCCCCATCCATTACTAATGCACCCATACTCTTCATTCTTTTTTATTAATATGTAACAACCACATCATTAGATGATGCATTATCAATTATGAGTGTGAACACATTTCTAACTCCTTGTTCCCTTAAAACTTCTTCAACTTTCCTTTCTATTATTTCCCCTTTATGATTATCTATGACCGAAAAACTATTATCTTGTTTTGATACCTCTAATCATTGTTTATGAAATGTGCAGTAAGTGTTAGGTAGTTTAAGTTTTAAATTCATGTCCAACAATGGGTAGTGAGCGCTACTCTAACACAATTTGACTTAAAAAGGACCTTTAACCAAATTTGTTCATCCATATACAGCTAAAAAAATCTCTAGTTATTATGAACCTTGATGAGACAACAAATAAAGGTTGTAATTGTCTGCAAAACCCTCACCCTCCACCACCCTAAATGATTGTTCATCCATAATAACAAACAACATTTGCCTTTCGACAAGCTTGAACATTATATGCTTGGATGGTTGCAAGAAGATTGTTATTGTCACAACTTTTAAAGGTGAGAATTGTTAGGTAGGGGTCATTAATGGCAACAAATGGATATTTAGGACAAAACATTTTAGGGTTATTAAGAAGGTTAGATATTCCATGCGTCTTTGGATCACATCTAAATTGCTTAACACAATGGTTACATGTTGTAATTGAATATGTGGATTGAAGAGATCTTTTGAAGTGATCCTAAACAACAAAAGTTATTTTCTTACCACTAGCTTTTGATTTTCTCTATTTTGTATTTTTTGAAAGAGGAACATTATGGCATGCTCTTACAAGTTTAGGTTCAAATGTAGGGTTGGGTTGATTAACTTGTGAATTTGGAGGCAATTCTTGATTATGTGTCTCCATTACAACTCTAACGAGAAAGTCATAATCAATAACTACCAATCACAAAGCACGGAAAAATGTAAAACATTTATCCAGTTATAGACTACACTACAATTCACAGGCGCCACACTAACCTCCCAATTACCAAGCGTATACTCAACCATCAATCCAATATATATTTCTTGGCATTTCATGCACACCCTGCTTTATAATTTTATATCCCACAACCAAGCATGCGTGAAAATCTATTAAATAATAAAACTAACACACTAATGGCATACATCATAGTCAAGTACTCTCGACCACTTCAACTAGTATTGTTCCTTATCATAATTCCCTGCATTAATCACCATAAAGATCCCTTTAATTGCATTTATATTAAATAATTAAATATTTATTTATTTATTTAATTTTCCCAAGTCTTACCGGTAAAGATTGTATTTGTGAAATTGTTGCAAGTGTTATGTGAATATTGTTATGTTGTTTGTCCAAGAAATTTTCATTTTTTCACCAAATTTTTATGTGTTACAGGTATTTTTGGGTTTCAAAATTTGTTCCATTGTCATTAGTACAATAAAAACTACTAGAAATTGTGGTTTGTATTCTATATGGAGGCATTATCGCAAGTCATTAAATTGATATATGCTTTTGTCCTTGAAAAATTATGTTACTTTCATTTTTTGACCCAATTTTCAGAGGTGATATGGGAGATTTTTTTTGCAAATGAAATAAATGAATTATTTTAATTAAAAATAGTTAAACAAAAATTAAATTAAAAAATTAGATAAAATAATGTAATGTGTGAAACCAATTAATAAAATACAGTAATAACTATAGCAAAAAAAATATTAATGTTAGTTTAATGGATAAAAATATCTAACACTCATAAATTTATTTAAATGAGTTTAAAAAGGTATACAAATATGTATTAATAGAGTTAATAATATATAATTATAAAAGATCTAGGTTCGTGGACCTTACTTAAGATTTTCATTAAATAACTTAAATTTTACATTACATTAGCATAACATCATATTACATTGTGAGATTGTGATAAATGAGTCAAAACATAAAAGAATTTAATTATATTTTAGGACATTTTGAAATTTTCATAGAATATTACTTGATAATGCGTATTCCGGCAATGATTTTTCTTGATAAATGCACTATTGTAACGTCTCATTTAATTATTAAGCGAAATTAAAGGAAAACGTCACACAATATAAGTACAGTAGCGTAGTCCTGGGGTCTTTAACCCAACCCCGACAAAACACGGGCACACCACGATGCCAAAGGAAAGTTGAATACGAATACAACATAGAGTGTAGCGTAGAAATACAGAAAGAGATACATGGGCCATAGCCCTAAATAAAACACAAAGAAAACTCCAGCCCAGATGGCTAAGCAGCGGAATCACCATTTGCTTGTTGACCATGAGAACCTCGCCCATCAGCTCCCATCAACCAAGTCGATGATCATAGCAAGAAAGAACAGCCACATACATCACAACCACGCAACAAAACGGGTAAGCTAGAGCCAACAACATATTCATCATGCAGTTAAAATATATATTCATCATCCCATATTCATATAATCAACCAAACGTGTTATGACTCTCATTCAATACACTACGACTCGACTCGACTCATCCGGATACGTATAACTTAGTCGGATTCAGCGGATGCTTGCGCTTGTGGTGGATATCCCTGCTCGACTCTGAGCTGCTCATCTCTGAGCTATGTGTTACAAGTGTTCCGATAAATCAAATCTCCCTCACCACAAGGTTAGCCCTAAATGAATTACAGGCCTCCTGCTACTCTCCCCGCAGGAGTCAGTCTGCTCTAAGTGAGACTAACTGGCCCCTTAGAGTGTCAGGATGCAGTCCTTACCTTGAATCCTTACCTAGTTATACAGATGGGGCACCACCATGAGCACCCACTAACAGGGGCCATGGAATTACGTCCCGACCACTGAAGCGCGACCCCAGAGGTCTCACCTAGAGACCCCAAGGAATTTACACGCTGACACGGACCAACATTCATAGCTCAGAAGTGAACGAACATAAAATCATATTTACATTTCCATACCAACCATGGAGATTAATTCCTCATACGCATCATATTTCGAATCCCTACCTCTAATCATCACCACCCCATGAATCTAGGGCCTCATCTCATATTAATCACGTGTTCCTGTGGTTCCACACCACTCATTCATTTCACATGCCAATATCATACCCAACCCGTCATAATCATTTCATGAATCATGCCAACCATACTTCATGTTCCATTATATGCATATCACTCATCATACAATCATACTCAACCAAAACAGATCGTTCAGGAACAAACAGACATCCAAAAACAGTACGGTCTCGCCCAGCATCTCGCTCAGGCTAAGGAGTCTCGCTCAGGCGAGACGTGCTTGCTCAGGCGAGCCTCCCCCTCGCCTAGGCGAGAGCACAAAAACAAGGGCATGAGCAACACGGGATCTCGCTTAAGCGAGATCCCTCTCGCCTGGGCGAGTTGCCTGCTCGCTCAAAAGTTGAGCGAGTCGCCTGGGCGACCTTTCGTGCAAAATCTTAGGCGAGATGGACTCGCTTGGGCGAGATTAACAGGTCTCGCCACTGTTCTTCACTGCAACAGCCATGAAAATCGAACCAACAAAGCATACAAAGCAGTTAATCACACCAAAACGAATGATTTATCCGTGCAATCAGTGATTCACTCAAGAACAGCCAAGACAACACCAAAAGACTGAGACTCTAACTTCCCGTACCTGGAAATAGGTTCGTACAGGACCTTCGACGCGTAACCAAGGAGCACAGCAGCTCTAGGACTCACTACGGAGCTGAAAACAGAATGTGCACGGAACAAGGCAGATTAGTACTAACCCTAACTGCGAAAATACAAGGGAAAGCCAAAAAGGAAACTTCGGTGAGCTAGAGGGGTACTTACGTGGAGTAGAAACTGATTCGGAGCTAGCTCGAGAGGCTTGGGGAGGAACCCTAGCAGAGCGTTCTGTGAGGGGGTATGGGGAGTGGCGGCTGGTTCTTTTCTGAAAGTGCAAGAAATGTGGGATTAGGGCAACGCTAAGGGTCTTTATATCATGGGCCAGCCTTTTAGGCCCAATACTGTAGGGCAGCCCACTAACTTTTAGGGCAGGAATAAAATGGGCCTTACAACTATCACATGATTTTCTTAAGAGATTGCGTCCATTGAAGAAACTTTAACGCAACTTCAAGTTTGATAGATTTATTTTCTAAAACGCGTTTCAAAACTTGTTTTACAAAACTCTCCTTCTAAGATTAGTTATAGTTCATGGTTCATTCGTTAACAAAGACTACATTCCATTCCTAACTGATTGAGTTCCATTAGGAAGACTACTACTGCAAGATAAAAAAAAATTGGTGTTATTTGGACCTTAGCCCCTATTGGCTAAAATTGTGTATTAACTAGAAAACCACAACTACATAAAAAGCAATGAGTATCATTTGGACTACAATCACTCTTGGTTGAACACAAAGCACCTTTTAGATCATAACCACTTCTGAAAAAATAATATTATTGGAAACACAGTCACTTCTATAGAGTAATACTTATAACACAATCACTCCTTATTAAATATAGTATTATTTGCAATGTAGTCAGTCATTTCTGCTAAACATAGAGTACTATTTAAAGCACGATAAGCTCTAGTTTTAAATATATAGTATTTGAACATCAACCACTACTATTTAAAATTGAATAGTTTCAAAGGATGTGATGTAAAAGGTCAAAACTTTGGTCACTAGAAGAAGTGGTATCATTATATGACGTATACAAAGGTCATCACTCTAAAAAAATTATCATCTTTCTTAAAACATTTCATTTTAACCTTAATTTCTTCTCTCTAAATTTATGAAGAATTTATTCATCCTTTCATAAATATAAAGTTTTTGGTGAATAACATAACAAGTTTACCTTATCAAAATTTCTTTTGAAGTAAGTTCATCTTGACCCCTTTTTCTCTAAATTGATTTTTGGTTTTTGGCTACATGTATGTATTGTGCTTATATGAAGTCTTTCGAGCAAAAATGAATATTTGTTAGTTCAAGATCATAAGAGTATGTTCAAATAATTGATCAGAGTCATTTATATACATGTTTAACTTTCCTATGAGAATACTGGACTTAATAGTTTAAGTTGAGTTTGAGCAAAATTCAGCCTTAACAAGTAAGGAAATCTATCTTCCGGATGTATAAAGATATGAGATTTTTATAGTATGATATAATTAATTGTTATATTGTAAAGATTGTTAAAAGTGTTGAGTTAGTGATTGTTTGAAGTTTAAATAGTTATGAAGATTGTTGATCTAATTTGGTTGTTTAAGTTTGGCTTTGAGTTTGAAATTTTATTTGAAAGTTTTGGAGATACACATTGACTTATGAATTCAATGAGAATGTATATTATTCTTTTAGTAGTTTAGAACTATGTTGATGTTTTGAGTTGTTTTAAAGTGGAAAAACTTTGACACATTGATTTGGGTAAAAACTTGAGTAGAGATGTGGATTTAATTTATCATATGAGTGGAAAGATGTTTCAATTATGTAGCTTTGTTGTGATGATAGTTAATGAAGATAGTATGACATGAGCATATCTTTGAGTCTAATTCCACGCACGTGTCTTCCGAAAATGTAGCCAAGTGTTTATGGTGGTTGATATCAGTAGTATTCCAACATGAGATGTATCTCGTAGGAAAATAGTTAGACACTTGATTTTGATGTTGATTAAATGAATGAATTGAAATCAGATCCATTTGAATGTATATATGAGATGTAAATAGAATATGTGCGTATGATTTAATTTGTAGACATGTATGAAAATTTTTTTTCTTCTAAACTTTAACTTGCCTTATTTTTTTTGTAATTGTGTTGTTTATCAATTATAATGATTGTGTTTACAAGAAATCAGAAGATGTTATAAGAAAACAGTCTTAGCATAAATAAGTTAAAATAAATATGTGTAAATATATATATATATATATATATATATATATATATATATATATATATATATATATATATATATATATAGATTTATTGTGTATGAGGGGTTTTAAATATATAATATCTAAATATCAACCACTACTATTTAAAATTGAATAGTTTACAAAGGATGTGATGTAAAAGGTCACAACTTTGGTCACTAGAAGAAGTGGTATCATTAGATGACGTATACAAAGGTCATCACTCTTCTAGGTTACTAATGAACACAAGCGATGTTCGTTCTCACAACTACAAGCCTTAGAAGCTTAATTCTTATGCATGATTTTGTACCAGAACTTTCGTCATTATCGTTGATCATTTTCTTTAGAGATATCTTCTTTATACAGAGGTTGAGAATTACAAAATTATGATTATGTCCCAAATGTTAACATGGAAATAAGGTTGATGTGCCAAGATGGCGTGGCACTTTTCTCTTCACAAAATAAATGTCCAAGCCCAAAAATGTCTCATAAAAAAAACTGAAATAATTAAGAAACGATAGTTAGACCAAGTAAATCAAAATTAATTAAAATTAAAATTACTGGCCTAATAAAGCCCAATAAATGAAAATGCACTAATAGTAGACAACTAAACACTAAACATTTCTCAAGATGGGTACATAAATGTAAGAAAATAAGGGAAAATAATGGCTCATCATAGGTATAGTGTCATCAATATCAAAAGGATCAATTTTAATGACATCGGATGTAGTCAAATAATGTGAGCTAATTAGAAAAGAAAAGAATGAAATATGTTCTAAAAACATAACATTATGTGAGACATACAATTTTTTACTAACTAAATCAAAGCAACAATATCTCTTTTGACCAAGACCATGTCCCAAAAAGAGACACAAAGCATACTTAGTTGATAATTTAGTACGCTCAACATATGGTTTTAGAACAAAACATGTACACCCAAAAACACGCAAAGTAGAGTAATAAAGTTCATGACTATACAATTTTTCAAAAGGAGACAAACCAAAATTATGTGAAGTCGGGATTCGATTCACAACATGAGTTGTTGTAAGAATAACTTCCCCCAAAAGAAACTTGGAACATTGACAGATAACAGAATGATCTTGCAGTTTCAACAAGATGACGATGTTTTCTTTCAACAAAGCCATTTTTGTTGAGGAGTGTTAGTGCAAGAGGTTTGATGTATAGTTTCATTAGAGGCAAGTAAAGTGGTAAAATAATCGCATATGGACTTTCCACGAAGAAAGTTTTTCATAACATAACTCAAGTAAGAATAATTTTTACCATCTGGAGAGAATCATCTTTACAAGTCGCAATAACAAATTGAATGCAAAATAGAAATGCAAGCCACATAGTGGAATCAACAAACAAAACATAATACAATCCTAATATTAAAAGATTACAAATATCTTAAAATGGCATAAAGAACGTGGTGCAGAACCTCCAAAAACGCCTCAAAGTAGAAAAAAAAATTGTGATTAAAAAATTGAGAAAGAGGCTTAAGGGCTTAGGGTTTATGAAAGAGGAACTACTGCAAGAATCTCTTCTCAGTCATAAAAGTTGAGAAGTAGGCTTAGAGCTTAGGGCTTATGAAAGAGGAACTACTGCAAGAATTTCATCGCAATCGCAATCATGGATCATTTGGGATTCTTGATACCATGTAAAAAACAAAGAAATATTTGAAAAATGGGATTTGTAGTATTGATTATATATAAAATGTTACATGTGTTATATATACACACAAAACTAACTCTAAAAGTCACAAATAAATGGATTTAAAACATGGTTCTATACTAACAATTACCATATAAAAAACCTAATAAATCATTTACTTATACATATGGTTTTAATTCAAATTCAAAATTGTCTTTTTAATTTTTACTTTTTCCTTTCTATTTTATTTAAATTTTTAGTAATTTGAATTAAACATCAAATTATAAAAACTGTACTTGCAATTCCTTTTACATTTATCCGCTTTTTTCAAAATAAAACAATAAATCTTCTAATTTCTTTTATCATGTTTATCAAACACAAATTTTATTTATCCATATTTTCATATGTTACAAATATATTTCCATAATATCAAAATATAAACATTATTATTTAATCATTTTTTATTAATTTGTGAAGTAATTTTCTTTTATATATGCTATTTACATTTTTTTATATTTTAACTACTTAATTATATATTTCTAACTTTTCTTGATTTTCTATATTTTTCTTATAAATAAATTAATATTAATATCAAAATTTTTAATTCAGCACATAATTAAATAACTATTATATTTTATATATTTTAATTTTTTTATATTTATTATATAAAAAATCAATTGGTATATTTGAGATAAACCAAAATTTCAATTGATTTATCACCTTGAAACTCAAAAATCATTTTTGAAACTCAAAAATCATTGCTTGACTTCGAGTTTTTAGGAATTGAATTTGGAACATATGGTATAGAAGTGTTTCTCGGTTAGGTCGGCCAAGATTTGGATTGGATTGAATTTCTACTATTTTCTGTTAAACTGCTCAGGTTGGATTGAATTAGACCATTAAGATTTTGAATTTTTTGTTTTGTTAAAAATTATAATTTTCATGTATTAACTTAATACAAATGTAATTTGTTCATAATAAAAAAAATCTCATGTTGAATTTCGGTCAACGATGCCAAACTTATCATCAATTTATATAAAAATTGATTAATTTAAATTTTGATCCAATTTAATCTATTTATAAATAAAATTGAACCCATTTTTCATTATATTGGAATAGATCTATGAAGTAACTTGAAACATTGGTCATCTCTAAAGTCTGATAATAATATTTGAAGAATTAAAAAGTACAACAACCGTACTCTCATGGAAATCTTTTTCTAAACTAAACGTGTACGCAGTCTGAAAATACTAGTCAAAATAAAGGAACTCAATTTTTCTTATATCATTATTTCTTTCGATTCACATTTGTAGTTAGCTTTTTTTTAATGCCAATTCAATTCCACAAATTATTTCTTTTTTCTATTTTATATTTACTACCAAATTTTGTATCTATTATTAAAACTTTTTATACGATATTTCTTTCATTTCCTCTTAAGTGTCCAATTTTGAAATATTTTTATTTTATTTCCTCTTAGTGTCATGTCTTCAATCATGCAAAAAGGGCTAGTTACTTTTTAAGTTACTATTTGTTTTTACACTATGTTGGGTTGTGGGTTGTAAAGAAGGTATATGAAATTACATGTGAGTAAAACAAAGGAAAAGAAATATATTGAAAAAGTTGAGTTATTTATTTAAATGATGAATATCATAAAAATAAAATAAAATAGTTTAAAAAAAATGATAAATTAGTTAATTAAAAGTAGAGATTATACAATTACAAAGCTATATAATTAGAGAGACATAAGAGAAAAGTAATTTTAAGAAAATATTAATTTACTTTATATTTTCATTGTTCTCTCCTCATATTTAACTAAATAAAATAAAACATTTGAAACCTAATAGAAAGTGACACTATTCTTTATATTTTTTCTTCTACAAATAAGGAAAATATTTTCTTTTTTTCCAATTTTCTTGGACCAGTCGCTCTCTACGACTTTTCATTTTTCTTCAAATGGATTTTATCCCATAATTTTTTTATTACAAATGTTAAGAACAAAATATATATATATATATATATATATATATATATATATATATATATTTATTTTTTTATATATTATATATATATATATAAAATAGTTTTTGAAACTTCTCTTTTATATGTTTAAAATTTTTATTTTTAATAAAAAAATCATTTCAATATTTTTAAAAAAGATCTTAAAAGAAAAAAAAAATAGACTAGTTCAAAGAAAACCGATTTTTAGATCTGAAGATAAGATGAATATTTTAGGAATCGGAATATGAGAAAAGATTGCGCATTGATTTCCGATTCAATGTTTTGCGCCTTCATTTCGCACTGTACTCGCACCATGCACACGCTCTGTTTTTATTTTATTTATCTATTTATTGCATTTTTATATGTTTTTTCTTAAATCTTTCTCATGTAATAAGCATTTCTATCTTTTAAAACGTACATGTAAATGTGAATGTAAATTAGACAAAAAAATAATAATATTTAAAGAATTTAGAACCTACTTTCACATTCCTTTCCAAAAAAAGTTAAAATTACTCAAATAGATAGGGTTTTTTCTTTTTAAAAAAAAAGTATCAAAATTGACAGATGTTTGGAAACACATTTTTTATATCAAACTAAAATTGCATATATATATTTGAGGTATTATCTTTTACGACCTTCGTAAAATTGTTTGATATAAAATTTCAACTTAATTAATACTTTTTTGAGACTTCGTCTCTATTACGTTTTATTGACTTAGTGTCATCCACATAAATTCTATTGCATACAAACATAATTTCTTGACGAAGATTTACTCAACTTCATTCCTCCTCCAAAGATCTTTTGAAAAGTATTTCTCAATAAATTTTTACTTTAAGACTTCCAAAATAATTTGTGTCTTTTATTTCTCATCTTGATTTTTATAGGTTCAACATTTTTGTTTTTATTACATTTTTTCAATAAGGTTGTCGTTCGTGAAATTTCATGTTTAATGTTTGTTTGTTACCCATCTTTTCTTAAAAGAATGAGTTATTACTTTAGTTCTTTCTTGGTTTAAACCTTTAAGTTTAAGTGATTGCTTAAAAATTCTCCTAAAATAATTTACAAGTATTGATTGTCTCTAAATTGTAATTTATACTAATCTATTTATCTTACACTTATGTTATTTAACAAAAAATGTAAAACAAACAACTTATATTGGTATTTATGAAGATTTTATTATGAAGAACATTAATTATGACATAATATATATATTAAAAATAAAAAATTTGGAATGATTAAGTATTTAAAAAAAAACTTTTACAAATCAACTAATTTTAAATTATAATTGTGATTAATATTGTATTCTCCTAAAAGTCATTCTTAAGAAAGAAAAGTGATGTATTTAAAACTACTACACAATTGATTGCATTGTTTTTAGTCCATCTTTTCTCCTTAGTTGAATATTCAACATTGGACTTATGAGTGTTGGATTGTATTTCAATTCAACCATTCTTCAAAGCTCATAATGTCGTTTAACAAAAATTAATGGCTTAAGCCTCATGATTTGGTGGTTTAAAGAATCAACCTATGTTTAAAGTTTTCATTAACATTAACTCTATAAAAACTTTAAGGTGAAGACTCTATGCTTAAGCTGACCACATCTACACTAACCCTAGAAATTTTTTGTTTTAAGTAATTTTTTTTTCTTTCAAACATAGGACATTTTTATTCTCATATGATAGAAAATTATCAAAAATAAATTTTGCATTTTTTTTTTATTCTCAAGAAATCGTATTCACAAGTTGTAGGTTATTTATTACTATAATTCCCATGATGAAGATATGAAAGTGCTATTCCTAAGAGAATATATACTCGTATAAATTTTTTATTTAAATTAATTTGAATTTAAAAACTATTTCCAGGAATAGAAAATATAACCAAATACTTTAAATATAATGCAAAAAATTAATAATAATACTTTTAGAAATATGATTCTTAAAAACATGATTTTGTGAAACAAACACTCCCTTTTACAAGTGAGTTCCATTGCCTGATACATGAGCTTATTAAAAGATTTAATTAATTTGAAAATGAAAGAGGTTTTACTAAAATTATTAGATGACAAATTAACAAGTTAAAATAATCTTATTTTTAAAATATAAATATTAATTGAACTCATCTTTTAATCCAAGTTATACACGGTTAAAACCGTATTACTTTTGTTAAATTGATCTTATTTTTAGAATATAAATATTGAATGACCTGATTGATTAATCCAAGTCATACTCAATTAAACACTATGTGTTTGAAACAATAAAGCATTGTTTTTTTTTTTAAATAAATTAAATTAAACTTGTGGAAAACTCCAATTTTATTTTAATCAATCAAACCATAAAAGCATTAATTATATTGTTTTGAAGACAACTTAGGTGTTTGAATGAAAAATATATTTGATTCAATTAAAAAAAATCAATTAAATAAATATGAATCAAGTATTTAGTAAGCTATTGAACATAGCCATATTGAATATGATTGTTGTAAGCTTGATTGTGTCCTATGTGTCATATATTTTTGTATGTAATTCTATAAAATTAGTTGCTCAACAAAAATGTTAGACCTTGGTATATATTATTTCATGTTATTATGCGTAGAAGATTGTACATTGCAATATATATATATATATATATATATATATATATATATATATATATATATATATAACATGTTTCGTTTATTTGTATTTGTCTTCAAAATATGTTTATTAACATAGACCATAATGTAGGCAATCATTTGTATGTTTCAAATTTCTAGTAGAATTATCTTATAACCTTGAGCATGATTGATAAATAAATGTTAATCAAAATTGATGAACAGTTATATTTGTTATTGCTATTACTTACATTTTTTTTTTATTTGAAGCATTAGTGCTTCAAAACATAAATTTTTTACATACATCCATTGTCTCTTAGTACTGATAATAGTTGAAATTTAGCATAGATGTATTCATCTTTTAAACTTCAATTTGTTTTACATGGTGATAAATAATATTTATGACAATGATAATAAATTATTATATTACAATAAATGAAATGTCTTTATATAATTACAATGAAAAAATTACAGTTATGATAATGAGTTAGAAAATAAAAATAAATATATTAAAAACAATTAAAATTCTACTCTACATAATAAAATAAACAACAAATAAAAAAATTAAAAATAAGTAAAAATGATTAAATGTGCCTTAGAAATAATTTGATATACCATTAAGTAAAATTACACAAAGAAAAATAATTGTATAATTAAAGGTGTTATAAGATGAAAAATACTTTGGAGGTCTAAGAAAACTTTTCAAATGTCAAGCTAGTTGAACTCTTTAGAGATAGTGAAAATTGATTTAGAAAAACAAAAGTTCTTTAAATGAAACAAAAATTAAGGACCAAAGAGAATAAAAAAAAAAGATTTTAATATTGCCTAATGAAAAGGTTGATGTGACTGAATCCTTAAAATTGAGAGTCAAACATTTTCATATGAAAAAAATAAACAATATATAAAAATATTAAAAAAGAGTATAAATATTCAAATTTGAGACATAAAAATTATTTGATTCATTGCAATTGATGATAGAGTTGAGCAACAGTCGTGTTAGGTCGGATTCGGGTCCAACAAGACCAATCCACCCCAATCCAAATTTAATATTTGAAATTCATATCTAATTGTTTATGATATCGAGTAAGGCGGGTTCGTGTTATTTTAGATCCAGAAAAATGTGAATGGATGTGGGTTATTTGTAATGAGAAATATGAGGGAGGAAGATCAGAACTTTCACAACTTATAGCCATGGCTTCCTCCATCTTCTCTACCATTTTCGCTTCTCTCCATCACCATGTCATCGCACAAACCGCTATTGCACCGCCACCTACGACACAGATTGAAACAAATTTGTCACCTACGACATAGATTAGAGCAGATTTGTCACCTACGACCATGAAAGCATCGAAACGTGGTTGTTTTCCTAGAAAAATACCACATGCCCCGTCAGCAAACAAGCCTTGTTGGATTACATCGATCTCAAACCTAACCACACTCTTGGAAGACTCATCCAAGCCTGGTGTACCATGAATGCTTCTCGAGGCATAGAAAGGATCCCAACTCCAACACCTCTTGTTAACAAGACTCCAATTTCTAAGCTTCTCAAAGGCATTTCTCACTCTCCTCTCGTAAGCCTTTGAATACTCAAATCCATCGCTTCAAGAAGCGAGACAAATAAGGGGTGCATGGAGGCTATGGGTGTTGTTGAGTCAAAAAAGGGCAAAGAGAAAGAGAACAAAGAGTGGGACGATGCAAATTAGGATTTTTGAAAAATTTTAATTGTGTAAGTACTGATTTCGAGTCAGGTCAGGTCAGATATCCATGAAAAAATAATCTGGTATTCGTACCCGACCATTTATAATCACATTTATCCATATAAGTTTATCCATTTAATTCGAATATGAAAATAGCTATTCGAATTCGTTTTTTTCTTTTCAAGTTTTACGGGTTCAAACGGTTAAAAAATTTTGCTCACCCCTAATTGATAATACATCATTTGAATATAACCGTACAAAGGTTGTAATAAGAGATCTTAGAGATGTGAGTGGATTTCGTGGATATAGAACAAGACAAACAATTATAAGAGAGGAGGAAAAAGTGTAACATCTCAAAATTTATACCACAATATTTTCAGTATGCAAAAAAAAAAGTTAAATAGTTATGATAATTTTGCAGTCATAAATATAAATATAAATATATATATATATATATATATATATATATATATATATATATATAATATATATATATATATATATAAAATATAATATTATATATATATATATATATATATATATATATAAATATTACGTACATATATTTAAATATCACGTACAATCATTTATATATATATATATATATATATATATAATATCAGATAAACATTATAATGGAATTACGTTTACAAGTATAATACAAGTTTATCTTGGAATAAATGGTGCAAGTACATTGTTCAGGAAGAGATAGAGTTTCAATTAATGATATTCCATTCTTGTATTGCAAATCTCTGCAAAGATTAGATGAATTTAATGTTCAAGCCTTTATATATATAGAGCTGGTTCACTGAAAGCCATATGAAGCAAAGGAAGGAGAAAAAAAAAGAGAGATCTGAGAGTTAGAGAGGCAAATCAGAAAAAGGGAAACGAAACAGTGAGACTCCAAGGAGAAATAAGAGTTGAATCGTGCATTTATTTAGACTTTTTTCAATCTCTAAGGTAAGGGAACGAGACATTTATCATTCTATCTTTTGACTTTTAATTTTTCTTATCTCCTCATAATTTTATTTTATTTTTACCTTTAAGTGAGGTGTCCCTAAGCTCATTCTAATTTATATTTAGTTCTCGTTCCTATTTATTTATTTAATTATATTCATCTTCAGTTATGTACTGGTCCTATTTATTCAATTTATATTTATTCTCATTTACTTATTTATATTTATCTCCAATTCTGTATTGGTCCTTTCTATTTATTTATATTTATTTAACTATTCATTGATTCTATCTATTTATTTATATAATTATATGGTTTAATATTCAAATAAAATTTATGATAAATAAAGATTTGACTATTGTAGTTGGAGGTATGACCTTGGGGATATAAACGAGTTAGTATTACTCAAGATGAGATGTTCTTGAGTTACTTTGTTGGCCATGAGCTCATTTATCTTGACTAGTCACTACAAAATTAATCAATATCTTTATAAAGTATGATAAAATTCAGTTTTATGGATTTAGGAGAATTTTCATTTCATTTCATTTTATTATGATATGTTGTATTTTTTTGTGATATTTGTCTCACTTCCCCATTTTTTATTGTGTGTGAAAAACAAAATTTTATAACCTTATCATAGATGGTTGCTCCCAACATGCCTGATCCCTTCTTCATTGACGTTATGGCTGTTTTCCCGAGAAATGCATGACAAACCAACGCAGTAAATAATTTTGTAACATTTCAGGGAACAAGAAACTGTACCATTACTTTTCTCTCTACTCCAAACGCGTCGATTGTCATCGAAGGACAAATCGGAATTACCTTTTATTTACCTCCAACAGTCCAAGTGAATCCTATCCATAACCTCTTCCCTCCACCTGTTTGATAAACCGTATATGAGGGGGAAACTGTAAATAAATAACACTTCTTCCTCTTCTAGTGTAGGAAATATAAAATGTACTAAACAATGTAGATATAGGATGCATACAGTATTGTAAATACACACACACACACACACATGTATATATATATATATATGAGAATACTTTAAGTATGATTTTGCCTTTAAATTTTATAAGTGTATTGTAAGAAATAATAATAATAATTAAATAAATAGAAAATTTAATTTTTTTAACGTCACATTAGATGGTATCAGAGCGACGTTTCATGCAAGATCTGTGAAATTCTCTAACTCATACAATTCCAGATGGCAAACATTAGGAGGAACAATGAATTAACTGAAGCAATGCAAGCTATCCGAGACATGGCTGCTACTCTAATGAGGAATCAAAGACCTGAAGGAAACCCTGAATCACAAGGTTTTGCTGAATTTAGGAGAAACAAACCCCCACCATTTTTTGGAGGATATGATCTAGAAAAAGCTGAGTTATGGATTAAGGAGATAGAAAAAATATTTCGAGTTATGAACTGTGCTGACAACCAAAAGGTGAATTGTGTTGTATTTATGTTAATAGGAGAAGCTGAATATTGGTGGGATGGTACTAGGAGATTACTTAAAGGAGGAAGAATAGTTATTACCTGGGATATATTTAGAACAAAGCTTTTAGAAAAATATTTCCCTAATGATGTGAGGAGAGCAAAAGAAATAAAATTTATGCAGTTGAAGCAAGGAAGTATGACAGTAGGGGAATATGCTTCCAAGTTTGAAGAGTTAGGAAAATACTCTACTTTCTTTTATCACCCAGAGGAAAGGATGAAGTGTATAAAATTTGAAAA
>Ga0214544_1007790_pt1 | contig 18458 bp, 14 predicted proteins | sample CNSS3metaG_FD_160074 | JGI IMG/M metagenome (GOLD analysis project Ga0214544, IMG submission 160074) | Root nodule microbial communities from cowpea collected in UCLA plant growth center, Los Angeles, California, USA - CNSS3 | ecosystem: Host-associated > Plants > Roots > Nodule | place: USA... | reverse complement strand
TATATATACTAACCAATCAAGGCCATACCAACACTTGAGCAGGCTTAATCATCCATTAGTAATCATACTATTAGGGAATTCAAACAACCAATCATGCGTGACATATATCTCCCTCTGCAGGCATGCAATTCAAATCTCCACCGTTCAAATTGAATAACAACATGTTGTGAATCACCTTCCACAATTTCACCTAAATCGAACGGTTAATGAATCAGGAAATGCAATTTTACGAAGACTGCGTAGACCAAAAAAATCGGTGGTGCCTAGCGCCCAGAAGTGAGGAAGGTGGCGCCTGGCGGGACTATACTAGCGCCGGGCGATTCTTGTTTTGCGAAAAATACGAAAAACAACATTTTTCGTGAATTAGAGCACCACGCATCACTAGTATGGAGCCTGGCGGCAACCAAGGTGCCGCCAGGCGGTTCCTGCTGTTCTAGGAACCCAACATTCTTCTTGCACCTACGAACCTTAGTCCATTCACAACATTTTTGGTTTCCATCAATTTATGACTCAATAGGCCATACTTATGTATTTAGGTTCATGGTTCATTCCTAAACTTCCAATCTAAGATACTTCATTAACAATTTCCCATTTAATTTCGTGTAACTTTAAGAATCACTAATCATCAATTCCTAAAATTCACATTCATAAAATTTTCCCCAATTATTATCCAATTATTGTAGAATTATAATGATTCTTAATACTCCACAATCCATACATATACACATTCCATTTCTTCTCGTTTAACTTTGTTCTAGAATCCCAAAAACATCGAAATTGAGCCAAACAGGCTCGCGTCGCCTGGCGGTTAAATCATCTCCGCCAGGCCCTTCTTTAAAAATCCAGAAACTGGGCTAGCATCCATGTGTCGCCTAACGGTCAGGCTCGTACCGCCAGGCGGTTCCTCGTCTGGAACCCAGAAACAGACAAACAAGGTATGAGTCGCCTAGCGGCTTCGACGCCCGCCAGACGATTTCTGGAAAATTTCTAGAAACGTGAATTTGCACAGTTTTATCACAATTCATGCATCCAATTATTCAATCAATCATGTAATATTAACAACACAAGTAAAAATAACGAAGTCCAGCTCCCTTAACTTGTTAATCCTTGCTCAATTTGGAGGAATCAAGACTTCTCTTGTGCCACCACTAGTTCAACCTTGGTCTTCTCCCAATACACTTGATGCTCTTATCAATTTCCACACAAAACTCACCTTCAAACCCTCTTTTCCACTGTCAAAATTGTTTTTCTCTACCCCTTCATATTTTCCTCTCTTTCTTCACCAAAAACTCTCTAATTAGACCCTTAACTAAGCCTTAATGCTTGTTAATGATAGGGGAAACGAAAATGGCTTTGAATTAGGTGTTAATGACCATTCAAAGACCATTATTGGTTGTCTCCCAGCCCACTAAGCTGCCTCCCTTGGCAACTAGGATTTTTTGCCTTTTCATCTCCATGCCAAAGGAAATTTTGGCAAAAAGAAAGTTAAATTCGTTCTTAGTAAGATTTAAACCCACAACCACTCAATTACAAAGTTAATGCACAACCAATTCAACCAATTCATGTTTCGTGATAATTCCTAAAATTTTAGAATTACATTATCACTACTCAGTTCAAACATAACATTAAAATAATACACTTATTAAGTAAATAGCATACAATTATCATACATAGGACTGGAACCCAAGTCCTCTCACACAATCAAGTACTCTCAACCACTTGAGCTAGTACTTTTCCACGTCATAACAAACCACATTAAATATCATAAAGGCTCCCACGATCCGCATTTATTAAATAATGATTTATTTAATTATTTAAATTTCTCGGGTCTTACAATATAGTATATTTATGTGCTAAAAATAAAGTTATTGGTCATGGAGCTGAAACTGCTAAGGATGTTGATGAAGTCATGAGTAGAGAGGTAAATGAAGTAAATTTTGTGGTTTTGGAGGACTTGAATGCTACTATAGATTTGGAGGAACCAAACTCTAACTTAAAAAGAAAAGCACAATCTACTTCAAGTTCTACTAATACACAATCTCAAAGGGGAAAGCTTAAGGAAAAAGAGCTAATGACTGCTTCAATGAAAGATGTGGCTGAGTCTTTTAAGCAATTGGCACATGTATATGGTGAAAAGGTTGATGAAAATGAAATCAAAGAAGTGCTAGATGAGGTGCGTTTAATGCCAAATCTTACTAAGGAACAATAGGCTAAAGCTGTTAAATGGTTAGTTGAGATGCCAAAATAATTAGCTATTGTGAAAGCCCTTCTAATTGAGCAGAATGAAGATTATGTTTTAATACATATTTCTACAACTTAAATTATGGTATGTAATATATATTTTCTTGTGATTGATTAATTTCATGGTATTTGGTTAGGTCTACTGCATATTCGAATTAATTGTACAACACCATGATTGATAAATTTTGTTTCACTTTTGTGGGTCAAGCAAATGTTGAAGAGGACTGAAACATGATGCTGAAGAGAACTGAAAGAAGGTGTTGAAAGACGTGCTAGTTGGATGTGGAAAAATTATAAAACAAACATATTAAATAAGAAAACACTTGTTTTAACAGCTTATTTAGTTTTCCTTTTTAATGGTAAAATGCTTGACATCATAACTATGGATAATGAGTTTGGTTAATTGTGATATTAGTTTAGGAATTTATGTTATATTGTGGGTTAATTATATCACATTAATGATATTGTGTTTTTACGTTATATATTAAACTTGTGATTTTTATACTTAATTATTTTATTGTTGGTAAATGAAGTAATTAGTAATTAATATTATATTTCTTTGATAGAATGAATCAATATTGATATAAAAGTATATTATTGTTGGTCCAGAATTTTTAATATTAATTAATATTAGAAAGTTGGCTAATATTTTTAATTGAATTATTAAATATTTTAAGTTCATTAATATTTTTTAAATTTAATTTAAAAAATTTATACATTAAAATAAATATTGTTAAAATAAATTTTTATCTTATAAGAAATTCAATTGTCTTATCCAAACAAGAAATTCAAATGTAAGGTATTCCAATTACCCTATCCAAACAAGTTATTTAGAAAATGATGGGAATTCAATTGTAAGAATTTCAAATGCTATACATTTCAATTTCTTAGAATTGTTAAATTGCCTCATCCAAACACAAGGTAAGGGTACGAGGAATGCATGTGAAGAACTAGTTAAAGAAAGAAAGGAGTGGGTAAAGGGTTATTATGTGAGAAAAGGAAAGAAAGCAAAGATCTCAAAGAAAAAGAAACCTGACTCAGGATTAGGGTTTCTCTTCCCTGGTAACAGCGGTGGCCTATGTAGTGGTGTAGGTGTTTGCTATTTTTTGTTTAGCTTAAATAGCTAGAGTAAGTCTCATCACGTGGCTGAAGCAATTCATCACTAGTTAAGGTGGGTGGTCTAAGTGTTTCTTCTGTTGAAGTCGTGGTCTCATCACGTAGTTGGGCTACAAGTATATGTAAGTAGTTTACGCGTTGGAGAAATGTTGGGTAGTATATTTCTTTGTCCTGGAGGCTATTTGTTACATGTGGGTGTTGAAGGAACATTGTATGTTTGTGTGTTTCTTGCAGGATACGTGACTGGGAATGGTACATGTTGTTGTGGCATTGCGTTTTTTGCAGGGGTTGTGTTTCTTGGTTGTTTCTTGCTTGAGTGTGATTTGTCAAATTTTGGTGTTGACAACACTAGATTGGATGGGCAGGTGTTTGCTTGGTGATTTGTGCTTGTTAAAAATTTAGAGTGTGGCTGGTTTGAGGGATAAGTATGTCTTCTTCTTTAGAGTTTCATATCATTTGGGGTTGCTTACAAGATCAGGATTAGCAAAATTTCATTTCATCTAAATTTTCTTCTAATATGTGGGCATAAAAATGTACATTTTTCTAGGTTCTTAATAATGTTTGTGATATTCGGTTATCATATTTACCTTCTCTTTGAATAAAGGGAGATATGGACTCAATGCGAATCGCTGAAGAAGTTTATCTTGTTGGTCAAGAGGAGTGCAAAAATCATTTGCGTGGACGTATTTTGTTAACAAAAAGGATAAACATTTAGATCTTTTTAAGAAGCTTGATGTGTCCTACAAACATTTGAGTCAATGGAAAACAATTCCTCTTAGAAAAGCATTATATGAATTTGTTTTTCCTTCGCTTGAGGATACGAGAAGGGTTTTGACAATTGGAGTTTGAAATTTGTCTCCTAGAATCCTTTGTGTTTTTGCTTAGACTAAATATTTTGTTTTAACTTCTATGAAGCTCACGAAAACCCAATGTTGGGTACACATACATGGTCTTCCTTTGGAATATTGACAATGAAAGGCATTTTTCTTAATTGTGTGTGGCATTGGCACACCCTTATCTTTAGATGATTTCACTAAGAATAAGTTTCCAGGTTTATTTGCACGTGTCTTGGTTGATGTTGATTTGTTATCAGATTTGCCTAATCAAGTTTTGATGGAAAGACCATGATTTGGATTTATTGTTGTGGAGTATAAGAAATCACCTCTTTTTTTGTTCAAATTATAAAATGATTTGCTATTATCGATGTATTTACTTAGCTTTTTCATAGTAGATATTTTTGCCTATGTGTGCAATGTAATTTTATCATGGTTTGGTGTGGTCTCCCATGTGTTTCTTTTTTTTTTGTTTTAATAAAATTTTCATGTAATGGTAGTGATGCATAGCATGAGCCTATTTAGTTTACAGCTCACATTGGTTACGTAAGTTCACGAGAATGCCTTCATTAAGTTACATAATGGGTTAATTTTTTTTAATTAAGTTAACATGAATCCAATAAATTGGTGACCCACCTGACAACTCTCTCCCTTGCCAATTAGTTAGAGCCTTAGTCAACCAAACTTGCTTTCTCATTATAGACAATGAGTTTTTATGCAAATAAGATACTTTTTTTTATCATATATGAACCATTCTCATCTATATGAATTTTCTATAACCATTGTTTCATCTCTAATGCATCATATATACAATTATATCATACCTTAATATGCTTTAAACTTGAATGAAAGGTTGTGTTCTTGTTGAGATGAATTTCACTCTGACTATCACAAAATTGCTTTTGTAATTCGAACTCTTATAGGATATTTTTCATCCAAAAGCTGCTTAGTAGCTTTTGTAACAACGATATATTTTACCTTTGTAGAGGATATAGCAATACATTTTTGTAGTTTGGATTTTCATGAGATTGTCCCCCTACAAAAGTGATCATATAACCAAAACTAGAGTTCCTAAGATCCATATATCATTCATGTATGAATATGTGCAATGATTCAACACAATTAAGCTTACCGCTTTCAAAGCATAAATAAAATCTAAAAGTATCTATCAGATACATAAGTATCCACTTTATAGCTTTCCAATGCTTTCTTTTTCAAGATTATTAAAGAAACAACTAACAACACAAAAAAAAAACATGAGCAATGTTTATAAGAGTTCATCTTATCAATTTTAGAGGTTAGGTGTTTTAGTTTAAGTTGCTTAAGAAAGTCTAATGAAGATCCTCGTTGGACATTAAGATAACTGAGTTATCTAGATGAGAAGGTTCACTTAAAAAGACTCAAGGAGAAATAAGAGAAGATGGATTCAAGTTAATGAAGGAAGAAACCACATAAAGGAAACAAGACATGATATAGTAGAGAACATAAGCTGAAAATGAAACAAAAGATGGAACAAAAAGATGGAAAGGCAAGAAGGGAAGGGGAAGTAAGGTAGTTAGACCACTTGGGGTACTAAGCCACCCAAGATAAGTGGTGGTGCGGCCACTTGAACCTTAGCTCAAGATGAGACATAAAGGAGCTCAAGAACACTAAAAGAGACTCTCTCACTCACTCTAGAAACGATTTAACTTAATAACATTACTCTTCAAAATATTCAACTCTTTACAAGTGTGGGAAGACCTTCTTAAATATGTAATAAAAAGGGTCTCCTAGCAAAACTACAAATATGGGGAGGATTACCTAGTAAAAGGTGAGGGGCTATCTAGCAAATATAATAGGTATCTTCTAGAAAATCCTAATGATGAGGTAGAGAGAAAATATTGCCCACTCATTACAAAATCACCATAAAATGTATTCTCTCTCCTTCAAACAAGCAACAAATTCCAACAAGGGCATTGGATGAGTAGTAGTATGAAACAAGTGTCGTAACCGTAGGGATTTGTTAAGATCGTCCAATATTTACTGCTGAATTGAATGGAATAGTGTTTGTTAAAGTTATGTTAATCATGAAGCAAAGTTAAACTAAGATCTGGGGAATATAATGATAAATGCGTGTTAAGGTTAGATTTTAACTCTTCTTCTTATACTACATTGCTACTTATCTTTTATACTTAGTATGATAATTATTCAATTTCCAAGGAGTACTCAAAGGTAGATCTAGGCTCATTCTTGTAGCCTAAAACCTAAGAACTTCAAACCCAATGTGATTCTTCCACTCTTGTAGAATGAATTCTTGCCTTAAGTGCATGACTCTTTTATCTAGCCCACCCTTTATATCTCGTGGAAGCCTCTAGAAAGAATGAGATTATTTGATTGGACTATAGTTTGATACCAGTCTTCCAACTCATTCCAAACCAATGAAATAAGATGAGTTGTCAATTCATGCAAGCATTAAGCATAAATCAAATCACAGACTATTGAATAAAAGAACATACATAAATATTAAAGGAGTAGTAGGATAGAAACTTAGATTCAATTACACCAACCTCAACACATGAGAGTTCAACTACTCATTTTGATAGAAAAGCTAAGCTCTATGAGTTGTTGTTCCTCTCTCATGCCTCTCCTAATATAATCTACTTTTAATACAAAAAGAGTGCCTAAAGAAGCTAAGAACTAGATGCCTAAAACTAGGAGAAAAGCCCTATATTTATAGATAATTTTGGGCGGTGCTCAACTTCCTTATTCAACACTCAACAAAAGAGTTTTCCTTTTATGGTGGGTTTTCTTCTCAACTAAGCCTTTTGTTTTGATGATCAACACTTGAGTTTTCCTTCTTTGGAGGGTTTCTTTGGTAGCTTAGCCCCTTTCTTTGGTGCTTTAGATTTCCTCTTGCAAAGGGTTTCCTCATGTGACTCAACCCCATTAATTACACCCAACCTCAACACATGAGAGCTCAACTACTCATGTTGATAGAAAAGCTAAGCTCTATGAGTTCTTGTTCCTCTGTCATGCCACTCCTAATATAATCTACTGTTAATACAAAAAGAGTGCCTAAAGAAGCTAAGAACTAGATGCCTAAAACTAGGAGAAAAGCCCTATATTTATAGATAATTTTGGGCGGCACTCAACTTCCTTGTTCAACACTCAACAAAAAAGTTTTCCTTTTATGGTGGGTTTTCTTCTCAACTAAGCCTTTTTGTTTTGATGATCAACACTTGAGTTTTCCTTCTTTAGAGGGTTTCTTTGGTAGCTTAGCCTGTAACATCCCGTTAGGATATTAGGAATTTAAAAATAAATAATAGCAATAATTTATTATACGGGGCAGTTAATAATACCTCATTTCCCAAAATGCGGGAAAATTTAAATTTTATTAATAACCAACAACTGTTCAAATCCATAATCACTAAACAATAGATTATATAAGAAAATTTCGTAAGGGTTTACATTTTATTTCAAAAACCAAAGAAAATAATAAAATCTTTTCCCCACATCTATCCCCTCTCCGTAGCTAAGCTTCACCTGAGCCACCTGCATCAACAACATCTGCTCCCGTGTATCGCATACACGATCATCGCCAATCACAAGCAGATAGGGTGAGCTTAACACACAAAACAGATAGAATCAATACATCATATAAAAAAACACATTTATTATTTAATCATCCCCAAACAATCCTTAAAGTACCAAGTTTTATAATCAACCATAACTTTTGTGTTCCACCTCTTCTAGTGATTACTTCAAGATGACTTGCTGTCATACCTATCGGCCACAACCGATAGAGCACGTGCTGGAAACCATGTTATGGATCATACACCACAACGCCAGGTGGAGTTCCCAAATACGAACATAGTTCGCATCGTCCCAAGACTATCAAACTCGTCAGCCAACTACTAAGGAGGGCAATCTATCTGGACCCATCCGTAATGGCCACAACCAGCACACTCACACCGACAACACTCGCCAACCCGAGCCACAACTCAAGGGTTCCTCGGGTTCATCCGCCATCCCGAGCCACAACTCAAGAGATGTTATTCCGAGCCACAACTCAAGGAATACCACGTGTTTAACCCATATCCCGAGCCATAACTCAAGGGATACGTTCCGAACCACAACTCAAGGAACCCAACAATCCCATCTTTAAAGCATCACTAGAAGTCTTGTAGATCACACATATGCAATCAAAGATCCAAGCTACAGCAGTACCAATCGCCTGGCGGGGGACATGTGCTGCCAGGCGCTGCTAGCTCCCAGACCGCTTGGCGGGTGTCGCGTACCGCCAAGCACACAACGCCTCAAAAATTCTCCTCACTACAGGTACCGCCTGACGGTATTACCCTCACCGCCAGGTGTCCACGTAACAATGACTCCTTGTTGAGTAGATATCGCCTGGCGCCACAGACCTGACCACCAGGCGCTGCGCTATCAAGCACTCTCTGATTTCCTTTCTATCGCCTGGCGGAATCATTCCCTCCCGTCGGGCGTTGTATCAGTACAACAATCTCTTCTGGTTCATGTTCTTTATCTCAGATTTCTCTCAATACTACTAGGTTTCTGGTACCAAATGTAAAACTTACCATATAACCATAACACATCATTTCTTAAGAATTCAGCCAACCACAGTGTACTCTAACCATTTATGTTCCCAATTCCAGCAGTCCCTATTCTAAGACTGTATTATGAACAGTATTAAAAACCCAAGCTAACCAAGTTGCTACTACCAATTCAGAAAATTTGTTCATTACTCCAAGCAATAACAGTTCTCAGATTAATAGCTTGCTCTCATTTTACCATGTTCAAGGTTTCATACTTGCTAAAATCAACGCATCATCCCGTGCCCTTGCCTTATTTAATTCTTCCACTCACTATTGCAACTAACTCAACCCCACCACAACCAATACTACCTGATCCAAACCAGATTTAAGCCTTCCCCAGGATGCTGACAATTCTTGTGCTCTTATATTCACAAAACCTACCCAACATACTTGACCACAATTAAGGTAGAAACAGCTCATGACCTATTCATTTCCCGACCCCGAGTTCATCGTATTCTAACTCATTCTTTCCATAACAACTACCCCGATCCTCAAAATTTATCTCGCCAATGCAGTATTACTACCTCTGCGTCGGCGCTTGGCGGTGAACCCCGCGCCGCCAGGCGGTGTATACCACCAGCCAACTCCAAATCTTTTCCCAGATCCCGTGCCCCTATCACTTCACCATTCTTTGCTATCTACTGTATTCTTCATCCAAATTCCATCCCAGTCAAAGTAATTCAAATCCTAGTGACTTCATTTAATTATTCTAGTTGTAATTTTACATGATTCAGAGTCTAATTAAATAGCGATGTGCCCCAACATTCGACCACAAAAGGTTTTCATAGTACTTTATCAAATTAAACATTAAACCATGGTAAACTCTGCAATGTAACAATCCAACTCATCAATCCTCAAGTGGGACTACACTTTTACCTGATCAGAATCACTCCAGATCACACAAAACATCCAAACCGAGCCAATTCGACTCGCATCGCCTGGCGGGTATGCATGACCGCCAGGTAGTTCATCATAGAACCCAGAAACTGGGGTACAGATCAGTGGCGCCTTGCAGTCCAGGGATTCACCGTCAGGCAGTTCCTCATGGAACCCAGAAAATGCACTAAAATGACATGTGCCGCCTGGCGGCTATGAGCAGCCCGCTAGGCGGGTTTTGGAGATTTTTTCCAGAAACATGAAAACTCATACAGTTTACCAAAATACACATCCAGTGGTTTATGCTTTCACACAGAATAAATTAAAACATGCAAAGAAGCGGGTTGAGCTCCCCTAACCTGGTTTTCCTTAGCTTAAATTGGAGTTGTTATGAATTCCTTCTTGGTCACCTATTATCGTCCTTTGGATTCCCTTCCAATTCTGCCTTCTATTCATGTACACACCACAGATCCTCTCTGAATTCTCACTCTTAAAATCACAGACTAATGATACTTTTCCAAACCCTTCTCTCACTCTCTTTTCTCCCTCCTCAATTACACCTTAATTGGAATTAATTCATCCCAAAATGAAAATGACTTAAGTCTAATACAAATTACATTCAATGACTCATTAAGGACTATTTTCCAGCCCCTCTTGGCTGCCATGTCTGCTAGGGTTCCCTTCAACCTTTCAAATTCTAGCCAAAACTAAAATATAGTAAAACAAAGTTTAATTTGGGTTCTCAACAATATTTGATCCCACAACCATGCACATGCCAAGACAATGCCAAACCCTCAAACCAATTTAAGTTTCATGCTAACTAATGCAATTCAAACATCATATCATTTTATAACATGATTACATAGATTTAAATAATAAAAACAATAACACAAAAGTTAGCATACATAAGACTCGAACCCAAGTCCCCACACATAATTAAAGTACTCTCCACCACATGAGCTAGCACTTTTCCACGTCATACCAACCATAATTTAATGTCATAAATGATTTGCCCACCCGCATTTATTAATTATTTATTTATTTAATTAATTAAATTCAACGGGTCTTACATAACCCCTTTCTTTGGTGCTTTAGATTTCCTCTTGCAAAGGGTTTCCTCATGTGACTCAACCCCATTCTGCGTTGCTTAGCTGAAAAGCCATGATTTCAATGCTTTGTATTTTCTTCTTCTAGCGCTCAACACTCTTATTGTGGCTCAGGTGCATCTTTACTATTTTTTCTCGAAAAGGCATGCAAAACAACAAAATATCATCAAATTCACTAAATTATAATTATTTACCTCATTATGTTACTTAGAGTTAAAAAAGGTTGTTTTACTGATAAATGTGATCAATTAGTGCATGACAAGTGTCAAATTATTGTGGAATTGTAGGTATTCTAGGCACTTATCAACATACCCCAACTTTAGCTCTTTGTTTGGCCTCAAACAAAGCAAAACAAAATAGAATGGAAAAAATATGTTTCATATAAGGATAATGCAACTGTGGTGCAACAAAGAAATATATTCATACATGAACCAACAGAAATGCATAGCAATTCATAGTTTTGAAACCAATAAGATTTTAACTCCTGATTTTTCATTTGTTTATGGCCAATTCACCCTCCCAGTGTTAAGTGTTTTAACTCTCAAACATCCTTGCAAACCTTCACTTAGTTTTGTACCTCATTTCTAAACACTATTTACACACAATCAACATGAATCACTAAGGTCTTTCTTGAGCTTGTAATGTGGTTAGGGCTTTAAAGGAACTTGGTTTTACAATATGAGCAAGACTTATTGAAAAAAAGGAATCAAAGCAGCATGTGTGTATCATGAGTCCTTTAGTCCTTGTTAGCTTACCTCTGTTTTACTGGTCCTTTTTCTACATTTCTTTTCTAGATCAATTCTAATGCATGTCTTTACTCTTCTACATTTTGTCTTTCTTTTTCTCACTTGTAGGATACTACTTTGAGCCTAACTTGAAGTGACCAGCAAGTGAAGTGCTAACAGATTTATAATTGCTCATATTCAATCTCTATAGTAACATTTCAATCTATTTTTGCTATGATAACCATAATTTTCCATTCTTCCTATCTCGAACAATTCTTGTACCAATGCTTTGTTTTAAAGGATCTGAATGCTTTTTTGCAAATGCTTGCTCAATTCCTTTTTAAGACTTTGAATCTCACTTATGTCATAGGGAGGCGAGATTCGACATTTTTAAACCACGAAACACTCGGTTTCCATTTTGGTTGCAGGTGTAACCAACCTGTTATTAAAGATATAATAGAAAGTATTAATAGAAAAATAGTTTAATTGGTTCAAAAGAAACTAGTTTAATTGGTTCATTGACTTGAGACTTATTTATGTCAACTATATTGTGCAAACCTACATTCAAATATTCCCCATGGTTAACAACTATGGTAGGAGGTTCTGACTCAACATTAATGTACATATGAGTAACCTATTTTCATTTCTTTTTCTTATCAATATATTCAATGGTTTAGTCATCAAGAAAAAAATAATAGATTTCTATTAATCTTCTTGTCAACTAGTCTCAAATTTTGTAACCAAAATCATCACGATCATAGTTTAGGAAGATACATTATCTAGACTTCCCATCAATCTTAAATCTTCATCTATAAGAATTTGAATAGATAATTTACAGCAAAATACCCTTAATGGCTATAGGATCCCTTTCCACACTCTCCCAAGGACATCACCATCAAGAGGAATAAAAGAAAGGTCAATCACGTTCACTACAGTTCTTAATGTCTCACCTTTAAAAGCTTTAGACGATTTTACACGATAAAGCATGTGTTTAATTCTATCATTATTTGTGTTGTTCATTCTCTTTGCAACTTCATTGTGATGAGGTGTCTTCAAAATTGTCTTCTCAAGCTCAGTGTCATGTTCCTTGCAATAATTCCCAAAAAGACCCATGTATTCACTATCATTATTTGCTCTAACACATTGATAAGTTTTTTGTTTGTCTTTCAACACTTGCATGTAAATGCTTGAACACATAAAGTACTTGGTATTTAGATTTCAAAAAAAGAAGTCCAACCTTTATAGAATGGTCAGTAATAAAAGTGACAAAAGTAAAAGCAACCACTAATTTATTTAGTAGTATTTGCAATTCAACCATTAGTCTAAACTCAACCCAAGGTATGTGGTCTACTACATGGAGTATAAGTGCAAAAAAAAAAACTCAATGATGCTTACGATAGGATATTTAGAACAAGTTTTAAGAGATGTATCTATAATAGAAAGCAATTTTTGTCTTGTAAGAGTATTAACACCCTTCTCACTTAACTTACTAAGTCATTTATGTCAAAGTCATGTAGAATAATCATCAACTACATTCACTTAAGGTGTAAACAATTTTGTTAACGTTCAATAAATAGTATTTCGCTTCTCCCTATTTGTTACCACCAATTTCCCTTTAGTGTATGTCCATTTGCCATCACCAAAAGAATTATGATAACCATCTTCATCAAATACCTATACTGAAATTAGGTTAAGGTGTATGTCAAGAATGTGTCTAACATTCTTCAAATACAACTTGCAACTGATATTAGTATATAACCAAGTTTCTTCAATTCCAATAACCTTGCTTACCCCTTGATTTTCCAAATTCATATTCCTAAATCTCCAAAAATACAGGATATGAAATAACTACAATATGGTCTAACATGAAATGAGGTAGTAATCAATATCTTGTTCGTACTTCTAGTAGGTGAGATTAATAGAGTCCTCTTCATAAACAGTGAGAACTTCAACATTAGAGAGAGAGAGAGAGAAAGGAATAAGAGAGCGTTTGGAGCAAGAGATGGGAAGAAATGTTCACCTTCTAAATGTTTCTATAGTGTGTCATTTCAATCAATAAGGTAAGGTAGGAGGGGATTGAAGTTAAGTTTTTTTTTTTGTGAATCTTAATAAACTCATGTGTGTTTTATTAATATTGTAGTTATTTTGAATTATATATTATTTTATTTACTTTTATTTAACTTATTTTCAATTGTTATCCTCCTTATTTTATTTTATTTATCTCTATATACACAATTCATGTTTGTTATACTATACTTATATATAAAGGTTAATCATGTTTACTTCTATACTTACATATAAAAAGGTTAATCATGTTTACTTCTATACTTATATATAAAAGGGATTACCATATTTGGGATTCACATTTGGTTTTCAATTCTACCCTTTAAAGAAAAGTTTTGTTAAACTAAAATTATTAATTTATTAATTTACCCTCTAAGTAACTATTTTTCCTTTAAATTTAATTTTTTTATCGTTTGTATAAAGTTAATAATTTTTTAATTATAAAACTACCTACAGAAATTATTTACAATAAAATTATAAATTTTTTTTTTATTATCACCAAAAATAGTGAACACATTTGCGTCGCACACGTGTTTTCACTAGTATTTATTTCATTTTAATTACTTTTTGTTACGCACCGATCCTTTTTATATTTTATATAATTTATATTCAATTTTACACGAGTCCTATTTATTTATTTTAGTCGATTTACATCCTGTTACGCATTGGTTCTGCATATTTATTTTATTTAATTTATCTCTAGTTATGAATTGGTCTTGCTTATTTATTTTATTTTCAGTTATAAGTGGTCTTGTTTAATTCTTTTTCTTAATTTATCTTCAGTTATGCATTGGTTCTTTGTTTTAATTTGTATTTTTGTTATTATATTTATGATGTTATAACTATATATAATTATTTGTTTAAAGTTCTTACTTTGATTCTTATTTTGTTTTACTTTATTTTGTATTATTTTAAAATATAAGTCTTTCATAATTTAAAAAATAAAGTAAAAATAATTTTTTTTTCAGTGAAGTGTACTTGTTTGGATGTTGTATAAATTATTGGTTAAGGAAAATGACATATTTTGATAATAATCACATTTTGTGATCCTTCAAAATGTTCAAGAGTATGTATGTTCGAGAAGAGTCTTTAGTTCGGTTCCAATGGGTTGAAATCAAACCCATGTAAGAGGGTTTGTATTTTGGAAGTCACAATTTGGTACACTACGAGGTGAAAGGTAGGGACCGTGGTGGGGTCTAAGGAAGTTTTACCAAGTAGGTGAATATCTGAATAATTCAGAATAACACCTTGGACTAAGATATTCATAGGCCAAAATTAGGATTGTGTTATACATGCTTAGCATCACAAAGGTTAGGTAGTAAGTATATATCTCTTTTGTTCACCAATAAATGGTTGAGAAATACTCAACTACCTAATTGTTGGAAAAAACTCACACACATTAAAAGAATATGCAATGTAACTCACTATGGTATTTTTTTATTAATGGAGAATGGGCTATTATATAGCCAATTACAAACCAAATATTAACAAACCAAACTAAATCTTTATCTAATCTAATCTTATCTAATACCCCATATTATCAAACTAAATCTTATATACTCCAACTAACTAAAATAACAACTAACTTAAATCTAATTCACCAAATATAAAATACCCTATCACTTTGCTAAATAAAAACAACTCTATAATCTAAAACATAATCTAAATATTATCTAACAAAATTAAAGATTATCCAACAAAACTCCCTCATAATCTTAAATTTTTTTCTTCTCTAATCCCGGACAATCTTCTATCTCCATAGCCTACTTGCTTTTTTGTTTGACCGACTTGATCTTCTCTTTGTCCGACTTGATCTTCTCTTTGATCGACTTGATCTTCTCTTTGAGTGACTTCATCTTAACCTTGGCTGACTTACCCTTGGTCGACTTGCCATTAACCGAGATCCTCTGAATAGGCCGAGCTCTCTTTAAGAGATCGGAAAATTTCCACGCCTTCACACCAAACTTATCATCCATTCCAAGTCGCCACTTCTCATCTTGCACCTCCAGTACAACGCTCATATCCTTCTCGGCATGCACCTGCTCTTGCAAACTTAACACTTCTTGTTCAAGATCCGAGCTATCCACACTCCACGAGCTACCTAGGTTCCCTGCTAAGCTTTTCAAGGTGATCACTTGCTCCCCCGAACGATCTGGGCACTCCACTTGCTCCACCAAGCCATTCGAACTTCCCACCGAGCTAACTAAGTTGGCCTCATGATCCATCGAGCTTTCCAAGTCCCTTTTTGGGTTGTTTGAGATCTCCACACTCTTTGCCAAGCTTTCCGAGCTATATGCACGTCTTAACGACCTCTCCATGCTACTGAACTGATTTATGACATTAACCTTCTTGCCGACTTCTCCACTTGTTTGTGCTCATCCCTCGAGCTACATCCCATCATCAACAACACTACTTCTTCTTCAACTTCTTCGGCAAGATTGGTTGTCTCTTCTCTTTTTGACCGCACTACTTTAATTTGCTTACTTGTCTCTTTCTTCACCACGTCGTTCCGAACGGATCCCCCACCATTCCGAACAGATCTTGCACCGCCTTCACTGTCCACACGTTTCAAACACCTTTTCTGCAAGATGGTCAACTCCAACTTGTACATCCAATTTTTCTCCTTTTCTACTCGGGCTGCTAGCCGACCATCCTTGTCCTTCAAGTACAGTACTGGGTTCTTTATCATAATCGAGTTTCCTTTCTCTACTATCTGGCCTATGCTCAAAATATTACTCTTCAGCTTAGGAACATAGTAGACATCCCTGATTTCTCCAACACGTCCATCTTTCTACATGTATCGGATTGTTCCACGCCCTTTTATCACCATCTTGGAATCATCTCCACATGACACTAATTCGACCTCCACCTGGGTGAGTTCGCTGAAGAAACTCTCATCTCCACACATGTAATTGCTCACTTCTGTGTCCAGATACCAAACCGAGTTTAAACAATTTGGACTAAGCTCGTCACCTGATCTCCTTTCCTTCACACGGCCTGAATGCCACTCAGCTTCTGATTCACCGCTTTTGAGTTCGGCATCTGAGTTTTGCATCATCATTAAAATTCCTATCTCCTCCTCGTCATCTTCCTCTATGAGAAGATTTTTCTCTTTTTTTTCTGATTGACAATATTTTGCTATATGACCAACCTTGCCATAGTTGTAGCAGCTTGCCGATCTGCATTCTCTTGCATAGTGGCCATACTTGCCACACCTGAAACATTCCACTTCTGACTTAGACCAATCTCCTTGGCCCCTTTCTTGACCACGACCATGCCAATTCTGTTGCCTGGTCTGATCTGTGCTCTCTTCAACATCATCTCGGTCATGTCCACCTCGACCTTGAACACCTCGTCCTCTGCCACGTCGTCCTTTGTCTCCAAGACCTCGGCTCTGAGTATTCTGAGTTTCATCCAAATCAAGTTGCGCCTTTAGTGCTTGATCACACGGTTCATGCTTCTTCCTTCTCCTTTGTTCATGGGCCTCCAATGACCCGACAAGTTCTTCCACATAGAGAACAGATAGGTCCTTCGACTCCTCGATGGCACATACAATGCTCTCGAAATCATTTGTCAGTGATCTCAAGATTTTCTCCACTACCCGGTTTGCTGGCATTGGCTATCCATTTCTACTGAGTTGGTTGGCCACCTCTCTACCTGAGTTATGTACTCGGTTACTTTCTCTTTATCTTCCAGCTTCAACCCTTCAAACTCTCTTGTAAGAGCTTGAAGCCGAACTCATCTAACCCGGTCGTTCCCTCTCTATGCAACCTTCATAATATCCCATGCTTCCTTTGAAGATGCAAAGTTTGCAATCTTCTCAAAGCCTAACTCCTCCACAGCATTGTACAAAAAATACAAAGCCGACTTGTCTTTCACTCGCGTCTTCTTCAACGCGGCGATCTGGGCCATCGTCTGATTTGCGTCCTCTGTGGGTTCTTCGTATCCGCTCTCCACTATATCCCAAATGTCTTGGGATCCCAAAAGGGTCTTCATCTGTAGACACCAATTATCATAATTGGTTTTCTTCATCCGGCACTGTCATACCATTCACAACTTTTGCCATCTCTCCTCTTTTTGTTTTCTCCCAAAGCACTCAAGCGCACACTTATTCTCTCTCTCTCTCTCTCTCTTCACTCAGTACTCAGAGCATAAAGCTTTGATACCATTTTTTTGGAAAAAACTCACACACATTAAAAGAATATGCAATGTAACCTATTGTGGTATTTTTTATTGATAGAGAATGGGTTATTATATAGCCAATTACAAACCAAATATTAACAAACCAAACTAAATCTTTATCTAATCTAATCTTATCTAATACCCTATATTATCAAACTAAATCTTATATACTCCAACTAACTAAAATAACAACTAACTTAAATCTAATTCACCAAATATAAAATACCCTATCACTTTGCTAAAAAAAAAGAAACTCTATAATCTAAAACATAATCTAAATACTATCTAACAAAATTAAAGATTATCCAACATTAATCACTATCAAAAGTATCTTTTGATGTTCATAATGGATCATCAAAAGTGAGATATAGATCCATATGTATGATAAAATGAGATTGAGTCTTGTGGTCTTGTGGTTTTAGGACCAATTTCAGGTTCTAATGTTTGTATTATTTGTTGAGTTTAGTAAGATTGATATTTAAGGCTTACAAAGACCTCACTCCTTTCATATATTTTTTATATGTACCTTTTGTACAAGTAGAAGAAGAAATACTAGATAAAAATTATTTGAAATTTCCTTGAAAGATCTTATCTAGAATATTGACTCATATATATATATATATATATATATATATATATATATATATATATATTTTTATATAATATAAAAATATTTATATTATATTAAAAAAAACAAAAAATATATAAAACTTATATCAT
>Ga0214544_1007783_pt1 | contig 18470 bp, 7 predicted proteins | sample CNSS3metaG_FD_160074 | JGI IMG/M metagenome (GOLD analysis project Ga0214544, IMG submission 160074) | Root nodule microbial communities from cowpea collected in UCLA plant growth center, Los Angeles, California, USA - CNSS3 | ecosystem: Host-associated > Plants > Roots > Nodule | place: USA... | reverse complement strand
TGAAATGTCAATGATGGGAGAATTAAACTTCTTCCTTGGTTTGCAAATTAAACAAATGGATGAAGGGACATTCATATCTCAATCTAAATATTGTAAGGAAATACTTAAAAAATTTGAAATGGACAATGCTAAAGCAGCAAGTACTCCTATGGCAACTTCCTGCTATTTGGATAAAGATGAATCGAATATTGAGGTAAATCAAACCATGTTTAGAGGTATGATAGGATTTCTTTTATATCTTACGGCAAGTAGACCTGATATTATGCAATTTGTATGTGTTTGTGCTAGATATCAAGCTAGTCCTAAGGAATCACATCTTATAGCAGTAAAAAGAATCTTAAAATATCTTAAAAGAACTATATCTTTTGGACTTTGGTATCCTTCTGGGGCATCACTTAGTTTAATAGGGTACTCTGATGCTGATTATGGTGGCTGTAAAATAGATAGAAAAAGTACCAGTGGTACTTGTCACCTCTTAGGAAGCTCATTAGTTTCTTGGCACTCCAAAAAACAAGCCTGTGTGGCTTTGTCAACTACAGAGGCCGAATACATTGCTGCTGGAAATTGTTATGCCCAAATCCTATGGATGAAGCAACAATTAGAGGATTACAGTATCTATCTAAATCATATACCTCTAAAATGTGACAATACTAGTGTCATAAACTTAACTAAGAATCCCATAATGCATTCTAGGACAAAACACATAGAAATTAGACACCACTTCTTAAGGGATCACATAAGTAAAGGAAATTGTGTGATAGACTATGTAGACACCAAGCATCAATTGGCGGACATCTTTACAAAGCCTTTAGCCAAAGACAGATTTTATGAGCTTAGGAGAGATTTAGGAATATTAGAAGTCTCTTGAAAGAGCAATGACCTTCACTTTTCATATTTTCGTAAAACAGCGCTCAATAATCGATTATCACTCATGATAATCGATTATCTTCTCCCAAAATAAGTTCTAAATTCCTGGAATAATCGATTATCAAGCAGGATAATCGATTATCATGACCCTTATCAAAATACTCAAAATCGTTCTGGAATAATCGATTATTACTTACAATAATCGATTATTTGCTCATACCAATAATTTCTGGAATTCATATTATGAAATAATAATCGATTATCACTCAGGATAATCGATTATTGCACGACATTATGTAAAAATTTTTGAAAAAATAGCCGTTATAACGGCTAGATTTGCTTTTATTTTCGCATTTTAGCCGTTGGGAGCCTACTCTTTATAAATTAAGAGTCCCAATTTCAACTATTCACGCAGAAACGAACTCCTCTCATCATTTGCCCTTTTTTTCTTTTAAAAAAAAACCCTAAAGACTCCTTCAGTGTCATCTTTTGCTCTTAACAATCAGTGCCATGGCAGAATCATCTCGCAGAAAGATCCCAACACGTAGACGAACTGCTCCACGTCCAACTCAACCTTCCATCAGATCCGCATCCATTGAAGGTTGGATCTTTGACGAAGATCGAAGGGATGAATTCGTTCAGATTTGGAAAAACAAAGCACTCATCTCTCCCAAGTACATCACTTCTCGAAAATTCACAGCTGCAGGTTTTGAGTTTCCTGCTCTCTTTAATTTTCAAGGCATCAAACCATTTGTGGAAATGCAAGGAAACTACTATCCTGATCTTGTACGAGTTTTCTACTACAATCTCAAGATCAGAGATGAAGTTGCTTTATCAAAGGTGAAAGGAGTGGACATTATCATCGATAATGATATTTGGGAAAATGTGGCGAAATTTCCCATCAATGATGCTGCGGAATCAATTCTCAATGGGATTGATGGCTTCAATCGAATCTTGGCCTATCAATCTTTCTTACGCAATCCAGCACAGGATGTTGGGAGACAATTATTGGCTGGAGGACTAAAAATGGATGAAAGACTCATCCATTACTTAATTGTCTGGATTTTGTGTCTTAGAGGAACCAATCATGCTCAGTGCTCAGAGGCTGACCTTCTCATAATGTATGGGATTCTCAATCGTGTTCCGATAAAATGGTCTAGTTTAATCCTTGACACTATGCTCAAAGCAAAGAGGTATTCACAATGTCCTCTCCCATATTCCCTCTTAATTTCCAGGATTTGCGAATATAAGGGAGTTGACACCACCGGGGAGCTTTGTCAAAGTACCCTACGTGCAAATGAAATTGCTGAAAGTTCTCTCAAACAGCTAAAGCTTGTTCCTCTTGGTGATACCTATGTCCATAGAGATGATATGCCCAACTATGATGCTGAAGATGAAGAACTTCCTCCTACTGATCCATACCTCCTGCTACACAAAATGTTGGCTCTTCAAGTGGTGATGGCTCATCTTTCTCTATAGAAGACAACATAGCCAACATGAACAAAAGACTAGAAGAATTATTTCTTTTGTCTAACTCTCGTCATGAAGAAGTTGTCGGGCTAATTAGGGGGGATTGATACTAGAATTTCCCATTTAGAACATAGGTTTGATGAGGAATTCACTCATGATGATGACATGAGTGCAGAATTTTAGGGGGAGGATTTCTTACATATGTTTTACCACTGCCTGTAGTCTCTTTTAATTTATGAATCAATGAATGATTAAGTATTTTATCTCCTGTTGTGTGCCCTCAAGCATTATTTCATTTAGGGGGAGCTCTACCCTTTTCTCCTATGATCAAAAAGGGGGAGAATAAGTTTAAATGATAAAGACACATTATTTTATTTTAACCATTCTCTTTGCAAGTCTCTAAATTGCAGGTAGCAACAAGTCCTTAAACATATTTTTGATCATCATCAAAAAGGGGAGATTGTTGGCAAAAAGAAGGAAGTCTAGTGATTTTGAATGATGATCAAGCACTAATGAAGACAAAGTGTTTAATTATGCAAATGTTATCTTGTAAAATAAAATAAGTGTATTGTAGAATAGTTTAATTAAACTTAGAATCATCAACATTGCATTCGTCTCTCTAGAAGGTTTCTTATTTTTAGAAAAACTACAGTGATAATCGATTATCACTATTGATAATCGATTATCTGTACAGAACTTGTATTTTTCAAAAACCTACTGGAATAATCGATTATCTCCTGAAATAATCGATTATCCTGTTCAAAATTTGCTTTTCAGGAAACCTACTGGAATAATCGATTATCCTTAGTGATAATCGATTATCCTTGGCAGTTGGAACTTAACGATTCAGTTTTTAACCTAATTTTCAAAAACCTACTGGAATAATCGATTATAAGGATAATCGATTATCCTTGGCAGTTGGAACATAACGATTTAATTTTTAACCTAATTTTCAAAAACTCTATTTAAGGAACTGCAGTTCAACTTCAAAAATACCTTTTTAAGATTCAGAGTTTTTTGGCTGTGACTGCAAAGTGTTGCTCTGTGAGATTCTTAAAGAAAGCTTTGAAAAACCTAGTGTGAGTGAGTGATAACTTTTTCTAAGTGAGTTCTTAGAAGATTCAGGGGGAGTTTTGTTCATCTCTTGTGGTTGTTCAAGAGAGGTGTTTTCTAATCTTTACTCTTATATAATCTGTTGTAATTTGATTATTATAGTGATTGAGTTAATCTCCTTGTTTAAGAGATTAACAACTGGACGTAGGGTCTTTTGATCCGAACCAGTATAAATATCAGTGTGCATCTTCTTCCCTTAAACTCCTTATTTATCTGCACTTGCATTTAAAGTAACTATTATTTTAAGTTAATTAATTAAATTTTGAGAAAAATTTTAAAACCTGTCAAGTTTTTTAAAAATCCAATTCACCCCCCGTCTTGATTTTTGACCATTGTTTAGTCATTCCGCTACGCGATACCAACATTAGAGACTAATTTAGTTACCAATTCATTTGGTTGTCAAAACCTAAGTAGCTAATGTTAATGACCAATTTAGAAACCAATTAATAATATAAACTATTTTAGTTACCAATTTAGAGACGAATTATAATTTTTTGAAACTAGTTTAGTTAACAATAATTCTTAGTTTACATATTAGTATTTAAATTGGTCACTATAGTGACATTAATTTTGATCACTAAATTTGGTCATTATGTTAGGTTTTTCTTGTAGTGATTGTTCTAATTTAAATTAATAAATCTAAGTGTTTATTTTGAATGTTTTCATTATTATTTGAAATTGAGTTGTTAATGAAATACGTTGGATTAACCTAGTTGAAGTTTAGTGTGTATTGATTTGTTGATATATTAATAAAAAGAGATGTCTATGTTTCACTAAATTTCAAATAACAGATTAGATTTTGTCGTTAACACTTAGAGTTGTCAAAATAGATTAAAACCCTTTAGTCAATTTGATCCATCACAGGTTCAAGTTGGGATAGGTTAAAAAAATTGTAAATTTCAATACGAGTCAAAAATTACCCAACGTACTAAAAACTCGACTCAATTGGGTTGAACCCGTTGAGCCAATTGACTCACCAACTCAAACATAAAAAAATAATAAAAATCCTACCTTAGTCTTAGCTTAACATTTCAACCCAAAACACAAGTTAGCTTTTTCTTTTGAAGCTTTGAGGAAGATAGACCAAATTTGAGGTTATTTAGATTTTATTTATAATTATGATTTATAATTTTTGGGATGAATGATTTATTTTTGTCTAAAATGAGAAAAAACAAATTCTTAAAATAGGTTTGGACTTTTTAAATTTTGGTGATGTATTGAAAAATGTTAGATTCAAGAAAATTAAGTTGAAATTATTTTACAAGTGCATGTTTGATTGCATAACTATATATAAATGCATGGTTAATTTGTTGACTTACGTTTACTATTACTAATTGTAAATTTTAACTTCATATTGAATATAAAAAATATTAACCAATCCTTCATGCTTTTGCTTTTGTTGATGTTGTGTTTATAATCATCATTTAACACTTAAGCACAAGATGTTGCAGGTAGAGTTGTCAAAACGGGTAACTTGACCTGGTCCAGCTCGATCCACCTCGAGTTTGTCATTTAGTGAGCCAACCCAACCCAGGTCACTTATTAGTGAACCAAAAAACATTCGAACCTAGTCTGACCCATCGGGTTGGTGGGTTAAACGAGTTGGTTCACTAACTCACTTAATTAAAAAAAAAACATTTTTTTCTTTGGTCTAAAAGAAGTTAAATTATAATTATGATTAAAATCTAAATAAATTTCAATAAAATCTAAATACAATCCAAAAGGATGTTAAACTCCAAATACAAACCAAAATCACAAAAATACAAATTACCAATGTGTTGGCTAAAAAGAGCAACCTAACCCCAACCTAAATACAAAGCACAATATAATAAAAAAACACTTGTGTGACCCTTTATTTGTAGACCCTTTATTTATAGGTTGGTGAGTCAATCCATCTCACCACATGTTCAACCCGAGTTCTAGGTGGACCGGGTCAAAAATTAACCCGTACTGAAATTTATAAATAAAATTCAACCCAACCCGACTCGAACCTGTGGTAGGCCAGGTTGGCTCGAGGTTTCCAACTCATTTTGACAACTCTAGTTGCAGGTGCAGGATCCTTTGAATGACCACCATGTTAGAATTAATTGATAAATTAATTTAATTATGTAACTCATGTAAAATAGATGAGTCTAAATGTGATTTAATAAGATATAAGGACCTATTAATTATTATGAGAAGTCATAATAGAATAAAATAAGATTTACTGTAACCAATTTGATAGACGTTAGTTAATAGAAAGGATTTGGTTTATGTCAAATAACATATTTCATCTATTCTCATTGAATCTCTCATAGATCATGATTTATCTTATTATGATTTATGTATGTTAATGTGTAGGAATCATAAATCTTAAGAATGTCTAAAGTTTTTCTGAAATGAATTAGAAGTTTAGGAAAACTACCAGTAACTTGGATTATATTTCACCATTTGACTAACATTATATCGAGATATTTTCATATATTAAGTTCACGTTTATATGTTCTTTAAAATTTATGATTTGTATAAAAATGGTTAATTTTATTTTAATTTGGTAGTGTAACTTATCCTTTGGGATAAGATGTACCCACTTATGTGAATAACCTATTGATTTTATGTTTATATTACTTGATGGGGAAAATAATAACAACAACAAAAACACCAATATATGCATAAATAATTCCTCCAAGCTTGCTAAAAATTCTACGAGGAACAATAATAATAGAAAATAATAATAATAATCACAAAAGAGAATACAAATGAAGTAAAAATCCAGCAGCATAAGTCAATAAATCAAGATCCACTAAGATAAAAAAAAATTGATGCAAGAGAGTCAAATAAAAAACACAAACAAATGTCTGCAACTATCTAATATATCAATACAATAATGTTCTCAACAAAGAAAGAGAAAGCTAAAGTAAAGCAAGAGTTTGAGAGTGATTTCTCTAATCAAAACCCTCCAAATGACAATCCCAATAGTTTAAATGAAGAATTTTATGTTGTGAACCTATTGTCAAAATTTAAGCCCAACAAATGATGAATGAAGAAGAAATCATAATTTTACTGAGAAGCTAAATGAATATGCTAATAATTTTTCTCTTCTTTCTCTCTTCTAAGAACTCTGTCTTACCCACTTTATTAACCTAAAAGATCCCTCTCTACTTAATTTAAAAAGTGAGACAAAATGGACTTGCCTAGATTAGCCCCTTTAGACACATAGTTGGAACCTATCCAATATTACTTGACTCTTATAAATAATTATTATACACTATAGTCATGGGACGTTACAACTAAAACCTCATATAATTAAAGGACATCAAATTAAAATTTAACTAAAAGTTAGCAAGTACTTGACTATCATTATTTACTTTCTTTTGCATACACAACTTATATACTGCAAGTAATTCTATTTATGCTGCACTATTACCTGAATTTCATTTGCAAAAATAACATAACGAGTTCTAAAACCCACTTTCTTGATTGAAAAATTATACTGACATAGTGATATTATCAGTAACTTATAAAACCATTCACGTAAAGGAAGGTGAATGCTACTAAATCCTATACCAAAGCCAGACTTTTTAAATAGATACTGTGAGAACAAAAACAGAATGAAATTTTGCAGGACTTGCCTAGTCTAAAGTTTAATTTGGAACTAGCCCTTTCAATTTAGTAACACACACACATATATAAATATATATATATATATATATATAGATATATATATATATATATATATATATATATATATATAAGATAAAAATATCACTGATATGATTCACAATTGGGGTTCAAAAGAGACAGAAATAAAAGAAGGAAATCTAAAACTTAGATAGGATACCAAGAAAACTAGAGCAAAAAGAAAAAAGAAGCTAGAAAGTAGGAAGTGTAAAAGACAAAAGGAATATCTAAACTTTTTGTGGTTGGTGATATGAGACAGAGAGAAGGGAGAAGGAAAAATAAACAAACAAAGAAGAATGCCTATGATATAGCATGAAGCTTGAAACTTGTATTTTTGAGGACCTAAGCAAAGTTAACACAACAATACAAAACTAAAGGTTTTAGCTTCTACTGTTATGGTCCATTGTTTTATTGTACTTATGGGCTTCATGCCCTCTAGTTTTTACTTGTAAACAAAACCATAGATAAAGGCTTTTCTGCTACATTTTCCAAACCAAAATGGAAAGTAGAATTTGAAGTTCTCCAAACTGAAATACCAATTCTCTCTCCTCTATTTCTCTTTTCTTTTTCTTTTTCTTATACACTTACACTTATACTTATATATCAGAGACTCAGTTCCAAATCTTTCTTCATTCACAATTCACATACACCAGAGTCACACTGGAAAGTCTTTCTACAAGTATAAACAAAATGTTTCTTTCAAAACTAGTTATCACCAATGCATTGATGCTAATCCTTTTCCTTTCCATGTATGAGTCTGAGGGTGCATCTAATTCTTCTGGCTCACTTAGTGTTGTTAATGGTGCTAACATTAATCCACCATTGGCTCATCAGACAGTGAATGTGTCTGTGTATTATGATAGCCTTTGCCAATCTTGTGCACAATTCATTATTCGGGATCTGAAGAATGTGTTTGACAGCAATCTCATCAGCATTATGAATCTTCGGCTTGTTCCTTGGGCCAAAGCTTACATCAATAAAACCAACAGTTCCATATCATGTCAGGTTTAGTTTTATCTTTGCTTTGCTGCAATGAAATATCACAGGCTTAAGTCTCAGAAATTTGAGAAAAAAATCAGTGTATTTTTGTTTCAACTTATGATGAGAAGAAAGCAAAGGTACATGCATTTAAGCATCTATGGAAATATAAAGTAAAGTATTCTTACATAAATGCTAGGACTAGGAGTTATGGTTGTCTCTGCTATATTTCGGTTGTTTTAATTTAGTTTAGTTTTTCTGATCTGTTAATGTTGCCTTTTTCATGATGTTTTCACTTATATATGGGAAGAGGAATTTAACTTTACCAATGTCTTGTAATTTTTTCTCACTCAATTATGCAGTCAATAAACTTTACTGTTGCAGTATTTCTGATATGTCAGAATCTGCAATCCATGCACTAACTGCAGAGAATACTTACACAGTGTATGATTGCAGGAAACGAGATAAAGAGAGGGAGATTTTAATACTTTATTATAGTTAAGTTAACTTTAGCAGAAAGAAAAGAAAGTAAAATTTGTGATTTAAAACAAGTATAATGATTAAAATACTCTTATGTCATGAAATTTTAAGAATTTGAGTTGGGACTAACTTAAGCCTAAAAGATCAAACTTGTAAAATAAAAACAAAATGTTGAATCAAAATCCCTCTCATATTTCTTTATCAGTGACTCATACTTATACACTGCATGGCAGAATGGGCCAGATGAATGTGAGCTAAATTCATTGGAATCATGTGCCCTTAATCTTTGGCATAAAGTGGTAAGTATACTATTAATTTCCCTCCATAGTTAACAGGGACACAGAGAAACCAGACCTCTATGGTAGTAACTTATAATGATTTCAATAATTCTAATGGATCTGAGATATCTTCAATAATACTGTAATGCAGGACATACAATATGGATTGATCAACTGCTTTGAGTTTCTGGCAATTAAGGGAACCATTAACAAATGGAAGGAATACTGTTTAGACCCATTGGGTTTGCCTACGGAACTTCTTCTGATTTGCTTCAACATGGGAAATGGAACACAGGTTTCTTCTATTACTTTTCTATTAGCTAAAACCTTAATGGTTCTGAACTACTTAATAACTTGTTCTGGTGTTACATTGTGAAATTTGAATTTTTATGCAGCTTGGAAAAACATATATTGATCAAATTGCACATCTTTCCCCATCTCCTTCATTTGTACCATGGGTGGTGGTGAACAATCAACCAATTGGAAAAGTTAGTACTTTTTTTTGTCTCATACTTTCTAATTGACACACACTTATGATGTGTAGATTATGAAAAATAATTTTTTAACGACTAAATTTTAATAACTTTTTCTTACGCGCTGAAGTGACATTTTTTTAAGTGACTTTCTATTATTTTATTTTCTGATTTTTTATATTTCAAAATTAGTTAAAAAATGTCACTTCAAAATATAAAAAAAGTTGTCAAAATTTAATTGTCAAATTATCTTTAGATTATTGAGAATATACTAATCAAGATTGCTGTTTGTGTGAGTTCAGGACTATGCAAATTTTGCACATTATGTTTGCAAGGCTTACAGAGGAGTTGCTGTTCCAGAAGTCTGCAAATCTAGTTTGAAATGAATGCTACTGAGAAATAAAAAAAAAAAAAAAAATCAGTTATTTAATAATACAGTGTGTGATGGTTCAGAAATTGACTCTGCATAAAATGTTATATCTATAATAGTTAGTAAGGGGGGAACAGAGCTACTTCACGAACAAGATTTGCTGTAGCATGCAAAAAAAAGCAAAATTATCAGAAAATCTACATTCTCCATTATTAAACTTGCATGCTAAATGAAGTGTATTCCAGATACATTCACCTTCTATTAATCTCTCTCTTGGTCCCTTTCTCTTGAACAAAGTTAGAAGACATGTTAAAGAGGTAATTATTTATACAAGCAAGTTCTGAAGGAGTTTATATTCATATTGAAGAAACCTTAACTTATAATCATTTTGTTTAATGGATATTAAGGTCTACTTTTCATCAATATTCAAATATTTTATGATTGTAGTACAATAAACAATATATACTAACAAGTTGTTAGTTTGAGTGAAAATAAATTAATAAGGTATTGAATGAAGTCTCCTCAATGGAAAAAGGGAAATTATTCTTAGTTTGAGTAATAGTATGTTTAAACTCTTTGAATAAAATTTGAAATTGATTATGGTTGGTTAAAAAATATGATCATAAAAAAAACATTACTAAAAGTAATTTGTCCTATTCATAATTACTAAAAGTTTATTAGTAATTTTCTTAATAAAAATTAATGATAATATTAATATTTGTTTTTAGATTCATCTTCAACAATGACATTTATTAATTATTGTTTACGATTTCCTATTCATAATAGTAATATGTCTACTAAATTTTTATAAATACATTTTCCACGAATATGTTTTATGGGTTTTTTTTTATCAGAAGATATATTACAATTATTTAATTTCATCCCACTCAAAAAGCCCTTTTGTTTTTTTAACTTATTGGAGACTTTGGTTGGTATAATGCATCTTCAACAAATAATAGTTTCAAATTAGAATATTAAATGAAAGGCTGGTGAGGGGAGAGGTAAAATAAAGTATATTATAAATTAAGGTTTTTTCTTTTACATTTTTTCTCTTACATCTATTTTTATAGTAACTTCTTTTATCTTTTTTTTCTTCCATGATATCATTTGTTCCGGTTGATCCTTGTTCTAACAACATCGAGTAAAAAAATATTAGAAAGAATAAAACAGACATTAAAATATTATAAAAAGACACTATTAAATTTTAATTCCTTAATTAATGTTAATAAGACAATAGTTACTTTTTCTTTCTCATTTCTCTTCCTTATTTTCTCTCCCTTGTTTATCTACTCTCTACAACAATCTCACCTTCCTTTGTGAAGGTGAGAGAAAATCAATATTTACACATGCTGTTATTTTGCATTTGGCGCAAGGCATACTACAAATTTCAAAATGAATACAATTTTCTACTTACAATAACAAAAACACAGACCATAACTTATGAGCACAAAGAATCTATACAAAGCTACACATCATTGGAATATACAAAAGTTAGTAATCCTTGACCTTTGATTTTAATTTCCCTAAATGGATACTCTTACTAGTTGGGTTCCTTTCCATTCAAAAATCAATTGTCATTAAAAATAATATAAATAATAAAAGTAAGTCATAATAATAACGAGTCTTAAGTCTCATAATTCATAAAATGTATAATTCTAAAAAAATAAATCAGAAAAATCAAATATAAATGAAAGGTAATTAATTATTATTACTTATTACCACCAAAAAAAAAATTCATTACCAATCAAATTTAGTGATCAAAAGTTTAGTCATTATAATGATCAATTTAGATACCAATTTATAAAATAAAAAATTATAATTGGTTTCTAAATTGGTAATGACTTGGTCAAATGTCAAGGAAAATAGTTGTTGGGCGAAATCCTTTTGAAAAATTCCATAAGTCAAGGTGGTTTGGGGTCTTTGGGCAAGGGTTGGATTCACTAGGCAAAAATGATTTTGAATGATTCCAAAGAGGTAGGGGAGACTTGGTCATTGAGTGAATATGGCCTTGGGCGAAATTAAAGGAATTTAACTCTAGGGTCTGAATCGTTGGGTGAGGCAAGGCTTTGTTGGACGTGTATACTCCATAGTGTCTCGTTGAGTGAGGGGACAATTCTCTGATTGAGTCTGAGTTTGAAGGAATAACATGTCTCAAAGTCGAGTGAATTGTGTGGTGGCAGGGTGAGAAATCACAATTTTGAGGAAATGGATTGTTATATAGTATGAATTGAGGTTGAGGTTAATGTAGAGCTAGTGTCATTTATGTAGTAAATCTGTTGAGTGGCCTAGAGGATTGATAAGAACTAACCCTGTCATGATGAGTTAGGCGAGGTGTAGTGAATGTCATAATAATGCTATAATCAACTATGAGATCACATGACAGGTGCAATACTTAATGAGCATCTAACTCAATACATAGTTTGAGTCTAGAATATATTTATGATTATAAATATTTGAATGATTGTATTTGGTTTGCTTAAGAATATGAATTGTTAAATTTCAATAGCTTACCCTTTATTTCTCTTAATTGCGATTTTTTTCGTGCAATGATCACATGATACATGTGAGCAGAGGATGATGTATGTAATAATGACACACAAAAAAGTATTGTGCTTTTGAGGAAATAGTTGATATATATATATATATATATATATATATAATGTTTTATGTCACTTTATATAGTTTATGTAATGATTTGATTAATATCAAATCTTGGTTAAGTTGGTTATTACAATTATAATTAATATTTTTTTACTAATAATTTTTTAAAAAAATTAATTAAAATGGACTATTATTTATTAATAAATAACAAATATCTTGTTTAAGTATTGTGATATTTGTACCCACCTTATTGATGAACATATAATTACATACTTACATTTGTTAGCCGTGGTTTTCCATTAAAAGTTTTACTCTTTATCATCACTTGGTCCTATTAGATAATAAACTTTTATAAATATATTTTGTCTTATCCTAAACTTAATTTAATGTTATAAAATTGATTTATTAAGTAAAATTTTGACTTTTATATATATATATATATATATATATATATATAATATCATATAATATAATTTAGTAATATTTTTTTTTATTAATTTGATTTTCTGCACCTTCTTTTACGTTGATGATTCAATATTTTATATTCGTAAGAATAACAAATTATTATAAGAGACAACATAATAGGTATAATAACATTTGTTTCTATGATATTTGATATTATCTTAAAATACAAAATTTATATAATATAATATAATTTTATCTATATTTATAAGAGATTTGGAATGTTTAACCTTTATATGTAATTGGAACTTCATTTGATATCATACTAATCACTTTTGATCCTCTCCGCACTTTTCTCCTTTCCCTGTACTGTCTAAGAATTGAAATAATTGGAACTTGGTAAAAAGTCAAATCTAAACTAACACAAATATTGAATGCATGAAGGTGCATTTATATATGAAAGTTGTTTTCATCCTCTTTTAAGAAAATATTTTATACTATCAACAAACGTTTATAATTTTTTCTTTTCTTTTTTCATCAAACATCTACCTTATTCTATAATTTATTTCTACTTGTAAGACCCACTTTTTCAGCCCTAATGTTTTAAGGCCTAGCCCCATCTCTTGGGTCTAAGGGCCAACCCATAGGGTGCTCCCTTAAAGGTTCCCTTTCAGCCTCTTGACTTTTCATTATGCTCTCTTTACCAAAAGCAGCCACCTTACCCCTCTCCTTTTCCCACAAACAGTGCTTTGCTAGGGTTTGAAGCTCATTCATATTCAAGTTAGCTCAACCTCATTTTTTGCTCCACATAAGTTGTTCTGCAGCTCATACTCTTTCTTCTCCAACTTGTTTTCGTGGTTCCTGTTAGGGTTCACCGTAGTAACCCCGTTTTCATTATGTGCCACTGTTCTTAGCTCTTGAGTTTGCTCCAAGAGTTGTTGGGTTCGTTGACTTAGGTGTCAAAGTCCTTGGCTAGCATTTTTTAGATAAGGGAAGCTAGGGTTTCATCTTTTATGTTATTTTTCCTGTTGTTGGGTTGTTCTGTGTTCCTAGGTATTTGTATGGTGTTGCTGATGGTGTGAAAAATGCACGGTATATGTTTTTGGTTTGAATCTGGTTTGTATGCATGAAACAGTGGCCAGAACTGATATTCTCGCCCAAGCAGGCTTGTCTCGCTTAGGCGAGAATAGTAGAAGCTAGTTCAGGTTGTTGCTCGAGCTCTTGCTCAGGCTGAGGGCTTTCGTTTGAGCGACGAATCATCTCGCTCAGGCAAGAGGGGCTCACCTAAGCGAGAACTCGTGGGAACCTAATGTGTTTCGCTTTAGAAGTAGTTTGGTCGAGGGAGTCTCTCTTTTGGGCGAAGCGTAGTCTCGCTTAGACGAGGGGAGCTCGCCAAAGTGAGAGCTCGCGAAACTTTCAGTGTTTTCTGATGACAATCTCGCCTAAGCGAGAGCTTGTAGTTTGAGCAAAAGGTCTCTTTTGCATGAGCGAGGGTCAGGCTTGAGTGAGACATGTGCGTGTTTTAATGCTATTTTCTTCCTTGTTTTTGAGGGTTGAGTGTATGATTGAGTGGATTTCCCCTAATTAAAGTATGAAACATGTGAGTCTATATGCATGATCTATTTGTGTGGTTTAGAATGGATGGGCTTGGTATGATTATACATATGAAACATGATGTGATGGTTGGTTATATATATTGGCATGAGATTGGTATGCAAGATAATATTATGTTGGTTGGTGAGACATGACTTTAGTATGGTCAGGACGTAATTCCATGAAGGTTTTGTAGTGATGCCTCATGGTCAGGACGTAATTCCATGAATCTCTAGCTGAGATCTCATGGTGGTGCCTCATTGGTTAGGACATAATTCCGCAATTGTTGCGTGGTGGTGCCTCATGGTCAGAACATAATTCCATGACCCTTGTTAGTGGGAGCTCATGGTGGTGCCTCATGATTAGGACGTAATTCCACGAAGGTTCGTGGTGGTGCCTCATTATATAATTTAGTAAGGATTCAAGTAAGGATTGCATCCTGACACTCTAAAGAGTTAGTTAGTCTCATGTAGAGCGTACTGACTCGAGTGGTGAGAGTAGCAGAAGGCCATAGTCTTTGGCAGGATAATGGCCTTAGATGTTTGAAGGCTAACCTTGTGAGTGGTAGGGTAAAACTCATTGGCAATTGGCTCTACAGAGTAGTAGAGGTCACCACAAGTGCAAGTATCCAGTGAATCTGACTGATTATATGTATCAGGATAACCGTGTCTTGAGTCTTAGTGTATTGCTTATCGATCATTATATGCTTGGTGGATGTATGTATGCTTGACTTTTAAATTGTATGTTCAATTGCATGCTAAAAACCTTTTTTACTCTGGCTTACCCTTTATGCTTGTTTGTATGTTCTATGTGTGGTTTTCTCCCTTTACGATGATCATCAATTTATTGATGTGAGCAGGGAACTCCTCGTGATCGTCAAGGTGATGGAGATTTCGATGCGTAGTTATTCTTGGGTTGGATTCCCTGCTTCGGGTGTTCTTTATAAGGCCGAGGCCAATGTACTATCTTGTATTTTAAGTACTGTTCAAATTTTACCTTGTTTAGTCAATAGCATCGTGGTGTGTTTTAGACTTTTCTCCAAGTACCTGGGATTTATGGTAAGGAGTGATATTTATACTCTATGTTACCCTTTATAATAATTTGTGTGATGTTTTATTTAATTATGTTACTATTTAAACGTGGGACGTTAGCCTACTTCTTCTAATGCATGATATTCTAGATTATGACAGAAAAAAAAAAGAAGAAAAAAGTTGTGAGAGTGATCAGAAAGGAAGTTGCTATTAAGTAGATTTTGTAGGAATTTTTTATTTATTTAATACTTTCCCTGTTTCTTTTTGACTGTTTTTTTTATTTTTTATGTAAAAATTAAAGTCCATTAATTGTTTATCCAATAAAAAATATGAGGTTTTTATTCTCTATTTATCTTTACATAATAACAAATATGTTTATAAATTAATAAAACTTTAAATAATATCTTTAACAAAAACAATTAATATTATTTTTAATTTCAAAACATAATAAATAAATAAGTTTAGAAAAGATGATAATTGAAAAACAACTAAAAATATTAACCTAGATGATTCAAAAATATTCATTGACCACTTCGTGTCACATCACATTTAAACTATTGAGGACTTATTATCATCGTATACACCATGGAAGCATTATTCCTCCTCCATAACAATGACATATTATATTAACCTTGTTAATCAAACTCTTATCCACGTGGGAATGTAAAGAAGAAAAATGGAAAGAAAGGGTGAAAACGTGCTATAAAAAATCAACAAATTAAATAATTAAAATTAAATAGTTCTATAATTATAAAGTTACTTATATATTTATTCATATAAATCATTTCAAAAAATTATTGATTTCTTTTATCTTTTTCACTTTAGTATCAAGTGATATTTCTTTTTATTATTTTTTTAATGTTATAGAGATAATATCCTTTGAATAAATCATTATTATATACTTTGAAGTTCAATTTTTTTAAATATTTTAAAAGGTTGAAGAAAAAATATGTATTTAAATTGTCTTTGACCTTGACTTTTAGGCGATGTGAGAATATTGAACACACCGAATAAACCTTTTAAGATTTTATGCTTTATCATCACTTATCACATTAGATAATAAAATTTTATGAATATATTTAATCTTTAGTGAATTCTAAACTTAATTTAATGTTACAAAATTGATTTATTAAGTAAAGTTTTAACATATGTATACATGATTTTCAACACCTTCTTTTACATTTTGATAATTAATTATTTCAAATACTTATGAAAAAATTATAATAGACAACATATATAATAGGTACTAGAGCTGTCAAAATGGGTAACCCGACCTGACCCGATTCGATCCATCACGGATTAATGATTTAGTGAGTCAACCCAACCCGCCTCACTTTTTAGCGAGCCAACAAAATTTGAATTCGGCCCGGTCCACCACGGGTTGACGGGTTAAACGGGTTGACGGGTTAAACGGGTTGGCTCACGGGTTCACTTAATTAAAAAAAAATATTATTTTATTTTTATTTTTTTCCAGTCAAAATTAAATTGTAATTCTAATTAAAATCTAAATAAAATTTAATACAATCAAAATACAAACCAAAATAAAAAAAATACAAATTATTTATGTGTTAGATAAAAAAAACAACCTAACATGACCCAAATGTAAAGTCCAACTTAATAAAAATAAATAAAACACTTGTGTGACCCTTTTATCTGCGGGTTGGTGAGCCAACCCGGCTCACCATGGGTTCAACCCGGATGAGCCGGGTCCTAAATAAGTCGGGTCAAAAATCAACCCGTATTGAAATTTATAAAAAAAATTTAACCAACCCAACCCGAACCCGTGGTGAACCTAGTTGGCTCGCGGATTCCAACCCATTTTGACAGCTCTAATAGGTACAATCAAATTTGTTACAATGATGTGTGATATTATCTTAAAATACAGAATTTATATAATATAATTTTATCTATAGTTATACAGATTTGGAATGTTTAACCTTTCTTTTCGAAACTTCATTTTGATATCATACTAGTCACTTTTGATCCTCTACTCACTTTTCTACATTCCCTACACTAATCTAAGACATTGAAATAATTGGAACTTTCTAAAGAAAGTGAAATCACTTTCTTTAGATTGAATGCATGAAGGTGCATTTTGAAAAGAAAAAAAAAACAGTTGTTTCACATCATTTTCCAATAATATGATACTTATGAGTAGTAAAATATCATAAAAAAAATAATTTTTTGTATTTGAAAAAAAAATAGTAAAGAATAATGTCAAATATAAATGAAAGAATTTTAGATGTGAAAAACTATCACTAGTGCAGAATTGGATTTCTACCTCGCCTTATAGGCCTCGGTTGGCCAGGAACCGAAGCCTATAATGGCGCGGTGACAATTTTGCAATTATAGGCAACTTTTATGCCTCGGTTCCCCTAAAACCCGCTGCCAAAATCAGTTATAGCCCTCGGTTGTAAAAAAACCGAAGCCAAAAGCGATGTTAGGCCTCGGTTAACAAGGCCCGAAGCCAAAAAGGATGCCCAAAATTTCAAAAATGCCATTCTCGTTTTGACATATAGGCCTCGGTTGGAACAATAACCGGTGCCAAAAGTGGTTATATGCCTCGGGTGGTAGGGACCCGAGGCCAAAAGGTGTTATATGCCTCGGTTCTAAATTGAACCAAGGCCATATTGTTTAATTAGGGCTCAAAACTGCAGCCCCTTTCTTCCTCGCGCGCGCAGCTCTCTCTGCAATTTCTCTCCTCCATTTCTCTCTGCAATTCCGGCCACCATCTCGCGCTGCTCCTCCTCCATTTCGCTCCTCCACCACTGCCACCCCGTCGAGAAAACCACGCCACCACGCGAGCACGCGAGCCGCCGCTGTCTCGCGTTCTCTCTCCGCGACTTCCGGCGAGAAATCCACGCCAGCCCCCTGCCGCCGTGTCGTGTCGCCTCCGGCCACGCTGCTGCGACAGTGGTCCCTCTCTCTGTCTCTCTGCAAGTGTTCCGGCGTCCCTCCACCACCACGCGAACATTTTGGTTCTTTTGCCGCAATTGTCGCGCCGCGGTTTTTTTTAAGGTAAATTTTCAACGCGTTTTTGTTTGATTTTCTGTTTTTGTGTATGTTAATTTTAAATTTTAGTTATTGTGAGTGTTAATTTGGATTGAGATAGAAATTGTTTGGAGTGTTTTGATTAATTTTGTGAAAGGATTGA
>Ga0214544_1007780_pt1 | contig 18475 bp, 14 predicted proteins | sample CNSS3metaG_FD_160074 | JGI IMG/M metagenome (GOLD analysis project Ga0214544, IMG submission 160074) | Root nodule microbial communities from cowpea collected in UCLA plant growth center, Los Angeles, California, USA - CNSS3 | ecosystem: Host-associated > Plants > Roots > Nodule | place: USA... | reverse complement strand
CATTGCTTTGCATTATTGCAAAGTGAAGACCTTCCAAGGTAACTAACATAAACCAGATTATTACAGTTGTATTAATGAATAAAAATCTTTTTGACATGTTCTCTTTTGTAGATAAAGTTTATATTCAAAACTGTATGAACTGTACCAAGATAAGTTTTAACTGTGATGATGAAGATGCAACCAAGTTGAAAAAAATGTAAGTATATATACATAACATATATCTTTTTTTATAGATAGATATATGTATATCTTTGTAATATAACATTTTTTTAACGTAGGATGTGGGATAGTACTGAATCTCCTTCTCAAGCTCTTACCCAACTTTGTGCTTCTTCTAAAGTTAGCTTAGAAGATGATTTCATTAAGCTGCATCCTAGGAGTTCAATTGAAGGTCTAAAAGATTTTAAACAGGTTCAAATATTTGTCTCTATGTTGCACATAAATATTTTTATTTAATGACCATTTATTTTTTGTTCATAATTTGATATTCTTTATTTTACAGGAAAGTACTTTTGTAGTAAAGGCTACTATCAAACATGTGCTAGATCATGATGATTGGTGGTATACAACATGTATCTGCAACAAAGCAGTTTATCCTGATTCCAAAATGTTTTTTTGTGAAAAGTGTAACAAGCATGCCATTAAGGTTACACCTAGGTAATATTTTGAATATTCAGAACATGATTTTATTAATATAATATTAAGAATACTTAATAATGTTCATAATGTCTTTATTGTTTTTTTTAGGTATAAACTGAAACTTCATGTAATTGATGCTACAGATTCTACAACTTTTGTTGTATTTGATCGTGATGCAAGTGCAATGTTGAAGAAATCATGCTCTGACATTCTTGACTTACAAGACAAGGTTAAGTTTTTAATCTAATCATTTCTGCTTATATTGTTGACATTTAACTTAAATGTTTTGTTTGATTTTCAAATGAATTCACAATCAATTATTTCCTATTCTATATTGGGTACTTCGTTTCCACTTATTTTACTCATTATTGTTGTACAGTAATTGTTTTACATTAATTTACATCATTTATATTAATCCTTTTTTTAATAGAACACTGCTGCTGGAGACTTGCCTAAAGAGTTTGAAGTCCTAATTGATAAAACCTATCTGTTCAAAGTTGAGTGCAAGAATGATTATAATAGCAAATTTGAACAATCATTCAGAGTTAAAAAAGTTTGCATGGATGAAAAAGTAATTGAAAGCTTTTCTGATGTTGAAATTAAGTCTTTGGTAAGATTTTTTTTTGACGTGTTAGCCTATATTTTTCTTCAATTTTAATATTATTTATATTGGATACAATTTTTAGGATCTATACTCTACAAATGAAGAAGAAAGCAAATTAAATGAGCGAACAAATCAAATCTCATATGATTCCATTGCAGAGGTAGTTGAAGATTACAATTTAACTTATTTTGTAAAGCTTTGTATATGCTAATCTGTTTTTTTTTAGGATTTGTTGATCAAATTCACAAAAGAATCAAATGATGTTGAGACTCTAAGTGATGATTTGAACAATATAGTATCAAGCCATGTTCCTCCCGAAGAATCCTTGAAAACTAAAAATGTAATTGATGTTCAAATTCATGAGTTAACCCGCAAAGAATCATCTCAACTGGACAATCTTGATTTGGCTACTCAACCACCTGTTCCAGAACTTAAAAGACAAAGTCAATCTATGGTTCAAGAAAACAAGAAGATTCCAGTGAAGATGTTGAAGAAGAATATCAAGATTGAAAAGTCATAGACTTTATTTGGATTTTTATGTTTATTATGTTATTTTTTGAAAAACATTTGCTGTTGTTATGTATTTGTACTCATGACCATTATTTTGTGTTTGTCTTAGGTTGTTATTTTGAAAACAATATTACTTCAACTATGTTTTAATTTAATTATGAATAGATTTCATGCTTATTTTTAATTTTGTACTCTATGTTTACATTCACATTACTAGCTGAATCAAAGTGTGTTGATATAATTTGACATTGTCAACACCATAATCATGCTAGTTACATTAAATTAATTAATTTCAGCATAGGTTTTTCCTTTTGTTTTGGGTTATAAAAAATCGTTTATTTTCACTATTTTTTTACCTTTTTTAAATAGATTTCTAGAAATTTATATACCTTTTGTTGTATATGGTTATTTTTAAAATTTAGTATATATTGCTAGCATAATGTCGAAGTTTTGATATTAGTTTTAATGTCAACTATATTATGATGCTAGCTACATCAAAGTTATTAAGTTTTTATCTATGTATATTTTTCAAGTACATTATCGTTTTCGTAACATATAAATTTTTTTTGATGTTTTCAAAACCATTATTCCTTCATCAAACAGATTGATTAACAAATCAAAAAACCTTCGTAACTTTGCATTTAAAGGATAAAAGTTGATTTTGATTTTCTCAATCATAATTGTACAATTATTTAAATGTTATCTTTTATTCTTTTATTAATTAGTTATCTTTTATCTTAATATTTTATTATATTATTTTTATGTGCTATTACTCTTTCAACTTCTTATTTGTTTTTATTTATTAAAAAAATGTTTATTTCTTGATAATTTTTTTAAAGTTATTTTTACTTTCTCAAAATTAATTTAAAAATTTTATTAAGTATCATTGCATTTTGAAAAACCCTTCTTTAATTTCTCTTTAATTACAAGTCTTTTCATATCTATATATTAACTTTTAATATTATCTTTTATTCTTTTATTAATTAGTTATCTTTTTTCTGAATATTTTATTATATTATTTTTATCTGCTATTACTCTTTCAAATTCTTATTTGTTTTTATTTATTAAAAAAATGTATATTTCTTTAAAAAAATTTAAAGTTATTTTTACTTTCTCAAAATTAATTTAAAAATATTATTAAATATGATTGTATTTTCAAAAAACCTTCTTTAATTTCTCTTTAATTAGAAGTCTTTACATATCTATATAACCGTCTGTTTTCCTTATTTACTATCAAGTTTTATGTTTTTACAAAATCACTGAAAAAGAAAGGTCACTCCCCTACACTTGCTTCCATGGATTCCTCTTTGAGTGTCACTGCCAGAAAAACTTTAGGAAGGTTCACTACGTATCATTTTGTTCATAATCAGGTACGTCTACTTCACAAAAACTTGAAAAAGTATGTGCTTTGCTGTTTTTTTTAAGTTTAGACCATACCACATTACTTCTTCATTCATCTTAATCGTTCAAAAACATGTATTTCTCTTTTCACTTTTTACACAATATTACTTATTCTCGATTTTCTTTCTAAAAATTTAAACTTTGTGCAATAATCGTTCAAAGGTCATTTTTTTCTGTTTGTTTCCCATGCTTCATGTATGTTAAACTATATTTTCCTTCATCATCTATTCTCCAAATCTTACTTCATTTCATTGTTGTTATCAAAATGTCGTCTTTCTTCAATAATCGTTGAAATCCGTTAAATATTCTGTTTTTGATGCATTTTTCATGTATGTCGACCTTTTTTGTCTTTCATAAGACAACTTATATTTTTACTTTGTTTGAACTCTGACTTAGTATTGGTTTCTTCTAAAGATGTCAACTTTTTTCATTAACCATTCAAATTCACTACTTTTCTATTCTTTGTTTTTATCAGTTTTTCGTCTATGTCTCTTATTTTATTTGTTTACATCACCCATGCATGTTTTTATTCCTGGATTTTAATATTTATGCTTTCATCATCAGTTTCATATTTGTCTTATTCATCTTTTTGACCTTTCTATCTGTTTTTTGTCTCATTAGGAGTTTGGACATGTTGATCCAATATTTTTGGCTATTTTTGGTGAGGAATTAGGATCGGTTTGGCAGTTGGAAGATATTGAAGGGAATCAACATCAGTTAACTTTTAATATGGATGTGAATCATCCCGTTCTCACGGATGGTTGGTATAGCCTAAGAGTTTTTTATAAATTGCAACATATCCATCAAATTGTATTTAGATATGTTGGCAATTCTACCTTCCACATCACTGTATTCCCCAACATGTCTACAATATCGACTGGTGCCAAATTTCTTTCAAACCTAATTCGGTTGCGAAAAAAGCATCTATTTAGAGTTAAATTGTCAAAATCTCAATGCAAAGGCAGCCATCTAGTGAACTTATCATTTTATTATTTTGGTTTTATATTTTATTTTCTTTATATATTTTTATTTGTGGTCTTATTTTGTTCTTTTTTCAGGACTTACAATCTGACTTTGCAGATTACGTTCGTAAACGTAGATTGAGGAGGTTGGAATTGCAGGGACGTCACAACACTTTCATTGTTCAATGTAAACTTCTGCTGTGTAATACACCTAAGAAGTCAAGTAATATTGGGAAGGGATGGAAGGACTTCTGCACATTCAATCGTTTGGAAGAAGGAGATATTCTTGTGTTTCTAGCTGACAAAGAAATGAAGAAATGTGCCTACATATACTAATAGGTTTTTCTTGCTCTCTGCTTTACTTTCTTCACAGTGCATTGTTATTTGGTTTTGTTATTAGTTTTCTATTTTTAATTTTAAATCTTAATCTTATTTGATTTCCAACATGTAATGAATTTGTAAAACACCATAATACCACAATACAATGCATAAATTCTGCACACTTTGAACATTATCACAACAAAATGGATTCAACAAATGGAAGAAGAAAAAGGAAGAACATTGTCTAACAAAATTTTTCCAATACCTTGATGAAGTCCACATGTTCAATATTTTTATGTTTCTCACATTGCATTTTTAAGTTTCTTCATTTTTTCTAGCTCATTTCATTTGTTTCTCATCCAATTCAATTAAATCTACACTCATACGTAAAAACAAAGATGTAAATTCTAATCTTACTTCATCTATGTTATTTTGATTGCAGTAACAAATGAGGACAAATCCAGTCCAAGTGAAGCATTTCCTTTTCCAAATACTACACCTCTTTCTCAATTAAGAAATTGTGGTAATAATTTTTTCATTCACTATACATTTCATCCAACAAATTTATTATTGCATTCATTGTTGTCAAACTGTTTTTCATTTCATTCACAAATCTGCATTCATTGATTGCACTAACACAAATCTGTATTTTGTAAAACCTTTCAGCGTCATAGTTTTCTATTTGTGTTGCATATTTTACATCTATTCTTTTCTCATTTGACTTTTTAACTATTTTACCAGTATGGAAAGAAAATGTTACGCCAGATGCAACTATCAAAACCTACTTATCTCTCAATGAAGATACAGACGTGCAGAATAAAAGAATTCAATCTACAATTAGAAAGCCACTTTCCGAGTTGACATATTGTGGTAAGTTTGTTATTTAATTTAATTTTCATTCAAATTCAGTACAAATGCTAGCACTACATACTTATTAGTCTCATTATTCATCTTTAATGCATATTATACAATTAACACACATTAATATTAGATGACATCATTTCATAATCAATTCGTTTCATCTTTAAATGCATTTCATAATCCTTTTTTTAACTGCATTTTGCAGAACTTGACCAAAATAATGGGAAAGTTGCATGAAGAAGAAGGAAACTTATTATAAATCAGCAATTGGCAGAGAAAAGTAATATCATTCGTAATAAAAATGATTAAATAATAATTCTTTATATATCTATTATTATCTTATCTTGAATTGAATTCCTTTCATAATAAATTTTTCTATTACTACCTCTCTTATTAGAATTTCATGGTTCTACATCCATTGGATCTATTAATACACTATTGTTTCTTTTATTAGTTATATATATGTTGGTTTTTAATTGTTATTTGTTGCTTTACTGTATTGTCAACAATAAATGTCTAGATACATGTGCTTGGGTGTTACTGAAAAAACAACATTCATTTAAATTTACATAATTGCATTTCATTTCTTTAATTTTCTAAATGTTAAAGAATCCGAATTATATATTTTTGTTGTTACTTTACCTGTAACTTCTATACTTTATTTTATCTGTTACTTTTTGTGTTAGTGAACAATAACAATTTTAAATTTGTTGTCACTGTTTGCACGTGATAATGTTCTCTATTCTGACTTAAACTTTCCCATTCCTTCACAACTTTCACTTTACCATTTCATACACATCCTTCACTCAACACTACATTTGAACCTCCATTTCTCTACAATTACAAAATTGGAAATGGAGCAAACCCAAGATCAGAGAACAATACTTTGGAAGTTCAACACCATCTACATATTCTCTAAGGTATGTCTTAAATTTTAACACAAATACAAATTTAGATCTATTACCATGCATTGAGATTTTCTGTTCTATGTGGTTCGCAGTGTTCTGTATTCATAACGTATGTACTACACTTTCATATATATCTAAAGATTTCAATGTTCAGAATTTTTTCATTTTTTTATTTTTTTCTATTTATTTTTGAAATGAATTATTAATTCTGAATTCAATTTTTATCAACGTCTGTTTATAAATAGATATATTTTTTGTTGCTATATAAGTCTGTTGACAACTTATATATGTTTTGTTTTTCATTCTGTTCTTGTAGAAAAAATATTGATAATGTCTTTATTGTTTGAAAATAATTTAGTGTCCTCATTATTTTGTAGCCATTTTTGTTTGTTGATCAACACTTTGTTGTTAGTTATGCACACGAATTAGGCCCACAGTGGCACTTGGTAGATGTAAATGGTATGAGCACAACAATTACCTATAACATGGATTCAGATAACCCAAGGATCACTGAAGGTTGGTTTAATATGAGAAATTTGTATCAAATTCAAAGTGATTCTCACATCCAGTTTCAGTATTTGGGAAATTGTTTATTTCACCTAACAGTGTTTAAAGGTGGATGTACACGAACAAGTTGGACAACATTTATGAACCGTATTACTCATCAAAATACAAGATCTATATTTTCAGTGAAATTGTCAAAGTATCAAAGCAAAGCAAGTCACTTGGTATATTCCTTCTTATTTATTATTATGCTTATTACTATAATTAAATTGAAATACTTATACTAACAATAAACGTTTTAATCATGTAGGATTTGCCATCAAAATTTGCCAACTTTATTCGGGAGGTGAAGGTAGAAGACGTCTTTCTTATAGGGCCTAAAACTATAGTGAATTGCAAAATACTAATATCCAACAAACAACGAAGTTCAACAAAGATTGGTCAAGGTTGGAGGCTATTTTGTTTTGAAAATGAATTAAAAGAAGGAAATATTGTTGCCTTTCAAGTAGACAATGATTTCATCGAATCAAATGTTGAAGTATTCGTGAATGGTTCTTGTTGTGATTAGATTAACAATAATTTTGTAATGTTGATGAATTATGGTCATTGAACTTTGTTATATGACAATATAGTTGTGTACTTCATCAATTATGGATATTGAACTTTGTTATATTACAATATAATTGTTTATAATAAATGGTTATTGAACTTTTCCTAATTTAATAATTTAAGATAATTATTAAAAATAATCTCGTGCATTGCACGGGTCAAAAAACTAGTATCATACAATTAAGATGATAAAAAAGAAGTACTTTAATAGACAATCAATCATACTCAAGTCTACATGTATGCTATCTTTTGATATGCAAACATATTTACTAAGTATATCAAATGTATGTCTCACTTTAATATCATTATAAGCAATGGTTCACCTTTGGGTAATCCATATATGCCTTATAATAATAACTTTCAATAAACCCATAAACCAATTAATATATCCATAATTTGGTATCCTTTATTTCATGGGTAATTACCATAATTCAACTTTACTTTTAAATTAATTAAAACGTAAAATTTCATCATTTTGGTGATTACAAATTTACCATACAATTAATTCCTAAATTAAATACCATGTTCATAGTCACCATTACGTAATAGTGAACCCTTCTTTTCTTAATTCAAAACTTTAATTTGCAATTCAACTTCCAAATAAATTTCTATTAAAATAGCAACTTACCAATTAATACGGCTTTCGCTTCATCCAATTAAACTCGCAATAACAAGTAATATTCCATAACGCAAACCATTATGTTGTGTCAGTGAATGCACTTTTCAAATTGGCGTTAGGAAGGCGAGATGCATACTTAAAAACATTTGGCAAAATGAGACCAATGTATATTCTCGTAACAGTGAAAACATTTCAATTCACATTTGCATTTCAATCACCAAACATAACTTAAATTCACAGCGAAATTTCTTGGCATCCTTATATGCTATTAAAATAATGTATATTGCAATCCAAATGGTACAACGAGAAACAATTAAAATTCCAGAAACAAAAAACCCCTAAATTCCATAATTTCAAATTAGGGTTTAATAATTTGGGAAATAACTATTATGGAGAATCATAAATTCCTAAACCTAGCTCTGATACCAATGTAAAATCTTTTATGTAGTTTCATTTTTCTAATAAATCAAGAAACTACTTTATTATACATGAACTTTTAGAAATTATGATTCTCACAATTATACTATTAGAAGAGTTCAAAAACTTACTTGAATCCATTGCAAAGTTCTTTTAATCAATGTTTTCCCTTCTCTTACTTCACTTTAATGGATTCTTGATGGTATAGAATTACCAAGTACAAAGTCTTCTCCTGTCAAAGTCACTTTTCTTTTACGTTCTATTTCGAAACGTAATCCTTAAGGTGGGGAGAATGTAAGATCCACGAAAATTAAATAATTAAATAATTAATTAATTAATAAATGTGGGTAGTGGGAGCCTTTAAGGCATTAATTATTGATTTATATGATGTGAAAAAGTACTAGCTCAAGTGGTTGAGAGTGCTTTGATTATGTGAGAGGACTTGGGTTTGAGTCCTAAGTATGCCAATTGTGTGTTATTTAATTTATTATTATTTTTAATAATATACTTGATCATGTTGAGCGATAATATAATCATAGAATTATATTAAATTGTCATTGGCATGGTTATGGGTTCGAACCTTGGTAATTCTAAATTAAACTTTCCTTTTGCTAAAATTAGTTTTGGCATGAAGGTGAAAGGGTGGAGAAAACCTTAGATGTATGAGCAGCCAAGGGAGGCTGCGAAAACAGTCTATAAGTGACTTTGAATGACAATTAAAATCAATCTTAATGTCATTTTCATTTTCCCTTCATTATTGTTAATTAAGACACCATTAAAAGACAAATTGTGAGAGAATAAAGGGGTTTGGAGGCTGGATTTTTGAGAGCATTGTAAGTGAATTAGAGGAGCTAAATTGAGGTGGTGCTAAGGAGACCATTGGTGATCAAAGGGGGAACTCTAGCATTTGCGTTTTAAGCAAGAAAACCAGGTTAGGGGAGCTTTACGTGTTAACTTTAATTTTAATTTAATTGGCATGCTAAATAGGGTAATTTTATGCGTCGATTAATTTAATTCTGATTGGTATGCTGAATTTGGTATGATTTTGTATGAATTATTGTATTCCAATTAAAGTGGTGATTCTGAAAATTTTCCAGAAATTGTCTGGTCGACGATGAACTGCCGCCAGACGATTCTTTCCTCTTTTAGACAATTTAGAGTTCCTATAGAGGAACCACTTGCTAGACATAGTGTAAAATATTCTGTTGGACCATTGTTGACCAAATCCTTGCCTAGAGTTGACCAGTGTTGACTCATTGACTGACCAATGAGAGGCTGCCACGTGTCACAACAGTCTCTCTCTCAAGCCAGAATTCTCTTCCCGAAATTAGGGTTTGCTTGCCGTGAGGGTTCTCGCAAGGGGCGTTTCACAGATGCCGCCTAGGGCCACTGGTTCTTCGATAGAGAACTCGTTCGGCGTCTCGTTTATCGCGGTTGCGATGCATGTCAACGATGGCGCGAGAGATAGTGTGGTCGACGCGGTGACTGGCGGCAAGGCTGGTTCGATCTTGGTGCAGTGTTGGTGGCAGCGGGCTGAACGAAGAAGATGGATCGCGAAGACGATGCAGCGGTTTTCTGCGTTGGCCGCTGCAATTCTCGCGAGCATTCTCGTTGCGATGCCGGTGCAGCCATGGTGATTGTAACGTGAGCACGACAAGGGCGCAGATGCAAGCGCGATTGCAGTGGTTTCGCGTGGTGGACGACGTTGAGTATGGCGGATCACGCGTGATGATGGAGGAAGAAGAAGGTGCGACGACCATGGATTCCGACAGTTCTGCGCAGTTCGTGACGACCATGGATTCGCGTTCATGAACACAGGGTTGTTCCGGCAACTCGTGCGCGAAGGAAGTCCAGCCATGGATTCCGGTTTAGCGGTGGCAGCCAGATCTGCGAGTGCAGTCATGGTGTGGTGGTGGCTGCGGGATGCGCAGAGAAGGAGACGCAATTGCGAACCCCAACGGTGTCGCAACGGTGACGATGTTTTCCGGTGATGGTGCGACGGGAAGGCTGCGTTCTAACGTGAGCAGTAGTGGCCGGATGTAGTCATGGCGGCCATGGAGGATGCTGGGGACGGCAGAGTGATGGAGAGGAAGGAGATTAGGGTTAGGGTTTTGGTTGTGTGAAGGAGAGAGAGAGAGAGTGATGAGGTGGCAAGTTTTGATTGGTGATTTGAGTTAGTGGAGGATTGATGATGTGGCAAACTGTGAGTGGTTATTTTAATGAGTGGGGAATTGAGGACGTGACAAGTTTTAATTGGTTAATGTAGTAAGTGTAGGATTGCCACGTGGCGTAATCTGGTGGATTGGAGTTTAAGTGATATTAGGGGTGAAAATTAGTAAAAAGAAGGGGTGCAGAAAAGAAATATAAAGTCCAATTGTAGAAGGGGTTGTAAACTTGAAAACAGGGGGTGCAGTTAACTCCAGAAATGTCTTTGTTCAAAAATAGATAATCCATTTAAAAAAAAGGGTGTAAACATGAGAATTGGGGGTGCATTTAGTACCAGAACTATTTCTCTCCAAAATTCCTATTTTGGGACTTAATTAATGAATTAAAATATTCATTATTTACACTCTTAAGGACCTAAATTAAATTACTGTTGCATTATTAAACTCAAGAATATCCAACAATGTAATATGTAACTAAATACAATTTTTTAACCGCAAAAATAATATTAAATTCCCAAAATTTAATTATTGAATGTGAGCCAAGGTTCGACTCACCATACCTTCTAGGCGGTTTGGAAGCAGGTAGCGCTTGGCGGTACGTGTCTCCCGCCAGGCGATTTTACTGCAACAGTATTGGTGTGATTGTGTGATATATATAACTGTGCAATGTTATATATATATGTGTGTGTGTGTGTGTGAGTGTGTGGGGGGGGGGTAATTTGTTAGCTCACCCTATCTGCTTGTGTTTGGCGATGATCGTGTACGTGGTACACGGGAGCAGATGTTATTGCAGGTGGATTTGGTGAGACCTAGAGACGAAGCGGGGCTAGTTTTGGGAGAAGATTTTATCAAAACTTTTATGAAGTTTTTTATGCTTTCAAATAAATTGTAATTATGGATATTCTGGACTTTTGGATAATTACAATCTTATTTATACTTATGAATTTTGGTTTATTGTGAAAGTAATAAAAGTTTTTAATTTTCCGCATTTTGGGAATATTAGTTATAATAAATGAAGTTTTATTATTTACTTCATTATTTTATTATTTAAATCCGTAATATTCGGTCGGGATGTTACACTACCACTTGTCAGGAGCAACTAGGGATGTCAAAAAAATTTGTACCCATGGATATCCGCGGATAAAATCCGTAACGGATAGGAAATGAATATTGTAAATGGATACACGCGGGTAATGGGTACTGATATTTTTAAAACCCGCATGTTAACGGGGCGGGTACGGGTATCATAGTATTCGTACTCGTGGATATCCGTACCCGCTATACCGTAATTTAAATTAAAAAAACATGATTAAAATATTAACATATTGATTTTGAATGAGTTATTTTTTATCAATTAGTTTAAAAAAATCATTTCTTTGTAAACTAGCATTCAACACTATTTAAATGGGTTATTTAGACTTTTGTTATGTATTATATTTTATTTGAATTTATGATTAAAATATATTATTAAATATTTATTTTTATTTAGTTGTAAAGACTCGCAGGTACCCGTGGATATCTGTGGATATTAAAAAATTATGCGGGTACCCACATAACGGATACCTGACAGATATGGATACGAGTACAAAGTAGATATTTATCCAGCGAGTAAGGTATGGCCCCTGTTGGTATCCCTAGGAGCAACTGTCATATTAACTTCTAGTATTTTAAAAACTTTAATAATCAGCTAAACCAAAACCTCAGCAGAACTCTTAACACAATCAGATTGTACTAACTGAGATAGTGTTTTGCAACAACAATCATTGGCTAGAAATTGAATTTCCTGAACAACAAGAGATGCAAGTACAAACAGATCGATGTAGGTGCAAAAAGGAACACCAAAACTTAACAAAATCAAAGACGAAACAGTGAAAAAACATGACAAATGAAACTAGAACAGCACTGGAAAATATCAATAAAACATGAAGAGCACGAATCAAACACGAATAAGTGGAAAATGCACTGCAGAAAAATTGCTAATGATCTAATAACAATTAAGGAACTCCACAAAACACATGAACCTACTTATGCAAATGAAACAATGACTAAAAGAGATGCAACACTGAACACACACAAAACAGGGACAACATCTATAGAATTGAGGACATATAAAATTAATTAAAAAAAACTAAGACAAAACCACGAGATTATACAATTTAAAGGTAGGTAATCAAAACTGAAATTAAAACCTAACTGTGACATACATTGAACGACAGAATCAGAGAGGTAGACATGATATCATCAATATTTATTCAGGAAATTAGAATAAGACAGTGAATCAATTTCAGCACAAAAACATCCATAGCACAGATTAAAAACACGTAAATCCATAAGCAAGCGGAGCAAGAACAAGACGAAAGGCAAACATTAAAGAAGAAAAACTAGAGATAAAGAAGAGACTTATCTCAACGCGGTCCAAGTTCGAGTGGCTCTGAATACCACTTGATGAGGCCATCGGCGCCGTTGATCGGCGAAAATGTACTCCGTTCGACAGAGACGGCCTCCGACAGTTGTTTGTTCAGTGGAAACGACTGGAAAATTCAGCGGAAGATTAGTTATTGAAGTGAATGCTCGAATCTCTCAGGCTTCTCACTAGATTGGTAAACCCGACGAGGTGAAACCTAATTTAGGGTTTAGGGTTTGAGTAGAGATGAAAATGGAGTGTTCTCAACCAAGTTTAAACATTCATCTCAGTTAAGTGTTTACAAACAATGGCTTGCCCCTTTATAGAAGAGAGGCAACAGGAGAATGGAAGGAAAGAAGAAAGGAAACGTCGTTCTAACAAGTTATCCTAACGGCTAAGTGGAAAAAAACATGAAGCTCTAATGGTGCTAGGGTGGAACACATGAAGCAAGCGTGTCCAAGGGAGGGAAGAAAAGCTCGTGTGAGGAAACCCTAGGCGAGGTTGTTAAGGGTTGCGTGATAGAAGCATGAAGGTGCGAACCCTTAGTAGAGACGCAAAACAGGGTAGGGTTCGTGTGAAGCTTATGTTGATCTATAGACAAGAAGCCAAGCCGCTGTGAAGGTTGGCGTGATGTTTGGCTGACAACGTGAAATGTGAAGATAGCTTGTTGTCCAGAACCCTAGCGGTAGCGTGAGGTACAGGAGAATTGGGCTCATGCCCAATTGCTATGTAGAATTAGATGTTGGTTCAACGCGGGATGAAGAGAAATGAGCTGCTTTAACCCATTGTTGTGTTTGGTGATGTGCTGCACACGCGGACAGTAATTGGGCTGGAAGCCCAATACGTGTGGACGTTGCACGCGTGAAGATCCATGATGCTGCTGCTGGAGTAAAGTTGCGACCAGCGTGGTGGAGGTGCAGATCACTTACAGAAACAGAAAGGTATGGCCACGCGTAAGTGAGTTTGGGCCGCAGTTGAATAACGGACGGATGCAGGCCCAACTATGAATGTTGATATTGAAAGCATTGGTTTGAGAAGAAATTGCAGATTGGGCTTAAGCCCAATGTCATTTTAAAGTTGAATCATGCGTGAATGATACTGGCTGGCCTGTAGCACATCAAAGGCTCAATCTCAAACAGATTTTAAAGGCTGCATTTAACAAAACAACCCAATTAGAACAAACTTTATTTAATTAAAAATAAAAGAAAATAAAAGAAATTAAAAGGAATGGGCCTAGGCGTTGGCCCAATGCTATAAGCCTTATTGGGGTCACATCAATTCTTGTGCATTGTTCTTGGTTCAAATCTCGAATCTGCATTTCTGCATTTTTCCTAGTATTTTAGTCGAATTTTTTTCTGTTTCAATCGGTTGATTATACCAGTACAAAATCTGTTTAGTAAAATCAATCGATTAACTCTATTTTTGACCGATTGAAAGTATATTGTCCAGTGGGTTTTGCATCCTAACTTGGTAATCGAATTGATTCAATTAAAGGTAGTTTTTAGCTTTTAAAGACAGCCTAAATTTTTAACTATCCAATTCAACCCCCCTTCTTGGCATTTCAACCATTTCAAAACTAACATACTCGTCCTTCGACTTGTGGCTACTCGGCTAGACCTTCAATCCGGGTCGACTTGGCTCTATCTTCGTTACAAATCGACTTGACTCGATCTTTGTTTTGCCTTGACATAGCTTGACCTTTTTTCCTGAGCCGGCTCGGCTCGACCTTTAGCCTGGCTAACTTGTCTCGACATTTAACCCGGTCGACTTGTTTTAGCCTTTAGCCTGGCTAACTCTGCTCAACCTTTAGTTTATGCTAAATTTACTTGATCTTCGGTTTATTCCAAAAATCAGTTTGACCTTCGGCATACGCCAAATCGGCTCAATTTCGGCTTGTGTCCACTTGGCTTGACCTATACTCCAATCAATCCAACTCAACATTTGCTTGGACCAACCTACCTCGACCTTCGACTCGGGCCAATTCATCTCAAATTTCAGTCTGGACCAAATCGATTTGATTTTCAGCTTAGTTCGACCCAATTAACCTTTAGTTGACTTGACTCAACTTTCGTGAATGGAGTGAAATTTCAAATTTCGTATATTTTTGAAGGTATTTGAAAATTTTCTATTTTTTTTATATAATATACTTTGTAAAATTTTTTAAGTTTGAATTTTCATTCTGATTACTTTATTTTCAAACAAGTCATTTTAGCATAAAATATTTTAAATAAATGGATTATTTTTCTAAATTACCTTATGCTTGCACAAGAGCGCTAGATTTACACTTCTTATTTATATATTTGTTAAACGTTTTCAATTTGTATTAAATGTGTTGATTTATATGTTCCAACATTTTCCATTCAAAGAAGATTTTTATCCACCACCAATTCTATACTAGTCATAATAATATGATTTTTCTCGTCCTTTCATTTGTTGTCTGCTAACTTTGACCGTAAACTACCTAAAAATTGAGATTGGAATTGTTGAAATGGCAAGACGTGGATGGATGTCACTTGTACCATCAGTGACGGTCCTTTTTTAGGACTAAGAGACACCGCCCCAAATTTTTTCACATTTATATAATTTAATTTAATTATATATATTTTTTAAAAATTTAATATTTTTAATATATTTTATATATTTGATATTTTTTTTATACATTTATATCTATATATAAGAAAAAGTCTTTTTTTTTACATTTATTTTTTAATTTTATCTTTTAAATATTTTTTAAATAAACTTAATTATTTTACTAATATTATCTTTTAAGCATTTGTTTAGTTTAATCCATTTTTAATTTGATTATTTTTTTAAATTTAATCATAATTAAAATTAATTATAGTAAATTATAAAAATTATTTATATTTAATTTTATAATTATAATAACAATAATAATTATATTTTTATTACTTTCTTTTCATATAAAAATTATTTTAAAATATATTTTTGGTCATAATTTTCGTAAATTTTGTTTTCGTGTTCAAATAGATCCAATTTTCATTAATTTTGTTCAATTTGGTCCTTTTTTGCTAATACCATTTAAATCATTAATGATCATTGTAAGATCCGTGTAATTTAATTAATTAATTAAATAATTAATTAATAAATGCGGGTAGGAAGAACAATTATGACATTAAATTCTAACTTGAATGACGTTGAGAGTACTTTGCTTGTGTGAGAGGACTTAGGTTCGAGTCCTATGTATGTCATTTATGTGTTATTTATGTGTTTTTTTATATATATATATATATATATATATATATATATCTTTTTTTTTGTTTTTGGGGCTGAATTGAGAAGAATCAAGGAGGGTTTTGGTGATTCAAGGGAGAACTTTGCAATTGTCAAAGCTTTAAGCGAAGGAAAACCAGGTTAGGGGAGCTAGAACTCGCTACTTATGTGTGATATGTTTAATTGCTTTATGAATGGCCTGTACATGTATAGTTATTGAACTGTCACGTTGAATTTTGTGTTTCTGGAAATTTTCCAGAAACCGTCTGGCAGACATTCAAAGCCGCCAGGCGACTTATGCTATTTTTGTGGTGTTTTGGGTTCCAGAGATGGAACCGCCTGGCGGCACTACTCTACCTGCTAGGCGACGCTTGGTGGTTAACCCAATTTCTAGGTTTTGGCTTGAACTGCCTGGCGGTGAAGAACAACTGCCAGGCGACGCGAACCTTTTTCTCCTTGTTTTAGTGTGCTTTGGCTTTTGGGTTAATTCTGATTGGAGGGAAAGCTAGGCTCATGTATTAAAGGAGGGTTGGAAGTCAAACGACAATTGATTTCATAACATAAGAAGTGTAAATGAATGGAATAGTGGAGGTATGTTTTCAGGGCTGGAAATAAACTAGGATTGTTGTAGTAAGGAAAAAGGTTGGATTAATGATTCGGGAAAATGGCAATGAAGGTTAGTAGATTGTGTGTCCTTAGGACGTTAATTTTATTTCGAATAAGAATTGGATGGAAACCATAAGAGCATGAGGCTGGGAGTATTTGGTGGCTTCGAGGGGCTGTTAGTGTTGGGAAAATTCCACAACGTTGTGCACCGCCTGGCGGTACGTGCGGATCCACCAAGCGCCAGTGCAGGTTAACCAATTCGTGTGGCTGGAAGGTGTAGAGGAGGTGATGGTATTCCTAGAGGCGAGATTAGTATGAAGTCAACGCTAGGAAAATGAATGAACCTAGAATTAGGGTGATTTATGCATGAGTAGTCTAGGGGAAAGTTGATTATATTATTAATGTTGGGAAGATTAATTATGTAGATATTAGGACTAAAATATAGAATATCACAGTAGTGGTATAGGTTCATATGCGCATTATTATCTAGGTTGTGTGTTAACTTCATGAACATTGACCAACTGATAAGTATCTAAACATAGCGTATGCTAATAAGGAGGAAGGGAAAAATAGTGTTAGCTATTGGAGGAAAGATACTTGGGGCCCCATAATTAAATGACGTGAGTAAGTGCTTGGACTGCTGTAGCATTGTGGAATTGGGGTATGTTTTGGTCAAAGGTTGGGTACTATAGTTATACTCTAGTGGATTTGAGAGACATGGGTGATTAAGTAAGTGAAATTGTATTGAGTGAGTAGTGCTAATACAGATTATGAATGGTAAATTCTGGAGTATAGACTATGAATGGTATGCTTCACAACTCTTAGACAGAACATGAAGAACGAATGGGGATTGGAACCTATCATGCAAGTTAAAAACTAGTACAGATAGGGATACTGGTATAGCGTCTGGTGGCAGAGTCGAGACCACCAAGCGATAGCAAGAAACAATGGGGTTCTAGAGCAGGTGGCGCCAGGCGGAGGGGAAGGTCCCTCAAGGCGATAGCGGCGAAAACAATAGCCTCCTGGAGCACGTCTGCCTGGCGGTGTGGACTGTCCCACCAGATGGTGGTTGCAGAAATTGGTCGTTCATAGTGGTATGTGTCCCCCGCTAGGCGATTTGGCTGCAATAAGTCCTAGTTGTTGGATTCTGCACGCGTGATCTATAAGGCTTTTGGTGATGCTTCAAAGGTGAGATTGCTTGGTTCCTTCAGTTGAGCTCGGAACGTGTCCCTTGAGTTGAGCTCGGGATGGCGAATGAACACGAGGAACCCTTGAGTTGAGCTCGGGTTGGCGAGTGTTGTCAGTGTGAGTGTGCTGGTTGTGGCCAGTGTGAGTGTGCTGGTTATGGCCAGTACGAATGGGTTCAAATGGATTGCTCTCTTTAGTGATGAGCTGATGTGTTTGGTAGTCTTGGGACGTTACGAACCATGTTCGTATTTGGGAACTCCACCTGGCATTACGGTGTATGATCCGTGGCATGGTTTCCCGTACGTGCTCTATCGGTTGTGGCCGATAGGTTTGGCAGCAAGTCATCTTGGAGTGATCACTAGAAGATGTAGAACACGAATAACCTGGTTGTGGCCAGGTGGAATGAATTAGATGGGTTGGAATTCAAATGGGATGAATGTGTTGCCTATATATATGTGTGTTATATATGTGTATGCTCTTTTGTATGCTTATTCTGTTAAGCTCACCCTATCTGCTTGTGTTTGGC